>Ga0315318_10000094_pt1 | contig 33286 bp, 47 predicted proteins | sample M1200m3416metaG_FD_203703 | JGI IMG/M metagenome (GOLD analysis project Ga0315318, IMG submission 203703) | Ammonia-oxidizing marine archaeal communities from Monterey Bay, California, United States - M1 200m 3416 | ecosystem: Environmental > Aquatic > Marine > Coastal | place: USA: California... | reverse complement strand
GCACACCAAGGGCGCTGAAGCTGCTACTGAGTCCACTTGTATCTAACAGGTAGATACTTAAGAGAGGAGATTGTATGTCAAAGACATCATGGAATACATCATTAAATATAATTGTAGATATAGTCAATGACAGGCTAAGTGAGGCACGAGAGAATCCTTTTGGATTAGAGTTAGGGTACTCACTAGATGAAATTGAACAAGCTTTAGTAGATGTACAAAGAGATTGTGTAAGAATGGAAGCGATAGAAAGTTATATAACGGTAGGGAAGGGAGTAGGAAATGCCACTGTTAACGATTGAGGCACATAATGAAATGACCCTTATTGAATTGGTGATGGCTGTAGAGGATGGCTTCACTGATTCAGGGGAACATGTAAGTAGCGTTGAGATGCGTGATATAGAGATGATGGCTATCACAATATGGCAAGACTTACGACAAGATGAGAACTATGATGCTGAGTATGACTTCAGTCATAGAGTAAGGATAGATTAATGACAATAGCAACTAGGATAACTAAGGAACAATTAGATAATACCCCTGACATGCTGATTTTGAGGGCTGATGGAGGCATTGATGTACCTGCTGATGCAATCAGGGCGTTCATCTTATACTTCCAGGAAAACTTTCCTGATAGAGATGTATATGTAGGGGAGTACTGGAGTGCGGGTCAGTTTGCTCAAGCTATGTATGAGACTGATAATACTGTGATGGACTTAGACCCTATCATATATGCTGCCATTAACTTTGAAGATGTAGCATATGACCTACTGATAGACGACTTTGTAAAGATAGAATACAACGACAAGACATATTACTTTAGGAGCCAATGGTGATTTACCAACGAATATTCAACAACTCAGGCATACAATGGCAGCTTACTGACCATGATACAGAAGATATTGCAGAGATACTACACCCTCACATTGTAAAATGGTTAGGTGATGATATCTCTTTACAATCTTTTAGCTTTCAGATTACAGTAGATGCTACTGCTACTGATGAACGACCAACCTTTGAGGAGATAGCTAATGGCACTATTATATAAAAGAACAGAGGGTCGAGTGTACTGGCCTCATCAAGAGCGTCTTCCCCCTGATGCTTACTCAGACTACCCGTGGTTATGTCAGGGTTGTTTTAACTGGGCTAGTGGTACTAAGAATCTAGTGATTGACCCTGATTACTTTACATATGTAGAGCATAGTACTACGCTAGAAGATAGTGACTGTCTTACATGTGCTATATGTGGACAGTATGTAAAGATAGCAAACAACATTGAACTCTGCGCTTATCAGACAGGGTGTGATAGATGTTACTTAGAACTACAAGATGGATTGGTGAGGAGTAAGGTTGAAGATATTAAATACCAGCTACAGCTATTAGAAAATAGATATGAAGAACCAAGTGAAACCTTTTGGGCTGTTAGAGACATGCTTAATTGGGTAGATGAGATACAGAAAGAACAGGAGATAGATATATATGTCTAACATAACGTTGACAGAGGGAACAATAGCGAGTATAACAGCGGCACTAGGTAGACACTTAGCACCAGCCATTGAGGATCACGGTAGTATCTGTGAGATAGACTATGAGATAAACGTTAGTGGTGAAGGAGATGGCTACAGCAATACAGATTGTGACATAACTATACGTGTTGATGAGGAAAGATTAAAGTCAATCATAAAAGAAATACTAGAAGAAGATTTAGGGGAGGACAGCGATGCCTAACTGGTGCACGAATGAAGTAGATATATATGGACATAAGAATGTAAAACAATTCAAGCAATTCGTAGATGAATGTATCGTCATGGATTTTAAGCTAGACTTTGAAAAGGTTATACCCTACCCTCCAGAGTGTCCATCAAGAGATGATATAACACTTGACTCTACTATGGAAGAAAGAATGAATCATCCATATCAGAAATGGTACAACGACTTTGGATATGACTGGTGCATAGATAACTGGGGAACTAAGTGGCAGCCATCTGAGGAAGATGGAGATGTCCTTGATGATGAGGCACACCTAGTATTTGATACAGCATGGGGGCCACCAGTAGGTATCTACAATAAGCTAGTAGAAAAGTATCCCGACTTAAACTTCTCATGGTTCTATAAAGAAGAAGGTATGCAAATATCAGGATGGTTACCAGAATGAGTAAAGAACAACCAATGTATGTAGAGTTTATATCAGGTGAGCACCAAGCTCTTATAAAATTACCTGAGAACATTATCACTGATGCTATTACTAAGTATGTAACAGACACAGTAGATGATGATGCGCTACTAACTAATGGTGAGTGGCGTTTACTAGGCCCCAAAGAATCAGAGGCTTATGACTCTTACTTAGACCAAGGATTAAATTGGTATGACAATGATGCAGTTGATGAGCATAATCATGAGCAAGCACAGGAGGATTGATGGGTTACTACAAGAATCAAGCAATACTACAGGAGGATATGGATATGGGTTGGATACATAGAGAGAGACACCTTGACAATAGAGAGTTAGCATTGGCTATACTACAACACATACGAACTGATGTTCTACTATCTCTTGAGAAGTATGAACGTGCTAATAATCTAGAGAAAGATGAGGTAGCAGGTACGGTTAATGAACTATGTAACTATTGGATACGTGTATATCAAAGAAATACCAGGTCAAGTTTAAGTAAGATGTGGGATAAGATATGCAATCTTTTGTAACGGATGTATACTATGGGATGTTTGCAATTATGTTATACATAATAATAAAAGGAATTTTAGATGGTAGAAAGTAAACTGTTCAACGAAGATTGTTTGAACACTATCAATAAATTAAGATGGGAACATGTACGAGATAATAAAAAGACTAAGCAGCCTGTCGATTTGGTAGTAACATCACCCCCTTACAATATGAATCTTCGTATCATGAATGGTAAGTATCGTAGCCGACAGATTACTGATGAGTTTAGTAATAAGTATGATGGCTTCACAGATAACATGCCGATTGATGAGTACACAGATTTCCATAGCTCAGTGCTTGAAGGTCTGCTTAATATCTCTGACCTAATCTTTTATAATGTTGGCATTGTTACTGGTAGTAAACGTGCATGGTTTAATATAATTGGAAACTTCTCCGACAATCTTAAAGAAATTATTATATGGGATAAGGGGAACGGACAGCCCGCTATGCAGAAACAAGTATTGAATCGCCGGTCTGAACTTATACTGGTGTTCGAGAAAGACTACCCTATTAGCAGACAGTTCAGGCTTAAGGGTACGTTTGATAGAGGTACGTTGGATGATGTATGGGATATAGGTAGGCCACTACCACATGAGAAGGTAGATAAACATGCAGCACAAATGCCTGAAGCATTAGTAGAAAGAATACTATTAAACTTCAGTGATGAAGATGATACCATTTATGATCCATTCATGGGTACAGGTACTACTGGTGCTGTTGCTAAGAGATTGAATAGAAACTTTATAGGTAGTGAGTTAGTTAGGAACTATTATGATGCTGCACTGCAACGAATTGGATGTTAAGGATGCCAACAGGTGAAGGTAAAGGTAATAGGTATATGAGAGTATCAGAAGTATTAACAGATGGCATGTTACAAATTCTTGATGAGACTGCACTTAAGTTCTTTGGTAGGACACCTAGAGATGCAGTAGAAAAGGGTGAGTGTGTTGGTTGTAGCGAGAAAGTAGATCTAACTATGCATCCTCACCGCCTAGAACGTTACCGTATCTGTGGTATGTGTAGTGAGTGTCAACATGATTGGATGCCTAACCTCTTCGATGATGAGGTTGGTACAGTAATAGCACCAGAAGATAGAGTAAGTGCACATAGGGATATAAGATTTCTTAGGTCACGTCGTAAAGTACTGGACAATTGGGAGGTGATGGAACCTATCACTGTAACAGAATTACATAAACGTACCAAGTTAAATCCAACAACTATCATGACACAGATGAAAGACATGATGAAGAATAAAGAAGTTAACGAGATACTTGTACATGGTAGACAAACATTCATGCTAATGAAAGAGGTTGAAGATGAACTGCACAAAATGTAATGGTACATCCTTTAGAGAAGAAGTACCAGGAGAATTGATGTGTAATACGTGTGGCTTACTTACATTTAGTAAAGAGATAATGAGGAAGGTATTGACAGCCTTTGCTGGTGATGTTTTGCTAAGGGCTTCCCAGAAACAAAGGGAGAATTTCCCTGAGATAGGAGTTGCGAATGACAATAGTTTATGATAGTGAGTGCTGGTTCTGTGAAGAAGGCATAGAGAAAGGTGATGAGACATGGTGTACGGCTGATGGCTATGACGCTCATAAGTTTTGTTGGGAATCAGCAGCAGAAAGTCCAGACATATGGACAGCGAGACAGATATATGGATAAGAAATACCACAGCTACATACCCTTTGAGGAGGTAGAAGTTAAAGATGATGTTACTCTTCGACCTACCGAGTTTAATAAACAAAATGAGTCCGATGTTGGACAACAAACTGATCAACCTGATAGCACTGAGACAGTGTTACAAGTTGAAAATGATGCACTATCCTGATACAATAGTAGTATTCAATACTGAAGACAATCGTGGTACATTTTTTCAAGGATGCCATTATACTACTGATGTATTGAACAGTATCAAACGTGCAGGGCTAACTCCTGAAGATACTGTAGTATTCTCAGCTAATCCTGAAGTGCTGGCTTTGAGTTACTATGGTGCCACAAGCTACCGACCCTCTAAGCATTGGTTAAATCCAGAGGAGGTCAAACCTAATAGAGTCAAGCTCGACTTAGGGTATGACCCTAGAGATGTATCATTCTTTGCCAAGCAAGGTATCAGTGAGCCGAACAAGGCAGCTAAGATGAAGGCCGGACAAACAAGAAAGAAGCGATGGGATTGGGCGGAGAATCCTAAGATAGGAGACATTACATTGAAGTCTATCGCTGACAATATCCACGTAAAGGTAGGGCGTGAGTCATTCTCTAACTATGAGGTGATACAAGACTTACCCAAGTTCCTTGCTATGCTTGATAAGGTTGACATAGTAGGGTGGGATACAGAAACCACTGGACTAAGCTGGCAGCACGATCATATTGTTGGTGAGTCATTTAGTTTTGATGGGAAGCATGGGTACTACCTACCAGTAGCACACAATGTTTCAGGGGAATACTCTAACGTAAGTTGGGATGCTGTGAAAGAAAAGCTACATCCTATGTTAGCAAAGAAAACTTTAGTTGGTGCGAACCTGTCATTCGATGTACTTATGGCGGCAGAGCATGGGCTAGGGTTCCCCACTAATCTGTTAGACGTACAAGGATTTGCGTATATGCTAGGCATGCATGTACCTCAACCGAATAAGCTTGGACTCAAGGCGTTATCAGCTGATGTGCTTGGTGATGTGATGGAAGAGTTCAGTGCTGTTACGAAGGGGGATACTTTTGACAACATTGATATTGCTCGTGGTGCTCCTTACGCTGCTGATGATGCCGTCAAGTCATTCAGACTAGGGCAGGTACTTGGTAAGCGACTTACTGAGGAACAACATACCCGGTACATGGAAGTAGAGATGCCTTTCTTAGTCTCTTGTATTCGGATGTCTTACAATGGTATGTATCTTAACATGGAAAAGTTAGCACCATTACTAAATGAATTAGAAGGACGTGCTGAACTACTGAATAGTAGGATACAGATGTTTAATGGGGAACCATTGAACGTCAACAGCCCTGCTCAATTAGGTAAGCTACTGTTTAAAAGACTTGGGCTACCTACTACAGCACGTACTAAGACAGGGTACTCAACATCTAAGGCAGAGCTTGAGAAGATTGAGAATACACATGAGGTAGTAGGGCACATCATGGAGTATAAAGAGTTAGCAAAGTTAATCAGTACGTATCTTAAGGCATACCCTGAGTACATTGGTACTGACAACAGGATACATACTCGACTCAATCCATTCAGAGTAATAACAGGTAGGCTTGCATCAACGCAACCTAACCTAATGAACATACCGATAAGGACGGACAATGGAAAATCAATACGTAAACTTTTTGAGGGTCAGAACGAGAACGTACTCATGTCAGCTGATGCGGCACAACTTGAGTATAGGATTCTCGCACATTACTCTAGAAACAGGGCGCTCATTGACGCTTTCTCTGACTCTTCAAGAGATATCCACAGAGAAATGGCGGCGCTTATCTTTGAAATACCTGCTGACGAAATTAGTGGAGACCAAAGAAGTGCAGCTAAAAATATTGTATACGCCGTTATCTATGGGGCCTCCCCGATAAAGATTGCAACCATGTTAAACAAACCAGTGGACTATGCATCCCATGTTCTTAGCAAGATTGCAGCTAACATACCAGAGATTGAGAGATTACGTACAGAAGTTATTGAGGCTGCCCGTAAGCTAGGGTATGTTGAATCACTTGGAGGACATCGCTCTTACATACATGGTATCAAGTCATATAACTCTGCTGAACGAGCAGGTGCTGAACGGTCTGCGTTTGATGCACTGTTCCAAGGCACAGCAAGTGGTGACATTACAAAGATAGCAACCAACACAATACAAGAATTACTTGACAAAATATACCCGGATAAATTTAATCCAGGTATAAAGTTGGTTCAACAAATACATGATGAAGTCTTATTGGAAGGAGATGAATCTGAACTGAAAGCAATATCAGCTGATATCGTAGGAGCTTTTGAGAAAGCAATGGAACTACGTGTACCTCTGATAGCAGAGTATGAGATAGGAAAAAGTTGGGGCGACATTCACTAGAAAGGAAATAGTATGGCTCACTTAGTAGAAGAAGGTTCTGCGGTATACGCAGAGAAACCAGCATGGCATGGGGTAGGGGTGACAGTCCCTAAGAGCTTCACCACAGAACAAGCACTAGAATTAGGGAACTTTGATTATAAAGTATCCAAGTCTCCGCTTCATATTAAAGACGGATGGCGTGAGGTAAGAGTACCTAATCATGTAGCAGTTGTACGAGAAGATACAAAACAGATTCTCGGTATTACATCTGACAAGTACGAACCATTTCAGAACATAGAGGCAATACAGTGGGCGGATAACCTACTGCAAGATGGTGTTGCACATTGGGAATCAATGATGGTTCTTGATGGTGGTAAGAAGTTTGCAGGGCTTATGAAGCTTGAGGAAGATATGCGAGTTGGTGATGAAGATTACTGGCAGTACTTTCTTATCTCAACAGGACATGATGGTAAGTATGCTATCCACCTACTTCCAACAAATGTTCGTGTAGTGTGTTATAATACACTTACCGCTGCAACACAAGGCACATCTTGGAACAAGAGTAACGCTACATTTAAGGTACGACATAACACTAACATGCGTACCAACCTTGAGATTGCACGAGAATCAGTACAGATTACTACTGCAGCAAACAGACGTATGAAAGATTGGTTAGAGAAAGCTCTAGTCACTCACCTCCCTGAGTCAAGAGAGAAAGATATTCTTGACCACTTGTTTGGTGACCCACAAAAGGAAGACATGACTAACTGGCAAAAGAATCAACGTAATAACTTTGTTACTACATTCCTTGATGAGGAATATGATCGTAATGGAGAGACTTCATACTCATTCTTACAAGCTGCTTCCGGCTATGCTGACCATGGTATCCCATTCAATAAGCGTGAGGCTGCCTCTGTTAGAAGTCAGGATGAACGTAGGTTTGCATCATCACTAGTAGGTGGTCGTGGAGATTTACTAAAGAGAAAAACATTTGCGGCACTAGACGCATTAGGAGTTGGTAGTTGAGTAATATTCTTGAAGAGATAGAAAGCGTTGCACAGGATAAGTTTGAAGCTCTTGACAAGGGTACACTTATTAAATGTGCAGTTAGATTAATGGCGATTGAACTCTTTGTAAGGGTTCAAGAAGATAATGAAGGGAACACTCAGCATGTGTTTTTCTCATCATCTGATCATCCTTTATTATTAAGAGTATTTGATGATACAAAAGAGATGGATTTACCAGATCATTTTATGGACATGATTACTGAGTGTCTTGGAAACATATTAAAAGTAGATGAAAAAGAACTCAAAAGAATTATACGATCAATACTAAATCCAAATGAGTTTGTTTATGAACTTATGAATGAAGAGGAGGAGGAACAATAAATATTTGTAGCATCAAGCCCACAAGAATATGGGTTAGATGAGGATGAGTGGTATCCTAATCAGCAAGAACTAGCTCAAAAGATATTGGACTGGTATGATACTGACAAACGATTCCTTGTCCTTGTTGCACCTACAGGCACTGGTAAATCTCTACTATCAGTTGTAACACAACGAGCGTTGCAGAAACGTACTCACGTTGTAGTATCTACACTTAGGTTACAAGATCAATTACAATCTTCGTTTGCCTTTGCACCTGTACTAAAAGGTAGAGATAATTACGAATGTCTTATAGCAGATGTATCAGTAACACAGGCTCCATGTCAAGTGGGGTTTCAATGTGCTGTTAAATCTTCTTGTGATTACTTCGTGGATAGGGAGAGTGCATACGTTTCTGACTTTGCAATCTTTAATTACCCTTTGTATATGTATACCTCTGAGTTCTCCACAACCTTTAAGAGACCGGACATTTTATTCTGTGATGAATCACATCTAGCTCACCTTGAATTAGAAAAGCATGTGTCTGCTGAGATATCAGATAGAGATATCGGTTCTATGTCATGGCGCAGACCCCGTGATCTTACTGTAGAAGGTATGGCTGACTGGGCTGCTGATAACATGGTTGAAGTTGAAGAAGAACTACAACGTGCTAGGCTATGGGTGTATGGTATCACAGGGGGGAACTCAGGTGACCGTATCAAAGGAAGCACTAAGGATTATAAGCGAGCTATGTCTAGGTACGGTAAGTATCAAAGGCTGGCACGTAACCTTACTCTTATGCAAAGGGCCGGGTTAGATACTGAACAAGGTAAGCCATGGGTGTTTGATAAGATAGGTTCCGTATATAAAGTACGGCCTGTATTTGTAGCAGACTATACAAAGTATCTCTTCGGAGATGTAGACAAGGTAGTCTTAATGACTGCCACCATGAATCGTGATGATGTCGATAGACTTGGTATCACCGATTATGATATAATAGAAGTTGACAGTGTGTACGAACCTAAACGTAGACCTGTTTACTACAGACCAGTAGGCCGTATGTCTGCTGCGTCTGAGCCTAGCTTAATGCCATCTATGGTAGATGAAATTGATACTATCATAGGTGCACATATGGCTAAGCAACACAAAGGTATTATTCACACTGTGAGTTATAAGCGAGCTGAGATTATTAAGAACTCTTCTAAATATAAACGGCTCATGATGACACACGGTGCGAGTGATAAGAATGAGGTCATAAGGAAATTCAAAGAGTCAGAGGAGGCTAGTATACTTATCTCTCCATCTATTTTGGAGGGAGAAGATTTTCCACATGATCAATGTCGTTACGTCATTATGCCCAAGGTACCTTACCTATCTCTTGGGGATAAAGTAGTACGTGAACGGCTCTCTGAAGACCCTAACTGGTATACATGGAAAGCAGTTTCCGATATCATTCAAGGCTCAGGAAGAGGTATGCGGAATGAAAAAGACTTTTGCTCTATCTATATACTCGACGCAATGTTTGAGGAGATAGCTAGAAAACATAGTGATGACATTCCAGAGTGGTTCAAAGCAGCCATCAAGTACCTAGAAATATAATAGTAATAGTATAAGGAAAATATATAAATGGCAACTGAAGAAATTGAGGTGTTGGAATTGGGTGAAGATCTTCTTGACGCAAACAACGTCTCTGACCGAACGGTCATCTTAGCTGAAATTGCAGGGGAACCTGTGTTTCAGAAACGAACGATTACCTACAACGACAAGGAAACTGGCGAAGAGCGTTCATTCCCTAAAGTGGAATTAAAATGGACAATCAAGCAGATACATCCTGAAACGTCTGCAGGTTCTCGTGACTTATTCATCAACATCAGTCGAGCACAAGCAGAAGCTCTGGAGTCCGGTAAGTCTCCATCTATGCATGCTAAGACTGATCTTGGTCGGCTAACCCGACAGTGTTCAGACGCTGGACTACCGAACCCCGGCAGTTCCGATCTTGTTGGTAAGGTTGTTGTGGTCGCTTCTTTCACGGAGGAATTCCGTGGACGAACTGAGCGCAAGTATGATATACTGGCAACAGTAGGTGATGTTGAGGACTTTGACCTTGAGCGTGGCGTAGCTATTGTTCAAGACGAAGCTCTTGCATCCAAGCAGCAGGTATCTGCAGCTTACTAGGTAACTAGTAAAACTCCTCTGACAAAGGGGTTGCCAATCTACAGCATATGTGTTACAATATATGTATAGGATTGGTAGCCTCTTTAGAGATTATCAAGGATTACTAACTCTCATACTTACATGATACCCAATCATATGAGACAAAGTTTAAGGTGACGCGAAGGGGGAACTCGCTGAATAAGTCCTTATGTGAGCAATCATATCCTTGGTAATTTCTAAAGAGCCTACCAATTAAAAATTTATGACAACATTATCTTACAGTGGGTTATCATTATTCTCTGAGTGTCCGGAAAGATTTAAGCGAGAGAAGCTATCTAATCTAATACTTGAGAGAGAAGCTACACAGTATACTGTGCGTGGAACTATCGTTCACAAATTCATGGAAGACATTATCAATATACAAATCGAATCAGGTGAATGGCCTGATACGCATACTGCTATTGAACACATGGAAAACCTATGGAACAATGGCTTTGATGAGAATGGTACTAACGTATTAGATAGTTGTACATGGCAGAATGATTTTATAGAAAAGTCTATGGAAGATTCTGTCTCTCTCGTACCAATCATGTACGATGAACTGTTCCCCTACCTTACTAATCCAATTGCAACTGAGAAACATATTGAACATCCGATTGATGATAAGTACACACTGCATGGATACATCGACTACATAGGGGAACCTAATACAATAATAGACTGGAAGACTAAGACCAGTCCAATGAATACTAGGTGGCTTGAACAAGATTTACAGGCTACTGTGTATGCTGCACTAAGCGGATGGGATAAAGTAAACGTCCACTTCGTACAGTTTATATATTTAAAAACAAAGGCTCCACGTATTGAGTGGGGCAGCACAACTAGAGATAGGAGGCATACTGATTGGTTATTAAATGATATGATTCCACCAGTGATCCGTTCTCTAGAAGCTGATATTACTCCACCTACCCCTGGATGGTGGTGTACTAACTGCTCCTTACCCTGTGATGCATTACCTAATGTGTCCGTCAATGTAGAAAGTTTGAGTTATGTATAAAGAAACAATATTAATAGTAGGTCCAGATAGCTCTGGTAAATCCTCATCTCTGTTAGATATAGCAGATAAGCATCCCGGTTCTAAGGTCTTCATGATTGACCTAGAAAATAAACTTGGCAAACTGTTAGATGGTTTGTTCCCTGACCTTGAGATAGAGGTAGAGGGTTGTTTGAATTGGGATCAGTTAGCTGACTCGTTTAACAAAGCAAAGCAAGTACTTAAGGCCGGTGACTGGCTCATGATTGATGGGTTAGATAAAGCTTGGGACTTAGTACAGGCTGATTATGAGATGAAGGTCAATGGTATTACACTCTCTAATAGAGTAGAAGAACTACGCCTTGGCACCTCAGCACCCGGGATTGACAAGTGGGGTTGGTGTAAGACTAAGCACAACAAAGATTTCTTAGATGTAGCTACTGGTCGTGCACCATTTCATGTAGCAGCTACAGCATGGGCACACCCTGTAAGCATAGAAGGTGTCGGTCAAGATAAAGATATAACAGTGCAAGAAACTACAGCTATGTGGCAACAGGCTGGCTTTAAACCCGGCGGTGAGAAACGTAATACTCAACGCTTTGATACTGTGTTCGCACTCAATCTTAAGATGGCTCCGGTTAGTTACCAGATAGCCACAATGAAAGATAAGGTACGTCCATACCTTGGTAATAATAAATCAAGTCTTTGGACTAAGTTTGATATAGAGAACGGCCTATGGAATACATACGTCGATGCTTGTGAAACAGAGAAAGAAAACGGAGGGCGAGTTATACTACCCGCATAGTCAATGCTAACCATAGACTCACGAGAACAGGGATCTATACAACTTGTTCAAGAAGCTTTCAAGGCTTCTAAGATTCCTGTCTCAGTTGAAAAACTAGACTATGGTGACTATCGCATGGATATAACTCAGGATGATGGTACATCTCGTACCGTACTAATAGAAAGAAAAACTCCTACAGACTTCATCTCTTCAACGAATCCTACTATGAGAGATCCCGGTAGTAAGATAGCCCGTCAATTGAATGGCTGTCTTGACACGGATGCTGACGTAGTAGTGTTGTTGATGGATGGTTACTATCAGTGGATGAAGGGTGGTAAGATTAAGACTAAGAAGATTAATCTACAACACTCACCGGATGCGTTTGTATCTAAGCTCAGAACGATACAGTCACATGCAATTAGAGTAGAGTACAATCCTAGTGATTGGTACCTCCCCTTTCATCTACTAAGTTTGTATAAGTATGAAAGTAGAAGTGAGCATAATACTTTGGCCTTGTCTCCAAAGCCGTTTGCTGTTCCCCCTAGATCACAATCTAAGTGGACAGTTCTTATGGGTATGAGAGGGGTAGGTCCTAAGATGGCTCAACAACTTCTCACTGAGTTTGGTAGTATAAAGAAGTTAGCGAATTCCGATAAAGGAAAACTCATGGCAGTTAAAGGCGTGGGAGAAAAGACGGCAGAAGAAATATTATGGTATCTCAATTAATAGTAGAAGACGAAACAGAACAAAGATGGGTAATTGATCCAACAGATTCTATGTATGAATCACTATCCAAACTACCAGACAGTCTTATCAAAGTACCAAGGTCATTACTTGTTGATGGGTTTGAAAGCCCTACAATAAATACAGCCTTGCTTGATCAGAAAGATGTACTTAATGATGATAAGATAGGAGAGGTAATTAAGACTCATGTATATAATTACTTATTAAAAAATGGTAAAGAAAATAACAAGAGACGACTTCCTTCCCAGTTCCTCCTTCATGTGGAAGGACGGGTCGAAGGAAACATACAACCATCCACCCCTACTTAATGTACAGATAGCAAATGATATCGAACCCCATGATGGGATAATCTCTATTGTATTTGTAGAATCAGGAGAGGTTGATTTTTCTATCGAAGCTGTAGAAATAGAACCTTTTATGTTATTTCTACTTAAAACTCTTGCAGAAACTCCCCATCTTATGATGCACGTATCAGCTACATATGCTAGAATACACGATTACGCAACTAAAAATGATTATAAGTATATGATTGCATTTAGTCCTAATCAAGACTTAGGTAACTGTCACCCTATGGAACCGGCAAGTGATCTAATAGAACTTCAAGCTCTATTTGAACAAAAGGTTGAGGTACTTAAAAGAGGTGGGCTTACAGAATTATACTTAGACAATGAACCAGTATTTAATATCGAAGGAGATATACAATTTTTAATATCGACAACCAAGTTTTATGGAGATCCTCCAGAGGGTCCAAACCAACTGAATCTGCAAGACTTGATAAACTAGAAATTAGTAAAGAAGATTGGAAAAAGTTTCAAGACCTTACAGACTATATTGCAGATGCAATGGGACTAGAACCTCAGTGGTCTATCAGTGTGGTGCTACCTACCAAGCAAGAGAGAGACAAGAGAATAGAAGCTACTACTTCCTGGATACCCCACTACCGTGACGCTACTATCATTATTAAACCAAGCCTAGTTACAGATAGAGAACGGTACACTAGAACAATAATACATGAGCTATTCCATGTACGTATGGCAGATATACATGATTGGATCATTGAACAAACCCCGTCATCACGACGTAATGAAGCTATTAATGTAATAGAAAAATGTGTAAGTGAAGTAACTAACCTCTACTTAGAAAGTTTTATGTCCGTACATGAAAAAGCGTTGAGTAAATTCTACTAATATAACATACCCGAAACATTCCCGAAACATAATGGAAACAATTAACTGATATAATAAGTATATCAGTACTTTTCCACTGAATCCCTAGCAAAATTTTTACATCCAAGGAGGATGCAATGGCTACCTTTGTCCTAAATCAAACATTTTTAGACACATATAAAGAATTACAACCTGATTTTGGGTGGAGTGGACTAGGTGAAGTAGTCTTTTTTAGGACATATTCACGTTCTGATAACCCTAAAACAAATGGTATGGAGAAATGGCACGATGTATGTGAGCGTGTTATCAATGGTATGTACCAAGTACAACAAGATCATATGCCCTCTCAGTCATGGAACTCTGATAAAGCACAGCGTTCAGCACAAGAAGCGTTTGATTTAATGTTTAGGATGAAGTGGTCACCTCCCGGGCGTGGCTTATGGATGATGGGTACTGACTTTGTAATGAACAGAGGCGTATCTGAGTGTCTACAGAACTGTGCGTTCATCTCTTCTAAGTATCTCCATAAAGAAAAAGGTTCATTCTTCTCTTGGATAATGCACATGAGTATGCTAGGGGTAGGTGTTGGTTTTGATACAGATGGTAAAGATATTATAAAAGTAATCAAACCTTCAAAGCCTGTAGCTGTTATAGAGATACCTGATACAAGAGAGGGATGGGTTAAATCAGTTGAGTTATTAATTAATTCGTATATCGTACCAGAACGTATGGCTACAATTGAATTTGATTACAGTAAGATACGTGCAAAGGGGGAACCTATCAATGGATTTGGTGGGATTGCTAGTGGACCTGACCCTCTTAGGCAGCTACACATATCTATTCGAGCAGTGCTTGATAAATGTTCTGGCAGAAAACTAGGTACTAGAGAGATAGTAGACTTAGCAAACATGATTGGACGCTGTGTTATAGCAGGTAATGTTCGACGCTCTGCTGAAATAGCCTTTGGTCAAGAAGACGATGAGACCTTTATCGACCTCAAGGATTACAACAAGTACCCTGAGCGTATTGATTATGGTTGGGCATCTAATAACAGTGTGTTCATAACACCTGAGTCGGACGTTAGCAGATTAGCTGAGCGCACATGGCACAATGGTGAGCCGGGATTTGCTTGGTTAGATAATGTACACAACTATGGTCGAATGAATGGTATAATAGATACAACAGATGAACATGCGATAGGCTTTAACCCATGTGGTGAGCAGCCTTTAGGACACAAAGAAATGTGTACGCTCGTTGAAATCTACTTACCTCATATTAAGAGTAAGGAAGAGTTCAGAAGAGTTATCAAGTTCGCCTACCTATATGGTAAGACTGTTACCCTTGCCTCAAACAATATAGAAGATGAAACCTCTAGAGAAATCATGGGGGATAATCGACGTATTGGCCTATCACTTACAGGTATCACACAATTTGTGGGGGAACATGGTAGAGAAGTACTTAAGGATTGGATGGACCATGGCTACCATTGGAGTGGTGACTATGACAGAATATACTCACAGTGGTTCAACGTACCCACCAGCGTCCGTAGGACCTCAGTAAAGCCTAGTGGTACGGTGTCTCTAGTAGCCGGTGTAACCCCCGGGATACATTACAATGTCGAAGGACGATTCCATATTAGACGTGTCACACTAGCTGACAATAGCCCTCTTGTAGATAGATTACAATCGGCAGGATATCATGTAGAACCTGCTGCCATTGACCCTACTAACTCTGTAGTGGTTGAGTTCCCTGTAGATGCAGGTGTAGGTGTGCGTTCTGAATCAGACGTAGAGCCTATGGAACACCTAGGGTTGATAGCTGACGTAGCTAGATTCTGGGCAGACAACGCCGTAAGTGCTACTGTTAAGTTTGATAAAGAAGAATACGGACCAGAACAACTGGCCGATATGATTAACTGGAGTAAGGATAAGGTAAAGGATATAGCGTTCCTACCCCTCAGTCCTAGTGGTACATACCAACAAGCTCCCTATGAAGGCATTACCGAAGAGGTATACAACGCTAAGAAACAAAACCTACAACCACTGGCACTATCTGTTATTGGTGATGGCGATAAACAAGCTGACCTGTACTGTGATGGTGACGCTTGTGCAATATAGGGAGGGGATCCAATTATCTAATGTTTGAAATAAGTATAGAAGAATACCAAAAACTCTTGGCAGGTAAACCAAGGGACATGCACTTCGGAGCATGGATATCACGAATGAACAGAAAGGCGTTGTATGAACGTAAAGGATCCATCTACCCAATTATCTGATATAGAGAATAGGATTAAAGCCTGTCGCCAGTGTGGACTACATAACAATAGAACGTTTGGTGTAGCAGGGGAAGGTCCAGTAAACGCTGACATTGTTGTGATAGGAGAAGCTCCGGGAGATCAAGAGAATCGCACAGGTAAACCCTTTATTGGTTACTCTGGGCAACTCCTGACACAGCTACTACAAAACGCAGGGTACTCACGAGCCGACACATATATAACTAATATGGTTAAGTGTTGGGTAGGTGATGGAAACCCTGACCCTAAACAGCACGAGATAGAATCGTGTGCACCATGGCTCGATCAACAATTACAACTTATAAAACCAAAGGGTGTTATTACTTTCGGTAGGTTCTCTACCAATAAGTTTATAGAGTTTCCAAACAAAGGTGGAATAGGACAGATACAGGGACACATACGTCGGGCTTGGTGGGACTCCACACATCCAACATATATAATGCCCCTATATCATCCTGCTTATTTAGCTCGTTCCCGTGATGAAATACCAAACACTACTTCGCACTTAGTAAAGTTCCGAGAACTCATAGATGATTTAATATGGTAAGGCTCGATTAGTCTGTATCCAATGGAGTAACAGACTCTTCCCATAGCTTATCATCATAAAATTTTAGCTGCTCTTCTAACTGTAGAATCTTTTGATCCTTTACACGTAGAGCTTTTTCTAACATACGATTTTGTATGTTAACTTCACCATAAGCTAAGATTAATTCATCCGGTGAAATTTCTGTCTGTTCCATATTAGGAAATTATACTTCCTGACTTGTCACCAGAATGTTGTGCTACATAAGTCTTTACGACTGACAGTACGGCTGCAACACCAGCTGCTGCCCCTGCTTTCATAGGCTCAACATCCATACCTACTAATGGTCCCGCTGCAACAATACCCAAAAATGCTTGGATAAATGTCATCGCACAGCGTTCCCCCAAATCCTTCAAATTCGCTTCCTTAAACATTTGTACCTCCTACAGTACTATTTGCATATCTACAGACGAATTCTCCGTCTTGATATCTATCTTTATTCCGCCTAGTGCGGCGGGGGTCATCATACCTTTCTCTACATATGTATCAGAGTCCTGCATATAACCCTTCAGCCAGCTGCCAGTACACGCAAGTATCACATCTTTATGAGATAGCTTTTGATTATTGGCATATAACTTTTGTACTTTGGTTGCTACTTTTTTGTGGTGATGTCCGATTAAATATATATCTGCATCAAAAGAGTGTAGCATCTTTTCTAATTGTGTAAGTGGACCACCTATCGCAGAGCCACCGCCCTTACCGTGGTGTAGCCATATAGAACACTTTTGTTTTTTGGGTAGTTTCATGGTAACGATACCTGAAGTGCCTAGGAATTCACATCCTAGATATTCTGCAAGTTCCTTATCTGTTGTCGTACCATCTGCGTACTCCCAATAATGATGTCCTTCTACAAGCCCTAACCATTTACCTCTTGTCGGTTTCAGTATATCTTTTACAACTTCTAAGAACTCTCTTGACTTTGTATCCAAGGCTTCCTGGATAGTGTCATATAGATTTCCTTTCTTTATGTCAGCAATGATACTGTTCCTGTTTGATGGGCTACCTAAATCAATATAATCCCCAGTACCTATAAACATCGGATTTTTATGCGACATCGCATAGTCTACCCAACGCTGGAATCCATTGATATCACATGCAGGTGGCCCATATTGTACATCCCCTATGGGAAATAGCTGAATATCTTTTTCAGCTTTCAATGTGACTAGTTTCATGCTATAATTATACCATATATAAAAAACTTTTTCAAGGAGCTTGATGTTAAAGGTTGAATTCCTAGATACAGTAGAAGGACCCTGTGTTTTTTGTGGAACATTACCTGAAGAGACCTCTATTAGAATCTCAAAAGGCCATGATGATGAGCAAGCCACTGCGATTTGTAGTGAAGATTGCATGGATTTATTTGTAAAACTATCTGATAACGACAAGGTACCTGTAGATTGGATGGGGTCACATTATGAATCGTTTATTAACCAAGATAATAAGGTGGAACTCGGCTCGATTAAAGACGACTAGTCGAATGAATTATCGTCTTCTTTTCTTGCCCATGCTTCTAGTTTGTCTAGCCGCTGTTCTATGGTGGCTAATCTCTCATCGCAATTACAAACTGATTGATCAGTTTCTGAATGACTGGACTCTCCCGCAATCAGACTAAGCAGAGTATCTTTACTCCATGCAGGACCTGGATCATTAGCACGACTAACAGCATCCGTTTCATAGTGACCTATGACCGTCTGGTCATTAGCTTCAAGCCCTAGTTCCCCCAGTACCCACTGATGTATCTTAGCTGAGGCTTGCATCATAGCTTCCGGCCACTCATCTTCATATATAAAATCATAACCATAGCCGGGATCTACACTGAATCCTTCATGCTCTATACCCACAGTATACTTATTCGGATTACCTCCGGGAAAAGACTTCCATGATTCTTTAGCAGTACGGCCAGCATGCCACGCAGGGGAGTATATACTTACTGTCTGAGTGATGTTACCTTCTCTGTCTACAATAAAGTGTGCTGACTTCTGTACACTATTAGTCTCAGCCCACTCAACCATGGTTCTAGCATAGCCTTGCATAATGTGGTTAATCACAGCTATTGGTTTCATAGTGTTGGGGGGAACATCAGCGTACCCGTATTGAGTTGTGCCTATGTGGTTTACATCCGGCATCCAACCGCGAGCATGACCGTATTGATTTAACATAATTCCTCCTAAAGTCTTCCTTCTAGTATAACATTTAATTTGTTTTCTAGATACTCATCACTAATATATATTTCACTTTCCCAAATTTCATGGTATATGTAGCCTTCACGTTTAACGGCCATCGCACGTTCTAAGTCCGCAGCCTGTTCATAAGCCTGATGCCAATAGTTTCCTAGTATTTCAATTACTAAGTAAGGAAGCTTATCTGTTATTAAAAAGTCAAGAACAAATCCACCAATATAGTTTCGTCCTCCACCTTCTGTTCTTTGAAATATAAAATTATGAGTACCCTGCATCATTTGACTGAGCTTTTTATGCATAATTCGTTCAGGTAATGTACCATAAAAACCCTGTGCTGCTCTCGATTCTAATTCTTCCGGTCCGAATACAGGTTTAGATCTACGACGGTCTCTAAGAACTGTATCTGTATTATTCTTTATATATGTTCTAGGAAATTTAGGCATCTGAGATGCTTGTCTAGCCCCTCTTAAGTTACTAATTTTCTTAATACTATCCATTAAGATACTTCTCTTAGAGAGATCGTAATCTCACTATCAAAACTTGTGTTACTCTGTCTGACTTCTGGGTATCTAAGAGATTCTGTCATACCTGTAATATATACTTGATACCCAGATTGACGTACACTCTCAGAGTTATGTGGTGTACCTAACCATCTACATCGTAGTTGGTCTCCATCAACATAGTCATAATTTGTTTGCTTTAAGTTGTTAGGTCCGTTGTTAGAGAGCTCTACTGTATCAACATAGAAGGGTGCAACCGTATCAGCATCTGCCGACTTACGTATAACTCTGAATGTGTAGTTAGCTGCCGCAGGAATAGTCTCAGCAAACAATGTTTTCCTTACCCACCTAGTATGATTTGCTAAGTAAATATCCCCAAACTCACCCGAAGCAGTCATTGGAGTGTACTCTATTTCTGCTAATATAGAACTATCTGAAGTCTTTATTACTTGTAAGTACACATTATCTGTACCTTCTGGTACCCAGATAGTTGCTGCAGCAAATACGTTATCATATTTAAGTAAGTCAAATGTACCTATCGTAACAGAAGCGTCCCCTGTTGCAGCATCCGGAGTTACTTTCATTGATCTAAAACCATGTGATCTATACTGTGCGGTAGTTGATATAACAGAACTCGATGCGGTATACCCGTTAGGAGCAGAGCTTTCAGCACCAGTTAGATACTCCATAGATGGATTAGTCACTTTGTTTTTAATCTGGTGTAGCTCAGTACCATCGTGGAAAATGATAGGTATCTTCTGGTCACGAAGTGAGTACAGGTACTGTCGAAGCTCATCTGCCGGTCTGCTTACCTGTCTACGCTGTAAGTCTATAAGGTTATCATAACATTTAATAGTAAGATTCCAACCGTATCGAGACTCAGGACGAACAACAAAATGGTAAGCCCATGATTTAAGGACTGGTGTAGTATAATAAGCATAATCGCCAGTTGTTGCACGATTAAGTGTAAACTTCAACCTAATTTTCTTAGCATAAATAGACTTATCAAGATTTCCGTTATCTGGAAAGGTAAGTTTTTGTAATGGACTTGAAACAACTAAATCAACATCACTATCTGAAACACTCGTCTTTTGATGAAGTTCATTCCATATATCTATGTCATCTACTTGATACTCGACCTTTATATGATTATTGGCAGTACCTAATCCTATGTTTTGTGCTGCAACTACGACATCAAAGAAAGTTTTTTCAACATCCGGCAGACCTCCATCAAACCATGAAGTAATTAAGTAACCAGAATCTTGGAAGGCTAGCGCGTAGTCTTGTCCGGTCACAAGATCATCTAATAAATTCTGTCCCCATCTAGGAAGGAAAGCCATTAGTACCCTATCTTCTTTTTCAACAGTATCTTCTTCTTCATTTGTTACAGCCTCATTACCTATAATGATACGTGGATAATTTTCATACCCAGCGTTTCCTTTTCTAGGTATAAAGCCAACATACTGTGTACGGTAGTCTCCCGGCTCATGCGCTACAGTCTCCCATTCATTCGTAGAATATACTTGATGCCAACCAGAACTTCCAAAAGCCATTACACGAGACTCAAGACCAGAGCCTCCTGTAGCGCTTCCACCAGAATCAACTGCAACATAGATATTTGTGCCGTCATGTGTCATAGAACGTATAGTACCCATTGTACCAGAGTTAAGTGAGGCTGCTTCTGTATTTATATCTTGTGGTAATGCAGTATTAAACACAGATTGTAATTGCATACTGTTCTCTGTAGGATTAGAACCTTTGTCTGGTCCCATATATTGTATGGTAGCACCATCATACTTACCCATACCACGATCTACAGTAAAGTATAGATTTCCACCAAAGCTCATCATAGCTTGTCCATTAAACTGACTAATAACATGTGATAAATCAATTACTTTTTCACACGTCCAAATCTCTGTAGCAGAGGTAGATGAATTGTATATTCGGTAGATACCATCATCTTTACCAATCCATAAGGCTCTATCATGTACACACATACCCCGTATAACATACGTAGAATCTCCAACAGTACCATCGTTCATACCAGTAGGTGCTGTCCATGTAGCACTACCATCACTATGTGGATCTACTGAATGATAAATCTCATTTAAGTTATCAGCTCTCCATAATTTACCAGCAAATGATTCTAGAAATTTAGCAGGTACACCATTGTCCGCTACTGTGCTTAAGTTGGAGTTAAATCGCACCATATTAACTGCTTCGCCTTGTGTAATATACAAGTTATTATTGCTTCCAACACCAAATGCTTGCAAGTCTAGAGGAATACTAGAACCTGATGTACTCATTCCAGCTGTGGCAGCAGATTTAAGCCACTTATCATGTGTCTCAGACCAATAAAATAATTTATTATTTGCACCAGAATCACCAGCTACTAATATATACGTATTAGTTCCAAACTCAGCTTGAGCGCGTATAACCCCATTTACATCTGTATATGCACTACTACCATCAGCGTTAGCACTAAACGAATGTGAACTCCAGTACGGAGCAAGTGTTACTTGGTCTGGAACTAGAGTCCATACACCTTCTGATGAAAAGAACTTTGCACGATCCGCGAAGTTTAACTCCCCAAACCCATGATGATATGACTTCTGTCCAAATGTATCTCGCTCAGAGAAATCTGTATGCTGTCGTTGTTCAGAACCGATGGAAATACGTGGTATTGCAGAAGTAATGTCTGAACGAGTTGGAACACCCGCAGTCATAAGCCCTACGTTGTCCATAACTATGTTATGTGTAACTCCTGCTTGGTCATTCGTGCCAATAGGAGAAGTGTATGTGACTGAAGCTGCACCATATAGGATTTCACCGAATATAGACATTTACTACCCCCTTACGCCTCGTTTCCTGTAACGCATGGGTTTAGATCTAGTACTCTTTGGCTTGGCAGGACGCTTAGAACGCATACGATGCTCTCGTATCCACGGTCGTAAGGATTCCATTATCTCTCTCATAACAGTAATGTTCCCCCCTATGTCACCGGAGGGTGCATCTACAATACGCATACGGTTTAAATATGCTATTGCAATATCCCGGACACCATCAAAGAATATTTCTTTCTCAACTAAGTTAACAAAAGAAAGAAGAGATGCTGTAGTATGACTCTGTGCAGCTGTATCTATTTTTCCTCTAGCTACTGTTAATGTCTCAGGAGATACAGTACGTGTAATAACACTATACGACATGACTTCGTTATCAATTTTTAAATACCCCGTAGCGGGCCAGTCAATTGTATTTGTACCTGATGAAATAGGAATCTCTGTCACAGCAGCATTAATATTTCCGTTCATCGTCAAGTCAGAGGGGAACGCTGTGGGGTGGCGCTCATACCATACGTGTATAGTTGAGCTTGCTGTGTGGCTGTCTAAAAAGTAAAGCTCTGTTCCAGCCATGTTCTTTTCTTCATACCAATCGACAGCAATTTGTGGTGGACTCGAAGCTGAATCCACAAAGTCTACGCGGTATATATCTTTTATTGGGTCATTATAAGTGTACTGAAACGTACCAGATGTAAAGGTTTTACTTGTATCTTTATCTTCAAACCAGAAGTATTCAGATAGATAGTTAGTTGCTCTACGGATAGCAAGGTCTATTTCTGCATTAGTATACCGAGATGCGGTAGTTGGATTTCTAAGCTCAGTAGTTATATCTGACCTCAAATCCGCAAGGGAATGGTGCCTACTCATTAACGCGCTCCTCTCCCCTGATTTCTCTCTAATGATTTTGCAGCAATTTCAGCTCGTCTTACTAGTGAATCCAATTGCTGTTGTGTATGAATTAACGACTGTTGCGATTGCTCTATCCGCCGTACTCTTTTTTCCCAGTGTTCATACTCGTGAATGATCGGATGATTGAGCAAGCCTATTATTTCAGGGGAGTTTCGCAACAATTGCTCTAGATCTTCTCTAATTTTTTTGAACTCTACGTCCAGTTCTTTTACGCGCTGTCCGTACCATCCACGGGGTTTCTTATCTTCTGTCATGGCCTCCTACTATCTACGTTTTAATTTTTTATAGAATGGGTTCTTTGGCATTGTTCTACCTTGCTTAAATGGGTTCTTTGGAAGTTTTCCACCAAACGTATCCGGAGATGACTGAGTTTCAAACTGTGTTTCAGGTGTACTACGCATACCAGATGTATTTCGATTTAGTCCTGTTGGTAATCTATTGCTAGCACCTTTAGGTTTACCCCGCATACCTTTCCTTCTATTTTTAGCTGGCTTAGGTGTCATCTTCGACACTTTTAGTTTTGGTCCTCTTGTGGCTGCCATTAATAGCTCCTATTAGTACTACTTCTTACGCTTAATCTCTTTCTTCTTCTTTGCCTTTAAGTACTGAGCCTTTCCAGCCTTAGTATACGCAAACTTCTTTCCGTCTAGCTTTGGCATTAGCTAAGCTCCTACCAGTACCCATACGGCACTGCTTCCGGCTAATACTGTAAGTAAGGTTCCCCCGCCTACGATACCAGCTCTCCATTGTTCTAACTTACTTATTCTGCCGTTAGTGATAGCAGTATTCTTTTCTATTCTATGGACGTGTTCTATCACATCCGATAACTGTTCTTCAATACGTGCGATAGCTTCACGCTGTGTAGACATTTACTCTCCAGATGATGCGACTCCATCATAAAGTTTTACCCATCCTAATGAGTTATCTGCTTGGTGCACTGATTCATCCCACTTGTAAATCTTCCCGTCATCTGGATCATCCAATGGAGGACCCCATAATCCTGTAGTAGTATTAAGAGTCCAAGAAGTACAAGAATCCCCATCGTCATCTATTGGTCTTTTTAAGATAAATGCATCTAATGTTGGGTCATATACAGTATTGTCTATTGCAGCAAAGTTTTTTCTAAAAGGAGTGCCTCCTTCATTATGTACATTACCGTGAGTATTATAGGAAGTTTGTTTCCAAGTTGTATCATCACCGTATAAAGATTTACAGAAAGCAATTCCAGCAGCCTCATTTGGAGCATTACTATCAGCAATAACAACTACTTCTAAAACCTCGTTACTATCGTTTAGTTTTGCAAAATGAGCCATTGTTACACCGCCACTCTAACTATTACTACTCCAGAACCACCATTGCCACAATTGTTTGCAGTAGCATAATGTCCTTTTCCATCACCTCCACCGCCACCGCCAGAGTTGGCTCTAGCATTCATCGTATGAGCTGGGGAGTAGGATGTTGTCTGGGTGCTGTATTGTCCACTTCCTATAAGGCCAACGTATCCTCTGCCCCATCCACCAGAACCTGTGTTATTATAGGAGGCACTACCCTCGTCTGAAAACATCGTTCCGTCTGTTCCTGCTAAAGATCCTGAGCCAGCTATATCAGTATCCGGTCCATATCCAATATATCCTGTGGTAGATTGACCACCAGCTGCAGCACTTCCCCATGCATAAGTAGTACCATTAAACTGGTACATGTGACCACCGCCACCACCACCGTACCATTCAGTACCTCCGGTCCATTGTGTTGTAGTGTAAGCTTGTGTTGGATCACCTCCCTGAGCGTTATAGGAAGAACCTCCACCTGCAACACTACCAGCTCCACCGCCGCCCCCTGCGGGATTAGCACCATGGGCTATTCCTACGTAACCACCTGGGCCACCATTATTTCCCATATCTCCACTGCCGCCAGTTCCGCCAGCTCCACCACTAGAACCAATCCAACCAAGGCTTCCTTGTCCACCTCCGCCACCTGATCCACCAGTTGCGTTTACTATACCAGTAGGGGAACCCTGATTCCAGTTTCTACCGGCACCTGTTCCACCGCCACCGCCTCCTCCCGGACCAGCCCTCATAAAGGCTGTAGCAGAAGTCCCGTCGTTAAATGGAGTTCCACTAGGGGCTTCTATGTAACTTTGAGTTCCCATAGCGCCGTAGTGAGTGGAACTTCCACTGCCACTAGCACCACCAGCTCCGACTGAAACAGTATAACTACCAGCTTCTAACCAAACCCATCCTGTTACACCTGCATTTCCATCAGCTCCCTCATTTAAATCAGCAGATTGTGCGCGGACAGCACCGCCGCCACCGGCTCCGCCACCTCCATTAGAGGGGGTCATTTGTGCCGCACCTCCTCCACCGCCGACAACTAAGCATTCTGCATAGCCCGCTGCCGAAACAACTAGTGTGCCAGAAGAAGTGAATTTCTCAGCGTGGTAACCAGTGTAAAGAACTTCTGTTCCACCATCTATGGCAGCCCATGATGCTCCACCAAACAAACCACCATTTAACCATGTGGAAACAGCTGTTGAAGGCCAAGCAAAAACTGTATCCCACCTTCCTTTAAAGTTGGAAACAGCTTGGCTTGGATTTGTCCTATGTTGATTTACTCTAGTCATTCACCACTCCTAGGCAGTTATTTTATTAACGTATCCCGAAATCATAATCACGTTTGTAGTTCCACAAAACGCTTTAACTACAAGACCATTCTGAAGAATAAGTCCGGGAATTATAAGAGCTAATCCTGACTCAGCTACTACGGTGTATTCAATATGACCACCAATAGCTGTAGTGTTTCCCCACTCAATAGTGAGTTTTCTGTCTGTTCCATCTATGTTATTCGCATAGATCCATACTTCATCCCAGTTAGTTGTACCAGCCACTGCTGTGTGAATGGTAGTTCCTGCGGAGGATGTGGCCGCTACTGCGATCATTTGACCGGTAGTGCTGCCTGATAAGTCGTCCTTTGTTATAGTTGCCATTTATTTCCTCCTAGGAAAATACTCTTCCGTGTAGTACGATACTCTCGTCACCATAATTAACTGCAGCAGCTGCTCCAGTTAAGACTGTACCACCAGCGGTAACTGTACCAGTAACAGTTGCAGCACCGAATATGTACGCATCACCATCTTCATCTACCATAAATCGTGTAACATCTGCAGCACCAACACGAGCACGTACAGAGAAGACGTTTCCGTCAGCTGTAATATTTGCTAGTGCGTTAGAGCCATCATGCTCAGATACATAGATGTCAACCAAACCTACACCAGATGTAGTCTTAGTTGTATTAGCAGTACCACCAATAGATTTTATTACTGTTGCGGTAGTTAAAGCATCATCTTCTGCAATAGAGGTTATTTGTAAACCACCTAGTGTAGCACTTGCCTTTTGCATTGCCGCATAGGTGTCTGTTTCACCACCTGTAGTATATCCGTGTCCAATATCACTTGACTTAAATGCAAGTATTTCATTGTCATTTGCGCCTTGGTTAATTGTCATACCGAGCGTCATACTACCGTTTGCAGTTTCGTTTACATACAGGGTGGAAGCAAATGTTCCCCCAGTTACGCTTACTACACCTGCGTTTGTTATCGTTGCGTTACCAGACATAGTTACCCATGCACTAGATCCTGCTGAAGAACCACCTACAAGTATTTGTGTATTAGTAGCCGTATCTGCACCAATACCTACTTTGGCCTGTGTTGCTTTAATTGCAGCGTTCTGGTTGTTTTGATGAGCAGCCGAAACGGTATCTACGTTGTCAGCAAGGTTCTCATTCAGGTTAGTATTATCATCTAACGCGGCTGGGTATGCTGTTGTTCCTGCCATTCCTTCTCCTCTAGGCTAATCGCCTTCTTCTTACTCTTGTATAAAATGTTTGAATTTCTACAGCAGAGTATCTAAAGCGTCCATACTCGTTTTGAAATCCTCCATACTTTTCCAGACTTCCTTCTTGTCCAGCATCTGGCGCACTACCTACGTTACCGCTACCGAGTCCTACACCCGATACAACGTTACCCGCACTAGTAGTCAAATCAGCCATTATACTCTAAATGTTCCTGTTACTGAAAAAGTAAATGAAGCGTTATCTGTACTAGCATCTGTCACTGTCCACTTGAATCGGAGTGCATCACCCCATGCAAGGTCAGCAACTGAACCAGCCGTCAGCGCCCCATCATTAATTGTTCCAGACGTTTCACCGCCTGTAGCTCCGGGATATACATCAGCACGATACTTCTTTGCACCCCCGTTACCTAAGACTTCTGTGAAGGATATAATATCCATCCAGTCACCATTAGGCATCTCTCGCTGAATAAATACAGCAAGTTTGTCACCTGCTTCTGTGGCTGCGGCTGTAACATCAAGCATGAAATAAGCACTCGTATATGGAGCAAGTCCTTTCACAGTTGTTGTATCACTAGCAGTTCGTGCAGCAGACGATACTAAAGTTAAGTTGTCCATATAGGGCATAGAATTTTGTAAATTGTGCCCATAAGATACTCCACCTGACATTTTCCACTTCCTTTATAGTAGAAGGGGGGAACTTAATCCCCCCTAACTAGCTATACTAAACTCTCATATGAAAGATCATCGTTGTGTCAACAGCGTGAGTCCCGTGTGAGGACTGCACATCGACTTGAACAACTTCACCCTTTGTGAAATAAGTTTCATCAGAGGATGCAATTGCCGTACCAAAAGCTCCATCTACTCCAGCCGCTAGTGTTAGCGTTGAGTATGCAGCAGTGGTCGCGTTAGTAAGTCGTATTACTGTATCCGTTCCCCCGTCTTGGGTTCCAACGTACCAGTCATACATATCTATATACCCAGAAGCAGGAGCAGAGAAGGCAGCGACCACACCAGCGGTGGTGTCACTATAACCTTCATCTTCTGCTAAGTTTCCAGGAATGTGTACTGTTATCGGTAATCGAAAGTGATCATCAACTTTGGGCATAGTATGACCAAAGAACCGAAATGATTCTGCAGTGTTACCCATTTATATCACCTCCTCCTTTAACTTAAGGTAGTACTTAAACCGTGAATCCAGCCGTGAGCCTTAGTCGCGTTTCGTACTTCCATTGTGTACTCTCCAGTAATCGTAGCGATTTGTCGGTCGCCGTCAACTGGAACTGGTGTAGTAAAGAATGAACGGTCGTTGCCGTTACCCTTAAGTGCACCAATACCTACGTATTCTTTTGTCAGAATAATCAAATCATCTGATTGAACGTAGCGATCAAGAACGATATCTAAATCACCAAACTCTGATTCGTAAGTACCAACAATTACACCGAGTGCACCTTCATCTCGTCCAGTCCGTACATACGGGCTAGCGAAAGAAGAGAGTTGTCGTTTCTGTGTTGCGTTTACTAGAATCGTGTCTGGCTTTCCACCATCATTCCAGATATTTTGTAGTTCATCTACAAGAAGCTTCTCAGTCAGTTTGGCATCTGAAGCATCTGTTGAGTTTGCACCAGTTCTAGCCTTAATGAAAGAGTAGAGACCACCCATTCGTCTGGCTGTAAGTGCTGATGTATTGTCAGCTGGTAAACTATTAAGTAGTCCGTAGTGTGCAGTTCGTTCAAGCTTAATTACTAGCTCTTGGAACTTCTTAGCAAACTCACGGTCGAACTCGTTAGTTACTCCAAACTTCTCAATTGACTCTGAAGTACCAGAAACTGATACTGCGTCATGGAAAATCTGAGTATAGTTAAAGTCAGTTCCAAGGTCAGTTGAAGAGTAAGTAGTTGTAAAGGCCGAACCGTCTGTCCTTAGATTACCAAGGTTGTATACGATTTGACCAGTTACGTTGACACCTAATCCGTGTGCACCCGTTTCTGATTCATCTGCTGCGGCAATTGTCATACTACCACCAGATGTGTTTATTGCTGTAACAATACCGTAAGTACGAGCTACGTTATTAAGTGTAACTATATCATTCAAGTTGAAATAGTTAATAGCTGTCGTACCTACTGTTACTGTTTCACCACCGGAACCATCTGAATCGGTAAGTGTTGCTTTTGAAGGGATAAGTTCATCACTCTGCCATGTATGAGTTGTGTTAAGACACGGAAATGCCATTGAATCAGCACCTGCTGAAGCACTGCCCGCCTCTGCCCCCATTCCCAACATAGAGAGTAGTGGAATATCCCTTGGATCGATTGCGTCGATGAATTCTGATACGTTTTGCTTCTGAGTATAAGCACTATCAAAGATAGTCCTCATCCCACCAACGCCACCATCATCGGCTCTGTTTATTGATACCATTTAGGTAATCCTCCAAATTTGTTTTTATTGGAGTCCGTGTTGTCTCTTGTAAGAAATTATTTCCCCTTGAAGTGCAACAGCCACTGCGAGTTTCCGTCCCTTTCGGGCGAGTTCATATCTATCCTCCAGCTCAATTAGCCCTGCGTTGGCAGCATTAGTGCCGTCGCGCCTACTCGTTGAGGCAGTTTCAGATCCACGCGATGTTCCCGGTGTACGGGAAGCTTCTTCTTGTGCAGGTACTTCGGCATCTCTTGCAGGTTTAACTGCGGCTAGTAACTCTTCTTTTAAAGCGTTCATTTTATCATCAAGTTTAGATTCTTGTGCTTTTGCACTTAAATCTCCAGCCATTTTCCACACCTCTTGCGGTGTTGATGCAGATTGTAACGCACTAGGATCAACATCAGGAAACGAGCCCACAGCTTGCTGAATAGTTTGTGTAAGAATTCGTTGGCGGTTAGCCGATTGTTCCCTACGTTCTTGTTCAGCTTGCTGAGTTGCTTGTTCACGTTGTTGTCTTTCTTCAAGAACCAATTTGGCTCCATCTGCGTCGTCGGTTTCAATTAACCGTTGCTCAAGAGTGTTGATAGCAACATCTTTAGTTTTTATCTGCTCGTCATAATAAGATTGTAATCCCGTGTACCATTCTTGGTATTTACCTTCAAGGTCACGTTCTTGTTCTCCCATTTTACGGGCCATATCACCAACTCTTGAATTCAAGTCTTTTTTATCCGACTCTAGTTCTACGATTTTGGCTTGCATGTCGTCTGATGACAGATTGGGAGTATTTTCGAGTGAGTCCGTAGACTGCTCTGTAATATCCTCTGTTTCGTTAGTCATACTAATCCTCCATTCATATTTATTATAACACTTTTGTCAAGTTTTGACAAGTGTTAATCTCTATATCTTGCAAACCTTGGAGTATCAGATGGATATGAGAATGTAGGAGAGCGACCATATGGTGTAAAGCTACTTCTACCTCCCAACCCGAGCATTTCCTTAGTTTGATAGATCAATTTTAATGCCTGTACCCACTGTTCAAATGAATAACTTGTGCCTACAGGGAACGTCCTAAACATAGCCCGTAACATACGTTCATGGTTACGAGTTAACTTCTGACTAGGATTTAAAAAGAAGTTAGTAAGTGCGTCTTCAAATGAAGGGTCATGAAATACCATATTGATATGCTTAGACACTTCACTCCACTCAGGTAAACCGCCCACCCCAGAAGTTGTTGGTGAGGCTTGCCTTCCACTTGCAGCAGGTTTTGACCATTTGCGACTCGGCAATGCTATCTTAGTAGGTGTTTTTTCATTTCTCTTACGTCCAGTGGCTATTCCTACTATAGCTGAAAGAGCATCTATATATTGGAAAGAAGCAATCTTAGCATTTTCATCGGCTACTCCACTTGAACCAGTTAGCCGTAGTAAGGTAGCTACTTCTCTAATGTTTGATAAGTCACCATACATCATACTAATCTGGGGGAACATACTTTCCCACATATCTTTAATGTCTTCAATATCTGATACACCATTTCTTGCAAATGTTTCAAAGATGAAATCACCCGGCATAAGGTTCTGTGTCTGCCTATAATACCGTGAGGCGATAGATGCTTTAATATTTTGGGCTTCTTCAGAAAGTCTAGGATGTTGCGCTAAGTCATACAGCTGATACTTTCTACCAATGTTTCTAGCAATGTTACTTACTGAAGGATACCCACTTTGTGGCTTCCCTCTGATATCTTCTGGTATGCCTACTACATCATCGAAGTCAGGCAAGTCCATATTTTCTTCAGCAGCAGCTACAGGACCTACTGGTGATCCAGATTTATCTCTCTCAGCATACAGTTGTTTTAACTGCTCTGCTTCTTCCCACTTACCATCATCTTCCAATGCTTTGATTGTTAAAGCTTCTGCAATAATTCTATCTGCGTCCTTTTTAAAGTATTTAATGTACAACTTATGTTCGTCCAAAGTCGGATCAAGTCTATTATAAATATCATAAAGTGATACAAACTTCATAAGTTCTTTTACTTCTAAAGCTTTCTTAAACTCATCAAGAGTTTCAGCATCATAGATTCCAAGCTCTTGGTTTGGAGATAAGAAGTGGTACTGTTCATCCCATGGAGCAGCTTGATTGAAATCAGTCTGCAAACGAGTCACTTTTTCGTCCCACGCGCCGTTCTTCATATCCTGAAATGAGATATTCTTTACATCACCAAGTCTTTCTGTTACATGTTTTACAAGGTCAGATTGTGAATACTCATTACGTTCCATCCAGACTTTACCATACTCATTGGTTTCTAACCAGTCTAGAACACCGTCAACCGTAGGTGGTACCCACATATCTATACGAGTTTGTACTGCATTTGCTATAGAAGCAGCGTCCCCAAGTTCCCCTTCATATATCTCATTAAGGTCTTCTTGCATCTCACGCATGACAGATTCAATAGCTTTATCTACTATTTGTGGCATACTTGCTGATGAAGCTTCTACTATTTTATATAAACGGAACTGCTCAGGATCTTTAGCTTTCATTGTAGCTTCCCACTCGTCTACTTCTTTAAGGTATTGTCCCCAGTTAACAATGTTAGTAGTTCTACCGTCTTTAGCTACCAAAGAGAACTCATCTTTTCTAGCAGTAAACTCTTCTGAAAATAATGTAGGAGCTGTCTTACGCTTATCTTCTCTCATAAGCTCAACAAAGTTCTCAAGCTGCCACGCATTAAACATATCTACACTAATAAACCTTGGGTCATATCTAACTCCAGTTTTTTCAAACTTCCAATCAGACATGTCTTGTAGAACCTGTTCAACATCTTCTCGTTTTATCTCACGGTATTCACCATCAACGAACAAGGTATCCATTACTTCTTCAACTTTTTGTACCCCTGCCATAGGATCATCCGCAAACAATGTCATGAACCATTCATCTTTAATAAGCTTATCGCGTGTCAACTGCCTCCATAACTGTGTAGAACCGAACGAAGTTTTATCCATAATATGGTTTGGGTCAATAGGCACACCACCGACCTCTTCAGGAGATAGACCTACGTTTATACCTGTTGTTTCAAATATACGTAACTTAGCTTCTTTAAGTTGTGCGTTCTTTCGGTTATTAACTGTCTCTAAGTCTTTAAAGAATGTCTCATCCATTGCAGGAGAGTCTTGTATTTCAAGACCAAACTCACTTAGATTTGGTCTATCCTCACTTCTTCCACTAGGTATTGCAGGACGCTCGCCGGGAATTGCCGCTATACCTGCGTCATATTCATTGTTTATATCTTCCGCAATCTGATAGTACATACTTGAAGCTTGTGCACGATTAATTGAGTCATGTTCAAGTTTTTTATTATTCAACCAATTTCTTGCCCATGGTGTTCCATCAAAGAACTCCGCATATTTCTTACTCTTTTGTGCTGCAGTTAGCGATCTACTCCGTACAATATCATAATAGTTATTCATAATATCTGCAGCAAAGACTTTCTTACCAGTCGAAGGATCCATAGTATATTCACGTCCCGGTTTAAAAGAGAACCCAAGTAATAGAGAAGATGTATCTTGTATACCTCGTCTGCCACCAGCAGCCCTTTCTATATCATCGTGTACTTGGTTTAGTACACTCATATCTACTTTCTTACCATTAATAGGATCAGTAAGTTCTGCTTTTGGATCTAGCTTATGCCCAAATAACTTACTGTGAGTATCCCCTACTGTATGTA
>Ga0315318_10000093_pt1 | contig 33564 bp, 29 predicted proteins | sample M1200m3416metaG_FD_203703 | JGI IMG/M metagenome (GOLD analysis project Ga0315318, IMG submission 203703) | Ammonia-oxidizing marine archaeal communities from Monterey Bay, California, United States - M1 200m 3416 | ecosystem: Environmental > Aquatic > Marine > Coastal | place: USA: California... | reverse complement strand
GAGGTGGTCGAATTCTTGCCGAAGGAACGCCAGAGCAAATCGCAAAAAGTAAAAAATCGATAACGGGTAAGTATCTTAGAACAAATCCAAAAAACGCCCCGAAAAAGAAACCTCGAGGTTAGTCAATTCCGGTTGATTGGAAGCCTGTATGTGAGACCATGCCTAGAGGTGAAGGGAGCATATTATTTCTGATAATAATTTCACGTACTTAGATCTACACGTGCATTCGGTCGACGGCTCCGATGACGCCGGAGCTCATGTAGAAGGTTACCTCAAGTGGATATCTTCTCGACGAAAAAAAGGATTCCAAATTGACGGGTTTGTGCTTACGGAACATCGAAATTACGACCAATCTCTCAATTATGATGAACTCGCATCCCGATATGATGCAATAGTTTTACGAGGGATTGAGGTAGAAACAGATATAGGGCATGTTCTTGTATACGGGGCCGGTTCAACCTTTTTCGAATCTTTTGATCTATCGGATATTTCTCTGCCATACGAAGATGTGTTTAGAGTAGCTTGGGACAGTGGTGGAATTGCTGTTGGTGCGCACGCTGGCCGACCCAGAATCGGTGCACTCGAACACGTTGATGAGCGAAATGTGGCCCTCACCGGAGTGAGTGTTCTAGAGACGCTCAATGGGGGTAGCAATGATTTCGAAAACGCGCGAGCACATGAACTTGCGTCAATCAAAAACATACGTGAGGTTGGAGGATCTGATTCTCACTTTGTATCAACTCTAGGTGCATGTTTGACGCGCTTCGACGGGCAAGTGGGTAGCATATCTGAGCTCGTGGAAATTCTGCGAAGTTCGAGTGCGCAATTTGTCCCGATGAAACTAGAAGAAACACTACCCGGTGCTGACATCCCTGAATCAAGACCCTCATCAGAACAGTTGATACCCCACACGAGCGGACAAGGCGAATTGGGCGGAGAAGAACTTGAATATGACCGTAGTGTTGTAGGTAAGGAAATATTCGGTGGGAAACTTGAAGTTACCTCAGACGCAATCAGTAAGTACTGTGACGCAATCGATGAGACAAATCCAATCTATGTAGATAGCCACTTTGCTAAAAGTGGCCCCTATGCCGGAATTATTGCGCCACCTGGAATTTTACAGACAGCGCAAGTAAAGTCGCCCCCCGATCCAGAGGTAAAATTTGGAACTACACAGTTCATGGCTGGTTCGCATCAGGAATATCTGTTGCCAATTAGACCCGACGATACCCTTGAAGCGTATGTTCAGGTCAAGGAAGTCTACGAAAAAACAGGTCGAAGTGGTCGGATGGTTTTTATAGTACGACAAACCAGATGGGCCAACCAATTTGGTGAAAATGTCGCGCTACTAGAAACTTCCATGGTGATTCGACAAATTCAGTAACAGAGACGGGTGAGTGAAATGACAGACACAGCTACGAACTCTCAGAGATACTTTGAAGAGGTTGAAATTGGTGAGGAATACACCCAAACTCAGGTCCCCAGCCGAGAAAATGTTCTCGAATTTTTAAGCACCTGGTCTGATCCTGGAGATGAAATCCGTGGTCGGTTCACCGATCAGGCCGGCGCCAACAAGGATGGTCTACAAAAACCAATCGTACCAGGTAATATGTCCGCTTCGATGATTACTCGATTGGTAACTGACTGGGCGGGTCCGTTAGGACGGATAGTAAGCCTTGACATTTCATTTAGGCGCCCAGTACAACACGACGACCAACTCACGTGTTTAGCTCTCGTAACCGAAAGAGATGATGATCTTGCGGATGCCGGTGGTCCAGCAATTGTAAGTATTGACGTTTCTTTTGAAAATGAACGAGGAGAAAAGCCTGTTCAAGGCACTGCACAAGTAGAGCTACCACGCCGTGACGCCGAATAATTCTACAAACCGATTCGAACCGTCTGACTCATCCTTTTCACAGTGGTTGATTACTGAAGCGCGGGTCAGCGAGCCGCGACGAATAGTTAGATCTGACGAAACGACCGTTCTCGTATCCAAGGTTGAATCTGGATTTGCGGTCGAGTTACACAACACTCTCGACTTACTAGGATTTAAGAGTGACGATGATTTTAAACTGCAGGTTAGAACTCACATGTGGGAGGCATATCCCAAAAATATGGGCCGCGTTGAAGCTTGGCGGCTGAGTGTCAAGGACGTACTTCTTGAGTCAAGTAAAGAATATTCAATACCTGTAGTTCGATTGAATGAAATACAGATCGGTGTCGACTCGGTCGCGGCCTTGCTCGACGCAACGTTATGGACCATCCCAGTTCTAGGTGACGATGCCTATCAGCCCACAAAGGGGGAATCAAAGGCTTATCTCGAAAACCTTAAAGCACTAAATGATGGATCAGATATCTTCACTCGTTTCTACGGATACTATGCAGGGAAAGCCGTAATGAATCACTGTCCGGGAGCCTCATTCGCTAGAGAACTGCTGTCATCTGGATGGGAAATCTGCACGGGCGTGAAGGCCCCAGAGGCTAAAAATTAATCAGTGAGTCGATAACTGCATATCGCTTCAGTTTCCCTGATGCTGTCCTCGGGAGTGGATCCGCCGAAATCAACCAAATTCTAGGTACTTTATAACCGGCGATACGATCACGAACATAGCTTGTGAGCTCCTCCTCAGTGACTATCGAATCAGCTTCCATCACAACGACTGATGTGATTTTTTTACCCCACTCAACGTCATCTAATCCCACGACGGCTGCTTCAATCACTCCTGGATAACTTTCCACGATCTGCTCGACTTCAGCTGGATGAACATTCTCGCCACCCGTTACTATCAGATCGTCAGACCTGCCTTTGATGGTGAGAAATCCTGCGTCATCACGAATTGCCAAATCTCCTGTATATAGCCATCCTTCCTTAATCTTGTCACTGACAGAAGTATTCTCTTGTAAATAACCTGACGTTACCGTGGCACCGTTAACAAGAATCTGACCAGGTTCTCCTAGAGCAGGTTCATCTCCATCGCCGCTATCTAACCGTACAGTAGCTGCCAAAAGAGGCAACCCAGCACTGCCAGCCCGTTCGAAAGCATTAGAAATCGGAACAGTCGTTACCTGAGACGTGACCTCTGTTAGACCGTACGTCTGCAAAAGTGGCAAGCCTTGTAATTGACCCCGCCTGATAAGTTCTGGTGTTGCCGGACCGCCTCCCAACAGCACAGCTCGAATGGTGTCTGGGTATCTTATTTTTGTCGGTTGTGTCGATAAAATTCTCTCGAGCATTGTAGGCACGAGAGATAAGAGAGTTACGTCTCCTGAATTCAGAGCAATATTCACGAGATTTTCATCGAAACTGTCATGGATAGTAACCGAGGTCCCGTAAATAGCAGATCGCAAAAGTATCGAAAGACCTCCCACATGAAAGAGTGGCATGCACGCGAGCCACAAATCACTGTCTCGCACGCCAATGTTGGCTTCAGACGCAACGGCACTCCAGTAAAAGTTCCGATGACTCAATACTGTTGCTTTTGGGTTTCCTGTTGTCCCAGACGTAAACACTATTGCAAGTGGATCAGTAGGCAATAGTTCAGATTTCAGCCCAGATACAGGAGAGGAAGATTTCTCTCGCAACTCAGATATCGGAATGAGCCGTACTTCACATATTACTGCTAGTTCCTCCGCAATGACCTTATTACTCTCATCAAATAACAAGTAGTCGACTTCAGCATGCTGAAGTTGCCAAACCAATTCATTAACTGTCAGTCGTGTATTTAGTGGTAAAATCGGTCGCGATATTCGAATAGTTGAATGAAGGGCTATCGCAAAATCAACACCACTCTTTGTTAAGCTCGCGATTGGTCCTGGACTCTTTTCGACAACAGAAAGTAGTTGTCCAGCCGCATGAAATACTTCAATTTCGAGTTGCTCATAGCTCAAAGATTCATCTGAAGAACTAACCGCGGAAACTCCTGCATGGGTTTTGGATCGTAGCGCAATCCAATCTGGTAAAGCTATGCCTCGTGTAAGATTATCCATATATTATCTCTTGCCATGGAGCTGTTGCGACCATCTCGAGAATCCCGCCGATTAACATCGATTTCAATACCAATATATCAACTGCGTGAGACTTTATAACTCCGCATGAGCTCTCAAATAACTCAGACAGATGTAGCTCGAATAGGCGCCACCGCAGTTTCCTGACTTGAATTTGCTTCACATGTAAATCCCAAATGATAGTAGAACTCCGAGTCCCAAATGCAAACGAGCGGTTGAACGTAACGCCACGTTGAACGTCGGTCCAGGTTCATCACACAAGACAGTACGTACTGGTGAAAGAATGAGTGGAAAAGAAAGCCATACTACAAGTAACCACCAGCTCAGATTCGCGAAGAATGCTGGAAGTAACGTTGGAATCAAGTAGGCAATTAACAACATTATTAAGTAAAGATAACGACTCACTTTTGAACCTAAGATAACAGCCAACGTCCGTTTATCCACTGCACGATCTAAATCCAAATCTCTGATATTGTTAACGACCAGTATCGCTGTAACAGTCATTCCTACTGGTACAGATAGTAAAAATACTTCACTATTAATAGAACCTGTCTGGACAAAAAAAGTACCCGATACTGCGATAACACCAAAAAATATAAATACAAACACTTCACCCAAACCACGATATCCATATGGCCACGGGCCACCAACATACGTGACACCAGCAATAATCGCAGCGAGTCCGATCACTAATACAATCCATCCCGCACTGATTATCAGATATATTCCGGGAACGGCAGCCAAGATGAAGACAAATACCACAGCGCGAAATAGTTGTTTTTCAGTTAGTAATCCACTCGCAGCAGCACGGATCGGACCTAATCTTTCTGGACCGTCAGCGCCTCGTCTGTAATCCGAAAGATCATTTGCAAAATTTGCCGCGATTTGGAGAAGTAAAGCTGCTAGCAACGCCGCGAGTGCGGGTAACAAATTGAATTCATATCCGGCTAACCCAGAAGCTGCGGCCCAGCCCACGATAACCGGGCTCAAAGCGGCGGCGAGTGTTTGAGGGCGTGCGGCAAGTAAGTAAGCTCGGGCACGGCCCTGGCGTATAGACTCTCCGCCGTGTTTAGAATCGGTACTCATAAATAGTTGATTACTTCAGATATTTAGCCATGAAATGGGAGCCTTGTAAATTTCTTAAAATCAGGCTTTCTCTTTGATTCGAGAAATGCGTTTCGCCCCTCTTTTGCTTCGTCGCTGGTGTAATACATCATCGTGAGATCGCCGGCTAGAATCTGTAGCCCCGTAACACCATCAGTGTCAGCGTGAAATGCATTTTTCAGAAAACGGATAGCGGTTGGAGATTTCTCATTAATCTCGCGTGCCCAGTTCACTCCTTCTTCTTCCAGCTGATCCAATGGCACAACCGTATTCACAAGTCCCATTTCCAGAGCCTCTTGGGCATCATACTGCCTGCACAAAAACCATATTTCCTTGGCTTTTTTTGTTCCGACTTCGCGAGCAAGTAAACTTGAACCGTATCCCGCATCGAACGACCCTACTCTGGGGCCAGTCTGGCCAAAACGGGCATTTTCAGCAGCTATCGTCATGTCACATACTACGTGTAAAACATGACCACCTCCTATCGCGTATCCGGCGACCAATGCAATCACTGGTTTTGGCATTTCACGAATAAATCGCTGCAGTGGTAAAACATTTAACCGAGGTCCTTCATCATCCTCATAGCCGGCATGGCCACGTACGCGCTGATCACCGCCCGCACAAAAGGAACGACCACCTGCTCCTGTAAATAGTACAACACCAACTTCGTCATCCTTCGCAGCATCAAAAAAAGCTTCGCTCAGCTCGTCAAGAGTCTGCGGTCTAAACGAATTGTGTATCTCTGGTCTATTAATTGTGATGAGTGCTATTCCCTCAGCCTTGTCATAAAGGATGTCCTGATATTCTTTTACTGACTCCCAGTTGATGCTACTCATTATTCCTCCAGTTGAATTCAGTGTGCGTGCGTGCTTCTCTTACAGATTTCCGCGATGCTGCAACAAAAAATCCTTAATCACTTTGTGAACTTGTTCCGGCTTTTCGATATGTGCTGCATGGCCCGCATCGGCGATGAGTTCTACCTGACTGCCTGGAATCTGCTCACCCATTTCTCTACTTATCTGACTATAATTATCATCTAGACTACCCGCGATCAACAGCACTGGCACTCCAATACTTTTTAGGTCTTCGCCTAGCCATGATTGAGCCCCAGTTCCCATTCCGCGCAGAGAGTTCGCAAGTCCAATTTCTCGTTGCGCCAATCGCTGAGCGCGAAGAGCCGTCTGAGAAGATTCTGATAAATTAGTCTCTTGTGACTTCCACAATGCCATCGACTCCCAATGGCCTACAAATACCTCAATACCGTCTTCAATAAGCAACTGAGCCAAGGTTTCGTCAGACTGTCTTCGTAAATTTCTCTCTTTGCAAGTTGGAATTCCAGGGCTGGCACCCTCAAGAATTAGTCCAGAGACAATATCTGGATGTCGCTTCCAGACCTGTAACGCTGTTCGTCCGCCCAACGAGTATCCGAGCCACACCGCTTTTTCAATCCCCATCGATCGCACAGCTGAGACAAGATCATCAACTGCGTTATGCATACGATAGTGGTCGATCTCCGGTGGAGATCCCGATCGGCCGTGCCCGATAAGATCAAATGACAACGTACAAAAACTCTCCTGAAGTTCACGAACCAGGTCCAGCCATGTTGTTCTCGACCCCGTGAATCCATGAAGCATTACAATCGGGGGGCCAAACCCGTATCGATCGTAATAAAGAGCCAGTCCGTTAACCTCTGCATATGTCATAGCTAAATATTAAATACTCCGACCTCTATTTATTCGTTCTCCATCTTGGAAACTATGTCTAGTCTGAAAGCCAACAACTTATTCAAGTCTACCTCAGCACAGGTTGTAGCTCCCATCATCTCTATTACACTGCCCTCAGAGAAATAAAATTAAGGATTAAATATTGAGTTCACAACACTCGCCGTCAAGTCAAATCGGGGATACTAACCGGCTTCATGGCGTGAATCCAACAGTCATTGAAAGTCGGCTTCGCCAGTATGAACGGCTGGGTATTCATCGAACTGGGCAACCCGGAGATGATGCCACCACGGAATGGCTCGCCTCGGAACTCTCTAACCTGGGTATCGAACCAATAGTTCAATCCTATACATTCCCACGATTTGAATATAAAACAGCGGAACTACGTGCTGAGGATATTCACGTCACAGGCATACCAATGTTTGATGGCGGCGTAACCGGCCCTAGAGGAGTCGAGGGCGAACTCACGGATGATTCTGACGAAGACCTCTTCGGCAAAATAGTTATAGCAAATTCAGCGATTCGTAAGGATGTGCGTTGGATGGAACCGCATGCCAAAGAACATTATGAGAGTATTGCCCAAAGAGGTGCCCTTGGCGTCATTGTTCCGACAGGCGATCCTGACGGAAAAATTGTACTGCGAAACGCTGAATCAATTCGTGATCCATTTCAACTTCCCGTCCTTCAAGTCGAACCTGACCACATCAAACGATTACGATCGCAACTCATTATTGGCGCATCGGCGATACTAAAAATTGATGGGAACCGACTCTCATCCACCGCGACGAATGTTTTAGCAAATATAGAACCTGCTGATAATAGTGATCAGCCCGGAATCGGAATAATGACACCGAAATCTGGCTGGTTCACTTGTGCAGCAGAGCGCGGTGGAGGGCTCGCGGCTTGGCTTGCAATTGCGGAAGCAGCAAATGAATGGATTGATCGTCCGTGTTCCTTCCATTTTTCAGCCACTGGGGGGCATGAGCTCGGACACCAAGGACTTATTCACCACTTAAAAACCTCCAAATCGGATGAAGGCGGTATGACCCACCCGGCCCACACCTGGCTCCATTTGGGAGCATCAATAGGGGCAAAACATGTCGATGCAATGAGAGGCCCCGGTGTAATCAAAGGAAAGACGAAGGGAGCTCGAGTGAGTGCGAGCTCTGAATTTCTTATGAATCTGGCTGAATCTGCCATTAGTGAAGCCGCCATTAGCTCCTTCGAGTATTTTCCTGAACCTGTGGGAAGGCCCGTGGGAGGGGAGGCACGAGATATTGCCTCTCGTGGCGGAAAATTTATCTCGTTCAGAGGTGGACATCACTATTTTCACTCCCCACAAGATACAGTTGATATCGCAGTAGATGCGGCAAAAATTTCGCGTTGGGCTACAGCTGCTATTAAGGTGGCATCTCGGCTGGCTGAAGAAATGAAAAATTAGGGGAACATAAATGCCAACAATAAATTCAATTAATGGTCCAATCTCGATCGATGATTTAGGTTGGACACTGTCCCACGAACATCTAACAAACGGGACATCAGGAATGCAAGACTTGCCAGGTATCTGTGATACCCCAGAGCGCAAGCAAGAAATCATAGACAGATGCATCGAAGCGCTGAAGCGTGCTAAATCCAGCGGTATTAATTCAATAATAGATCTCACCCCCTTCGACTTAGGGAGACAAGCCTGGCTTTTTGACTCGATTGCAGAACAGAAGGCTGAACATGATGTGAATATCATTTGTGCAACTGGAGTATATCGCTGGATTCCGTCAATTTTTTTTGCTTGGGATATCGATGAAATTGCAGCCTACTTCTCAAGAGAGCTCACAGAGGGAATTGCCGGCTCGAGTATTAAAGCTGGAATTATAAAATTAGCGTGGGATTTTGAAGCCCGATTAGATGAGGGACCCGGATCGCCTCGTGTGCAATTAGAAAAAACAGCACGTGCAGCGGCTCGAGCCGCACGCGCAACTGGCTCACCAATTTCGTGCCATACTCGGGCAGCAGATAAGCTTGGTTTGCCACTACTCGACATTTTTCAGGACGAAGGCCTCGATCTGGGTGCCGTCACAATCGGACATTCGAACGACACATCTGATATGACCTATCTAACTGAAATAGCGAAACGAGGAGCGGTGATAGGGCTAGACCGTTTTTTTTCTACGGACGACACATACGTAGCGGAGAGAAGCCAGATTGCTCTTAACCTTGTGCAAGCCGGATACGCAAACCAGGTGTCACTTGGTCATGACGGATCACCAGCTGGTTTTTTTGGTCGATGGAAGGAGGCTGATGCCGTAAACCTCGACGTCTGGAAGCTCGTAGCTGATTATGAAGTCCCCTGGCTTCGTGATAATGGCGTGTCAGATGGTGATATCAAGTTGATGACCGTGGATTCAGTTGCCGAGACATTTCTTGCCGCAAAACACTTAATTGGTTAGATCGATTTTTTGTGCGAGTTTAGAGAGAAATCCAAGTCCTAGACGCGTTATACTCGGCTGCGCAAGGAAAAATAACAATCCTTAATTTCAGGTGGGAGAATTAAAATGATCGAAGGATATCCAGAAATACCAAAAACAATTGGAGAGCTTAAAGCAGCACCGCAGATTCCGGACTGGTCAGCGATGAGAGAATCGTGGGACTGGAACGATGCTTGGAAGGAACTAGACACTCCTGACGGACTCATCAACAAGGCTTACGAATGTATTGACCGACATGCAGATGGTGCACGAGCTAATAAGGCCGCCATCATTTGGCAAAGTGCCTCAAACGAAATCGAGACGTATAGCTATTCCGATATGAAAAAACAGACCAATAAAGTCGCTAATGCTCTCAAGAGCCTCGGGATCGAAAAAGGAGAGCGTATTTTCCTCCTTGCTGACCGAATTCCCGAATTATATTTCTCATGTTTCGGAATTCTGAAAATCGGTGCCATTATGGCGCCACTTTTTTCAGCCTTCGGGCCCGAACCAATCAAAGATCGTATCGATCGCGCTGAGGGCTGTACGGTTATCACAACACCCAAATTGCTACCCAAAATCAACGCAATACGTGACCAGTTACCGTCTCTGCGCCACGTAATCGTCATTAATCATCGTGAGGGCGGAGATGTTGCTGATAGTGATATCTCCTACTCATCAATAGTTGACCCGGCGTCTGAAGACTTTGAAATTGAAAAGACTGGTGCTGAGGACTGGTCGGTCATGCACTTTACGTCTGGTACTACAGGTTTACCAAAAGGCGCAGCACACGTCCACAACGCGATAGTAAGCCAATACGCGACTGGTAAATATGTTCTGGACTTTAATGATGACGATATCTACTGGTGCACAGCCGATCCTGGTTGGGTGACTGGTACCTCGTACGGTATGTTTGCTCCTTTCTCCAACGGGGTCACGTCCGTGATCGATGAGGGTGGATTCGGAGCTAAGAGGTGGTACGAAGTCGTACAAAATCATAAAGTCACCGTATGGTATACCGCTCCCACGGCTATTCGTCTACTAATGCGATCGGGCTCAAGCGTTGCACGAGAGCATGATCTTTCATCGTTACGGTATGTAATGTCGGTCGGTGAGCCACTAAACCCTGAGGGCGTCGTTTGGGGACTCGAAGCATTTGATCTACCTATCCACGACAATTGGTGGCAGACAGAGACCGGCGCAATAATGTGCGCAAACTACCCCTCAATGCCTATTCGACCGGGATCAATGGGTCGCCCATTTCCTGGCGTTCACGTGACCGTAGTCGACGATGAGGGAAATGAAATCGCTGAGGCCGAGACAGAGGGTGCACTCGTTGTAAAACCTGGTTGGCCATCCCAGTTTCGAACATACTGGAATGATCAAGAACGTTATGACTCGAGATTCATCAATGGTTGGTACTACACGGGCGATCGAGCCAAGATGGATGCCGATGGATATATATGGTTTTTAGGTCGAGATGATGATGTCATTAATACAGCGGGTCACCTAGTCTCACCCTTTGAAGTAGAAAGTGCTTTAATTGAGCATGAGGCAGTGGCGGAAGCTGGAGTTATAGGAAAGCCGGACGAAGTCGCCATGGAGGTCGTGAAAGCGTTCGTGACATTGAGCGACGGGTTTGAAGAATCTCCAGAACTCTTACGTGCACTGAATCGGCATTGCCGCACTCGACTTGGGCCAGCCGTCGCGCCTCGTGAAATTGCCGTGATCGATATCCTGCCAAAAACGAGATCAGGCAAGATTATGCGCCGACTATTGAAAGCGCGAGAGCTTGGTTTAGATGAGGGCGATACGTCGACACTTGAAGATGACTAATATTTGGTGATCTCGGCAGACGGGAGTTGCTTCATAACTCCTGAATCCTTGCGGACCCCAAAAAATTTAGAGAACTATCAGACTTCGCGTTTAGAGTACCGATGCCATCCGAATAAAACCATCGCTGGCATCAATATAACTGATGAAATCAACGGTTTCATACGAAAATAAGGGTCAAGCTCGAGTGCCTGCCCGATGCTAATGTTTGTGTCGGTTGCTATTTCAGATGGGGTCACGCTCATAAAAACAACTCCGTCATATGTTGCGGGCGGCCACCATAGAAGACCTCTGGCAATGTAAGATACTGTCTCCCATTCTATAGGAGGCGTATGCGTCAGACCACGGATAAGTAACTCAAGAAATATTAACAGCGAGGCTATGAGTGGGATACCAAGATTTAGACCTAATACGACTAACACCGAAGCCACAGCACCTCTGAACAACGCGCCACAAAATAAAATCAATATGGTGCTAAAAGCTCCACTAATAAGAAAAAAGAAAAGGCCCCATAAAAACCATCCAAGGTTGATTTGATGGCTCCCATCATAGATAACTAATCCAAGAAGAAAAGTAATAGCAAAGCCTGCTAGCCATAGAGTACCCGCCAGAGCAAAATAAAATATAGACTTGCTGACAAGTATCTCCGCAAGTGAAAATCGTAATCTTAGAAATACCGAACGCTCCTTGTTGCTATCAATAGCGAAGCTTGAAGCTGCGATGCCTATCCAAAGCAGAAGAGCCGGCCAAGCCAGTAATGTATATAAATCAAGGGTCTGGTCATAGGTGAATGACGATCCCGACGAGCGATGAATTAAAAACCCAATTAAAACCGCGAGCAGACTCGCCAAAAGAAAGACACCTGACAAAGTCCAACCACGCCACGTTCTTAATAGATGAAATAACTCAACTTTCCATAAATTCATCAGTGCTCTATTTCTCTCCTTGATTATTAGAATCGGTCGTCAACAGATCAAGTACCAAGTCCTCAAATGACTGGGTGTCCGAGTTGGTAAACGCGTCGATCGGTCCGTCATATAAAACTCTTCCTTTATTCATCACGGTCATCGAATCACAAACTGACTCAACATCGCTCAAAATATGTGTGGAAAAGAGCACGGTTGTTTTTCCCTTTAGTCCAGACACCAAGTCCAATACTTCACGACGGCCAAATGGATCTAGCGCTGAACACGGCTCATCCAATAAAAGCAGCTGAGGCTCTGATATCAATACAGTAGCGAGACCCACGCGTTGTTTCATACCTCGCGAAAAACCGCCCACTCGCCTATCGACAGCCTCCTCCAAACCTACCTCGGCTATCACCTTATCGACAGCTCCTATATCAACACGCTCCCTAAACGGGTAACGCGCTAAATCAACAACTTCGCGAGTTGTAAGAAATGGGAAAAAATCGGGGGTGTCTGGTAATAGCATTACTCGGTTTTCCGACACGCCATATTGAATATTGCCATGAGTTTTCTGTCGCAGTCCGACAAGAATAGAAAGTAACGTTGTTTTGCCCGCACCATTAGGGCCAACTAGTCCGTGCACCGTTCCCTGTTCAAGTTGAAAATCCAACTCGTCAATGGCTCGAAGCTCACCAAATTCCTTAGTTAAACCAGAAATGCTAAGAATTGTTGTCACTAGAAAACCATCTGTCTGGTCGTATTGTTCATTCCCACATCTGGGGAGTAAACTAGAAGTCTATCGAAACATATAGGGGAATTCTATGCCAGATAAAGCTACAGAAACAGAGGGACCGCAGATAAATCGTGGTCTACAGGGTGTCTACTTCGAACGCTCGCAAGTATGCGATATCGATGGCAAAGAGGGCAATCTTTGGTATCGTGGGTATTCAATTCATGATCTGGCGACACGTTCTACTTTTGAGGAGACGACGTTCCTGCTTATTCATGGAGAATTGCCAAATGCGACCGAGCTGGAAGTATTTACCTCTCAGCTAAAAGCAGAGCGGAAACTTCCGGATAATATCTATCAAATAATCGAATCGATCAAGGACGCCCATCCGATGGATGTTCTGAGAACTGCAGTATCTGCATTATCAGCAACCGACCCAGAAGTCACTGATAACAATCCTGAAGCCAATATCAGAAAAACGTTACGTCTCACGAGTCAAGTACCAATGATTGTTGCGGCGCAGGCCCAAATGCGAAATAGTAACCCAATCATTGCACCAGACGAATCACTCGATCACGCGGCCAATTTTTTATACATGATGACCGGGGAAATCCCGTCCCGCGAATCAGCCAAGCTGATGGATACTGACTTAATTCTCCACGCCGAACACGGCACAAACGCGTCATCATTTACAGCAAGAGTAGTCGCAGGTACTGACGCCAATCTCCATGCATCAATAGTTGCAGCAATTTCCGCGCTTTCCGGTCCTGCCCATGGCGGAGCTGCTGAGAATGTAATGCAAATGGCCATCGATATCGGTGAGCCCGAAAACGCAGCAGACTACGTCAAAAATTTACGTAAAAATAGGCAGCCAGTAATGGGCTTTGGTCATCGGGTATATAGGGCTGAAGATCCTCGTGCCCGCCATATGCGCGAAGGCGTCAGACAGCTATCTGAGGAAATGGGACAACCAAAATGGTATCAAATTCTTCAGTCAGTGGTAGATGCAATGTCACCTTACTCACGTCTGGGAGTGAACGTTAATGTTGATTTCTACGCAGGGGTGGTTTATTACCTTCACGGAATTCCAGAGGACTTCTTTGTGCCTATTTTTTCAGTAGGAAGAACTCCCGGCTGGTGTGTCCAAGTCATGGAACAATTTCAAAATAATATTCTCCTTAGACCTCTTACCGTGTACACGGGTCCTGAGCCAAGGGAATACAGATCTATTGCAGATAGATAATTTTTCTAGTAGGTAACATCAGGCAGAGCTTGTCTACGCCTGTAAATGGCTAATTCCTGTTTTTTTCTTAGACTCGGAAAAACAATCGTGTTGGCTTATTCAGCCTCAACGGCCTTCACTAGATTTCTAACCAAACGAATCGCTTCATCATGGGGTACACGGCCGCAACCACATGAGGTCGAAACAAGTAAACGATCAATCGAAACTATCTTAAGAAGAGCTTGAATCTTACTGGAGAGTTCGTCAACCGAAGTCGCGGGATTAGTGGACTTTACATCAGCAATTCCGGCAATAATCTCCATAGAGCTTGGTATCTCGCTAAGCATGGATATGTCCTGCCATTGTCCGGGATATGAACACTCGAGATGAACTCTATCTACAGTTCCCTCCAGTGCCTGAAGAAGCGGGATTAAATTTCTAAGATTCTGATCCTCGGTGGCGGTCTGTCGTGAAATATCCCCTAAACAAAGATGTACCGTACGTGTGATTTTCTGCTCCCCAGTATCCGAACGCGCGGGCTTTAGGGGTTCTGCTATCAATTCAACAAGCTCACTCACTGCTCTGGCGCCAGACACTAAACCAGCTGCCTCGCTTGGAGCATCTAGCTGGATTTCGGTGGCCCCGGCGGCTACCATATCCGCAATTTCAAGCGCAACTATATTAATCAAATCCGCGAGGTGATCGTGATTTGTTTCATTCGCAAATCCTCCGCCAATGGTTAATGGCGAAGGCACTGCTGCCTTACTAAGTTTGGGTTCAATGGCGCTTTCACGACGATACGCAATCGCATGACCGGTTCCTATAGGCGCCGTTATTCGCTCTATCACACGGTATTGGCCTACACCCGCATAACCCTTGGTCGTGTCCCTAGCCTGAAGTGTTTCTAATCCTAATAGTCGAGGTGGGATATGGTGGTAAAAATCTGGTGCGAATACCTCTCCACCCATAATCTGGTCTACACCACACGCAATCTGTTCGTCCATCGCAATTCGCGCGGCGCGTTGAAGCGTGGAATATGCGACCTCATCCGATATCAAATTTGAATAGTAATTCTTGAGCATGAGTCTCTGCCCGAAAGGGATTGGCCAAGACCCGACCATAACCGTTCTTATCGTGTTTGACATGATTTTCTACCTCAGAACTAGTATCTACCTCAAAGATTCGACCGCCATCTTCGCTGCCTCATCCATACTGACCGCTCTATCAACATATTTCACTGAATACTTATCTAGAATCGCAAATCCTTCTTCTTCCCACGATCCAGGAATCCGAAACAACGCTATCTTCTCAGCGGGGTCATACCCGGCATCTAGACAGCCTTTTATTACGCCACGAGCAACTATGTCGACACGAGTATTTGACACTACATTCATCATCACAGCAATCTTCTCTATACCAGGCTGTTCACATATCAACTTGGTGAGTGCGGCAGCCTTGGAAACTGAAGGATTTCCGCCAATTTCACAATAGTTAGCCGGCTGCCCGCCCGCATCTCTAACGGCATCAAAAAGCGTTAGTGAACCTCCACCAGCTCCTATGATTAACCCAAGATTTCCTTCAAACTCTGTAAGATTACCAGCAACACCTCGAGGATCCGCAGAATCTACAAAAGCTGCGTCCTGTTCAAATTTAGTTGGAGGGCGAGCTTGCCTCTTCTCATCCACACCAATATTCATCGAATCTAATAAGTCTTTATGGCTCTTTGTCGCTTCCTGTTCCATATCTAAATGACAGTCCAGCGCAATAACCCGACCATCAGCGAGACGGCCGATCGGATTTATCTCAGCTAGTGTCATGTCACGATTAAGTGCTAAGCGAGCGAGACCTGACACAATTCGTGTAAGTCCATTCAACTCGGACCCAGCAATCCCTACATCCGCAACCGCATTCTTCGCTACGTAGTCAGGAAAATTACCCAGCGCCGAAAAATGAGTGCGCGATATATGTTCCGGGTACTCCTCAGCAACTTGCTCAATATCAATACCACCCATATCGCTAAAAATGACTAACGGCCGTTTCGCTCGCCCATCGTAAGTGACGGCCGCATAGTACTCCTGCTCAATTTCAATCTGCTCCTCAACCAAAATTCCGACAGGTCTGTTACCACTGATAGTTAATGCAAGAATATCGATCGCTGCGGCCGCTGCCTCATCCCCTGACGTAGCAAAACGGATACCCCCGGCTTTCATTCGCCCACCGCTCAAAACCTGCGATTTAAGAACGACTGATCCCTCAATTTCGTTGGCAGCCGACAACACTTCCTCAGCAGTTCTACAAAATATTGATTTTGGAATTGGAATACCTTCACTGGCAAGAATTTCTTTTGACTCGAACTCGTAAAATCTCATGTTTCTACCTTCTTTCCTGATGACTAATCGCAACTGACCTTAGATTCCATAGGACTTTGCTATCTCAGGATCCCGTTCGGCAATCATGACTGCTAAATCGTATATAACTTTAGCTTGCTTCCAGGTCGCATCATCTTGCATCTTTCCGTCAATCATAGCCACGCCCGAACCATCTGGCATGGCATCCAATATTTTTTTTGCTAATATGACTTCATCAGGGTCAGGAGAAAAAACGTTCCTAGCTATATCAATTTGTGACGGGTGCAACGACCAGGCTCCGACACAGCCAAGCAAGAACGCTGAACGAAATTGGTCTTCGCAGCCATCAGCATCACTAATGTCACCAAAGGGACCGTAATAAGGATAAATTCCAGCGTTTACGCAAGCATCCACCATTCGAGCAATGGAATAGTGCCATGGGTCCTGCTGCGAGGTCGTTCGTTCAGAGTCAGGATCTAATGGATTCGGATCCGTGCGAACCCTATAAAAAGGATGCCCACCCCCAACCCGAGTCGTCTTCATCCGACGTGACGCTGCCAAGTCTGCAGGACCAAAGGACATTCCCTGCATACGAGGTGATGCTAGGGCAATATCGTCGACGGCTACCACTCCACCCCCAGTTTCTAATATTGCGTGAATCAAAAGCGGCTTCACGATATTGTATTTTGCCTCTAGCTGCGCTAGCAGCCGGTCTACGTAATGTATGTCTTCAACCCCAAGCACCTTTGGGATCATAATCACATCTAAATCGTTGCCTATTTCACTCACGAGCCCATATAAATCATCCAAAAACCAAGGTGAATCTAATGCATTCACTCTCGTCCAACAACCTACCTCATGCGCCTTGAAATCGTTTGCCTTAACAACCTCGATAAACCCCTCGCGCGCGGTCACTTTTTCATCAACAGAGACTGCATCTTCTAAATTCCCCAAAAGCACATCGACTTGCTCAAGCATTTGAGGTACGCGGGCCCTCATGCGTTCATTTGCGGCATTCATGAAGTGAATCATCCGAGATGGTTTCATTGGAATGTTGCGCAATGGATCCGGGGCACCGATCGCAAGCGGCATAAAAAAATCTTTTGGACTTCGGCTCATAACTTACCTACCTACTTTAGTCCAGCTATTCTAAGCCTCCCACGTTATCGGTGCTTGCTTTGGGGGTCAATGCAGGCGAGTTCGAAACCTCCCTTTGTACCATCGAAATAAATAAAGAAACGATAACCAGACTAATCCGGTGGAGCTCATTAAAAGACCATTACGAAATCCTTGCCAAAGAGCGATATGGCCAAGGTCGCGCATCGTCCCAGGGAATCCAATTCCCGTGGGTGCGACTATATACCAGCAAATCATACCCAATCCAAAAACGACAATAGTTGGGATTCCTGCTATCAAAATTATTAGGCCGCTCGTAAAAAAACGTCCCCTCCCAACTCCCGCGACGACTATTAGAGGAAATAAGACGGCAGATACTATAAAGCTTACGTCCGCAAATCTTGAGGCAGTTTCATGCGTGCTGAGGTTCCACACAGACCAGATTCGTAAAAAAACTCCAGAAACTGTAAACCAACTTTTTTGACTGGTAGCTCCCTCAGATAGAACAACGCTAGGGCCATTCTCATAAATCGATTTAGCGGCCTCATGGCTCAAAAATTCAGCCCAGTCTTCAACTTTGGAATCAAGGATCATACTGGCTGGAAGACCAACTAGAAACGGCCAACTCTCTGGATAAATAGTATGTGGGGACTCCTCCAGCAGCGACCGCTCACGTATCTTATTTTCCTGTGCCAGTAGTAGGGACTCAACCCCAATCAGCGAGTCTAAGGACACCTCGATCGCAGCAATCGTTGGCTCAGAACTTGATATCGCCTGGACGCTTGAACTCAAAACCCATATAGCAAATGCAAACGTAAGAGTTAACGCTGCAAGTCTACTAAAAAATACACGAATTGCCAGAATTAAACCCTTGTTCCCAGCAAGTGGCTTAATTTCGCGGTCGGGGCTGGCTGATAGAGAATTCATATATTGATACTCAACTAACTTCTAATAAACTAATCCTACTCAAGTAAGTACCTTGTGCAACCGATCATAAATGATCAGGATTACTCTAGGACTATGAGTGTTCCGAAACTGAAAAACTGGAAATCTAAAATCCTCCCAATCCTATTGCTCGCAATTGTCTTTGTCTCCAGCGCTGCTTATCTAAACAACCGATATCACGACGAGAAATGGCGGATTGAATTATTCGAAGCTCAGCACTTAGCTAGATATATTTATTCACAAGTCCTCACGCCCAATTATCCGATAAAAGTAGCTAATAATGAATTTAATAGTTTTTTCTCTCTGGAGAATAGTGTCGGTCCGCGGCGAGGCTTAGTGGACGAATCCGTCATTGAACAAGAACTTTCGAACAGAGTTACTCAGGCTCTGGTACAACTGAATCTTAGTATTGTTGAAACTCCTTTTTTTGATATGTTTCCGCCTGTGACGGTCGAGCTTGCGATCCCTCCGAAATATCTCGTGATATCACCTCGTTCGAGGATCGAACATATGGATGGCTACTTACTAAAACAAGATCTTTCTCTCAAGCAAATTAAGGCTATTGAAAAAAATGTTGAAGCCTCAGGTGAAAATTCAGCATACGCGGTAAAAATTAGTGGAATCGCCACTTATCCAGCCCTAATCGATGACAATCTTTCTTACCAGAGGACAGTCTTCGCTGTGGCGCACGAATGGATACATCATTATTTGGCATTCTTTAACCTGGGAAGAATATATTTCTCTGAGGGGACCGCAATCAATGAGACTGTCGCTGATATAGCCGCCAGAGAAATTACAGATATGGTGTTGAGAAACTACCCGCCGGCCCATGCAACAACTGAACAATCTGAAGGTGAACCCTTTGATTTCAAGCTTCTACAGGAATTGCGTCGAGATGTCGATGCGCTGTTACTCGCTCAAGATGTGGCAACCGCAGAGGAACTAATGACCACAATGCGGTTGGCTTGGTGCGAACAGTTCAGATGGTGTCCGAGGAGAATTAATCAGGCATATCTCGCCTGGGTTGATCAATACGCAGCTCAAGACGGATCCAAAAACATAGTTGGTCAACAGCTAATAGATATCAGGCTAAACGCCAAATCTCTGCATGATTTTTTAATAGTAGTTAGAGAAATTGAGTCTGAAGAGGGCCTGTTACTGATTCGGCTAGATAATATTCGTAGCGACTGAACTTAAATGTCAGCGGCTTAAATTATTGACATCTACAGCTAATCTGGTTTCCGTGAGTCCAACAGATCCGTCATAGAGCTTAAAAATTAATGTATAGATTCCGTTCTCATATTGGGTGGAGTCAAACAAAAAGGAATTAACACCCAGTATGGGTGCATCCAATCGTGCCAGAAGCTGTGGATCGCTACCATTAACCCCTGATTGAATAAAGATTGAAAGTTTCTGAATATCTGGACCACTGAGCTCAACGCCGATTGCTGATGTCCCTCGAATCACCGAGAAATGCCCAACTTCGGGAATTTCAACTGAAGGTGCTAGTCCAGACAATCCGTTCTCCAGGGTCACAGGTACCTGATATTGAGAATAATTCAGGTCTGGTAGTAAGATACTGGCCTTTAGCAGGTAGTATCCATCAGGGAATAGTCGAGTATTCCAATCAAACCCTTGGGAACCTGCTGGTCGGGATGAATGCTCAGCGAGTAGAGTCCACGAATTAGTTCCCAAAGCTGAGAGCTCCAACTTAACTTTGGAGAACTCTTCGTATGAATTAGTAAGCTTGATCACCTGCATTCCTGACAATTGCTGTTTAGCTCGTGGATACGATATTGATATCGCCATCTCATCAATCTCGTCTTCGCTTTTATGAGGATATCGAGGAATTAACTCACTGATTCCCTGGGATCGTGCCCACTCAAAAACCTGGTCCCACTCCCAAATCTCATTCCATGGTAGAACTAGGCGAACCGCAGACTTGACAAATTGTTTAGCAGTTCCGTCTCCAGCAATTTCATTTGTTCGCGCATCAATTAAAACTGGCTTCCACCAGTCGTCATAAGCAGACTCGTAATTTAGTCCCACATCCCAGCCGTCCGTAGTCGAAATAATTTCAGCTTCCTCGTTATCTGAGTCTTCAATGGAAATCTTATCTTTGTCTTCATCAAAGGCTGGAACAGGTGTTGGTGTAAGTCCAACACTATCCATCAAAACAGAATCATTTCTTCGAATTCTCTCCAAAACCTCTGTCGCATAAAGTGATTTCTGTCTTCGCCAGTCAGGACAATATTCAGTGGGTAGACGACCTGATGGCCAGCAAACCTCTACTTCAGAAATCCCTGTCGGGCGAACGAAATCATCTGGAGAAATATCTAAAATCTCAAACGAGTTAATCATCACTTGTCGCCAAATTGGAAATGCGACAGTCGTTGAATAAATATCTCGAATAATTGAGTTATTTGAGTTTCCTGCCCAAACTCCTACAACTATGTTGGGAGAATATCCAATGGCCCATGTTTCACCAATCAAACGATGTATATCTTCGCCCGGTACATTTTCTTGAGCGAACGGTTCGCTTGTTCCCGTTTTTGCAGCAGTCGCATAGCCATCAATAACCTTCAACCGATCACAACTGGCATAAACCAAACATTGATTATCACCATTCGACAAGATTGAGGTGACCATGTACGCGTACTCAGCACCCATAATCCGCCGTTCGCTTGACCCTCGAAAACTATAAAGAATATCTCCGGAGGAATCTGATACCGCTAGTAAAGATATTGGCTCAAGCTCTCGCTCAACATTTTTTAAAAGACCTGCTGGCTGAGTTTCTTGGCCACGCATGATACCTCCGTTAGCGAGGACACTGTAAGCAATTACATGATCAAACAGTGAAATATCACTCCCTCCGGTAATCAACGCTGGCCCATAGCCGAGAGGGCTATTAAAGGACGTGTACCCGACCGCTTGAAGTGTCTCCAGTAACGCTGGAACACCGGTGTATATAGCCATCTTAATTGCACTCACATTCAGTGAGTTGCCAAGCGATTTTGCCACTGAAAGCGGGCCTACCCAATACGAAAGTGGGTCAACAGGCCTCCACTCTTCATCAGTCTCGCTGTCAACCAAAGAAAAAGGCGTGTCTAATATAGCTGTTTGAGTCCCCCAGCCCTTGGCAAACGCTGTTAAATAACCAAAAGGCTTCAAGGTAGAGCCTGGCGAATTTAAGGCCATTATGTTGTCATTCCTGCCTTCTATATCATCTCTGAAATAATCTCTAGATCCCACATATGTCAATATTTGTCCCGTCCTCGGATCTAGCACTAACACCGCACCATTATGCAACCCAGCTGAGTCGCCCTTCTCACTTACTGTTGATTCAAGAACTCTTTCCGTTGTCCGTTGGAGTTCTAAATCAAGAGTAGTAGTTACCTCCAGACCATCATTGAAAAGCGCATTTTGCCCAAACAGTGAGATTAATTCGTTGGCGACGCGGCCAAGAATAAAATGGGGGGCGTCAATGTCAAATTCAACTGTTTGAAATTCCAAAGGCTCCATAACTGCTGCTTCCGCCTGAGCCTGAGATATAACTCCACGCCTGACCATCAAATCAAGTACTCCAGATTGCCGAGCTTTAGCCGGAGAACCCCACACAATCTGTCCAGTAGTCGGGTCAAAGTTTTGTGGTGAGAATGGGTCGTACAAAGCCGGTGATTGAGGAATCCCAGCAAGCAACGCTGATTCAGAAAGTCTTAAGTCGTTCGATTCTTTCCCAAAATATGCCAAAGATGCAGCTTCTATACCAACATATGGACCACCATACGAAATAGAATTAAGGTACCAAACTAAAATGTCATCCTTGGAATACTTTCGGGTAAGTTCAAGCGCCACGACCGTTTCCTTCAATTTCCGCGTGTAGCTTCGTTCGAGTCTCTCGTCCTTAGGTATGTAGATGTTTTTCGCCAACTGTTGAGTAATTGACGAACCTCCTGAACCTTCAAGCATTTGATCGGTCCGTGAGCTAAACCAAGGAAGTAAGTTTTCAACGGCAGCCCGTACTAAGCCAGTAATGTTCAGTCCGTTATTCGTGTAAAACGACGGATCTTCGACGGATATTGTTGCCGCCACAACCCATGACGATATTTCAGACAGAGGAACTGGCTGACGAAGCCCGTCCGTTGGGCTGACAAATTGGTATAAAAATTCACCATTCCGGTCATAAATTTTTGCTGATCCTCGCGAATACTCACTAAGCAATAATTGGGGTTCCACAACATTTTCCGAAACATCGTCATAAAAATCTTTCGCGAGAAAGCCAGCAGTCAGCACGAGAATTGTGCTCATAAAAATCAGCAAACTTGCAGCGAGTATTAGCGCCCACATTAGTTTCGGCTGCAATGTTTTTTCGCGACGAAAAATTTTCTCGCCATTTAACGCCAGTATCTTCCGAATTCTTGATGCCATTATGACCGAGCTTTCTTTTTCAGAATCATGAAATGTGAAAGCGCTAGCCTAGATAATGGTGTTCGTTCGAGTCGATAGCACACAAAACGCAGCAAATTAGCCACAAGTTTAGATCTCGCATAGATATTATCAAATCCTGGGAAAATATATGAATGTTCAATAAGTTCGAATGCCAGACCATCAGCCAAGCGTTCGAATTCCGAGTGGCTGTAAACTTTTGCGTGCGGCACAAGTTTGTCTCTTAATGACCTCGGTAGCCAATTCACGAACGGGATATTGCCAAAGATATACTTATTCCGCCACCATATTCCATGTGTTTCAAACAGATATCCCTTATTTGGAGCGAACAGAATACAGACGCCACCAGGCTTCAGTATTTTGTGGATCTCCCGCAAAGTCTCTTTATCGTGTTGTACATGTTCAATAACCTCATTCATCAGAACTGCATCAAATATATCTTTTTCGAACGGCAGTGCTTCACTGGCCGCAAGAAGATAACTAGCTGGTGTAAAGTCCCTCGAGCTCACTAATTTATCCCTTGCCGTTGCCTCAAGCAGTCGAGGGCGTTCAATATCTATTCCTACACATTCAACACCTAGAAGTTTGATTGCTCGGACATACTCACCTACACCGCAACCTAAGTCAAGAATCAGGCTATCAAGTCCTCTAATAAACGGCTTAATGAAATCCAGCCGCCGTCTCTGACCAAATCTCCATTGATAAGAGGGATTGCCGCGACGTGAAGCCACAGGTTCAAAATTAACTCGATCCATTCTCAGTCCTAAACCTATACAACCAGTCATCGATGTGGGTAATCTTGCTCTAAGTATGCCACTCCCGTAGAACTCTTGAAAGTAAAGAAAAATTCTATCTAGATTCAGTGTCGCCTCGATCGTATGCTAGACGCATGGAAATTTCGAAGGAAGATGTCATTCACGTTGCTGAGCTGGCTCGAGTTCAACTTACTGACTCAGAGGCCACTAAGTTGCAACAAGACCTTTCCCAAATCTTTGGCCATTTTAAATCTCTCAACGAGGTCGATACCAGTACCGTAAATCCGACAATACACGCGTCAGGGGCACAAATTGTTCTTGCAAGACGCGATATAGAAAAATCTCACCAGAATTTACGGCAGGATGAAATCCGTCGCCCACTTTCTCCTAATCAAGTTCTCCTAAACGCTCCTCGAACAGAAGACGGCTTTATTAGGATAAAAGGGGTTCTTGACTAATGAATCTAAGGATGTCAGCATGATCGCCGATCTCGATATAGGGAGGTCCGCAGCGCAACACGCCACTAACTTCCGTTCGAATACTTACACTCCCACGGATTTGTTCAAAGCAGTCAATGCCAAAATAACCGTCCAAAATAAAAATCTCAACGCCTTCATCTCTATTGCTGATGAAGAGGCGCTCAAGGCTGCAGAAGTTGCAACTCAGCGCATTAAATCCGGAGAAAACGGATCGTTACTTGGGATACCGATTGCGGTTAAAGATTTGCTGAATACAGCTGGACAACGAACCACTGCTGGTTCAAAAATGCTTGAGAATTTCATCCCTGTCCAAGATTCCACAGTGGTTCAAAAACTAAAAGATTCTGGGCTGGTGATAGTCGGCAAGACAAATCTAGATGAATTCGCAATGGGATCTTCGAACGAGTACTCTGCGTACGGTCCAGTGCATAATCCGTGGGATCTCTCAAGAGTACCCGGTGGCTCTTCTGGAGGGTCTGCTGCAACCGTCGCCGCAAGAGGAGTTCCTCTTTCGATCGGTACGGACACTGGAGGGTCAATTCGACAGCCCGCTGCTTTGTGTGGCGTAATGGGCCTGAAACCTACCTACGGACGTGTGTCTAGATTTGGCGTCGTCGCATTTGCGTCGTCGCTCGACCAAGTGGGACCATTCTCTAGAGACGCAAATGATATGGCGGACTTACTTCAAGTCATAGCGGGGCACGACGAAAAGGATTCTACCTCTTCGCTAGAGCCCGTTCCTGACTTCAAATCCACATTTAACCGAGGATTTGATGGAATCAAAATTGGGATTCCAAGTGAATTACTTCAAGAAGGCGTGGAAGACGAAGTTCTCGAGTCATTCGAGCACGCAATTGATGAATTTGAATCTAGAGGGGCAATTATAAATAGAGATATCTCGATCCCTTCAATCAAGGCTGCCCTACCGGTCTATTATTTGATAGCGCCATCCGAGGCATCGGCAAACCTCGCACGATATGATGGTGTGAAGTATGGGTTTTCGGTACTGGACGGTAAAAATGCGGAAGAAGTAATGTCAGCTAGCCGTGGAATGGCGTTCGGTCCAGAAGTAAAAAGGCGCATAATGATTGGTACGTACGCTCTATCGGCAGGATATTATGATGCTTACTATCTAAAAGCCCAAAAAGTTCGAACAGTTATCCAACAAGAATTCCACACCGCACTAAATGAGGTGGATACAATCTTCACACCTACCGCGCCAACTACCGCCTTTGAACTGGACTCGAAAATAAATAACCCCATAGAAATGTACTTAAACGATTTGTTTACATTACCCGCAAATATAGTCGGTCTCCCAGCCTTATCGACACCCTGTGGTTTCTCTAGTGACCTGCCAATTGGACTGCAAATGATTGGAAAAACTTTTGGAGAAGCCGATATACTGGGCTATGCACATGCGTATCAAACCATCACTGACTGGCATAAATCTGAGCCCGCCGATTGGTGATCTAACTTCTGTCATCAGCTGCGTGCTTTTGAATGAAGTTTTTAAGTAAAACAAACACCTCTTCTGCACTCTCACTGAGACCGTGCCCCGCGCCTTCAATTATTACGATCTCTTTTGGCTCACTCGCGCGACTAAAAATATCTTCAGATGCGGCCTTATCCAAAATATCGTCAGTTGATCCGTGAATTAGTAGCAGTGACTTGTTAAGCTTGTCGACCTCAGATGTTCCAAATCTCTGTGAGGAGAGGCTTCCCACGGCTACTACCGCGTCCGCGAGTGCGGCAGCCTTAATAACTACCGCTCCGCCAAACGAATGGCCAACTAAAATGACCCTTTCTGCACCAATTCCTTTTAAAAAAGAGCAGGCTGCAAGGGTGTCCAAAACACATTCCTCGAACTCGCCCGCTTGTCTATACTCCACTCGAATTGACGCTACTGCCTCAGTTTCGAGGGAAGACGACAGTCGAATATAAACTTCATCAGCTGGCCCTTTAACCCCTCCTGCAGCACCTCCCACGAATACAGTCGCACTGACCGCACCCTCTACCGGCCTAAAATGAAGCGATACATCTCCACGAGACGTATCGAGTTGGACATCCATCTCACCCTCTAATTCTGCCGGTTTAGCCTTTGCAGATTTAATAGACAGAGTCATCTCTTCCAAATTGTTTTCAGTTTGATCTTCATTTTCATCGTTTCTCGGAAGACCAAATCGTCCTGCGCCTGAAGCCATGATTACTCTCTCTCAGCCCACATCAGCAAATGTTCAAAATATTAAAAAATTATTTTAGACCGAAGCCTAGCTAGTACATGCTAACTCAGAAGCACCTGTTAATCCCGATCGAAGTCACAATAATTTATGGTAGAAGGGCTTACCGATGGGTGATATCATTCTCTAACGATCTAACAGGCAAATAAAACCTATCGGTTTGGTGCTTCAGGCTAACTATGTTTTAGTTGATGAAAGGATTCGATATGACAACTGACTCACCTAGTTACAGCCCGGGTCTTGAGGGCGTTCCTATCTGCGAGTCTTCTCTCTCATTGGTTGAAGGACAAGCTGGCCGACTGACCTATCGAGGCTACTCAATCGAAGAACTTACTCTACCCGGAGCGACGTTTGAACAAACCGTCGCTCTTCTTTTTGATGGTGAATTGCCGACTCAAACTAGGCTCGACGAGGTAGGGTCCATTTTAAAAAGAGAACGCAATCTCAATGACGAAACTGTACAAATAATCAGAAGTATCGCAAAAAATACCCACCCAATGTTCGCGATACAGGCGGCGATCGCACTTCTTGGGCCTAAAGATAACGACTTTGAACCGAAGATTAATTCCATCCGCGACCGTTCACTTGCGCTTGTTGCAAAAGTAGCGACAGCAGTTGGCATCGTTGCTCAGGCTTTTGCGGATCGACCCTATGCCGGACCCCGCGATGACGAATCGCATGCGGAGATGCTCTTGCGAATGATCACTGGAAACGAAAGTCATCCAGAGGGACACGTCGATGTAATGAATCAGTTACTCACTCTCCAAGCGGACCATTCTGCAGGCAATGCTGGGACTTTCACGTCACGCGTGGTGACCTCAACTAAGGCTGAGCCTGAGGCAGTGGTTTCTGCGGCCATCGGCGCGCTTTCGGGTCCCGCCCATGGTGGAGCAAATGAGGGTTCCTTGAGACTTTTTATGGAAATCGGAGACCCGGATAAGGCAGAAGTAGAAATCGGCAAAAAATTAGATGACAAGTTCAAAATCCCTGGTTTTGGTCATCGTGTATACAGTGTCAAGGATCCACGATCGGAAGTTATTCAACGACTGGCGTCTAGCATCATTGAAACAGATTCAAAGGTTGACGATTATTATAAAATCGCTCTCTCGGTTGAAGAAGTTGCTACTGCCCGTTTAGGTGATCGAGGGCTATTCCCGAATGTCGACTTATTCAGTGGGTGCGTCTTTGCGGCAATTGGTATACCAGTCGAACTTTTTACGCCGATATTCGCGGCTGGAAGAACGCTGGGTTGGGTCGCAAACATGGAGGAACAATGGGCGAGTGGAAATCGTATCTATCGACCTACCCAAATTTACACTGGTGAAGCTCATAGAGCATACGTACCAATCGACAAAAGATAGCTAGCGCAGGCCCGAAGATCTTCTTATATCAATAAGCATTCCGTTCCAATGAATTCGACCAGTGTGAACATATAGTCTTAAGCGCAATTAAGATAGATACAGCAGCTTTAATCGTTAGAAAGTGGACTGAATGCCAAAAGACTCAAAATACTCTGATAGAGAACGCATCTTGACAGGGGTTAGGCCCACAGGTCCACTTCATCTCGGCCATTATGTTGGTGCACTGGAAAACTGGCTCGATCTGCAACCTAAATATGATTGCTTCTTTTTAATAGCTGACTATCAGGTATCTGATCATGCTGATGACTTTGATAGAGTCCGCAAAAGTGTTTTTGACGTTGCGCTTGATTGGCTGTCAATTGGACTCGATCCGGAAGAGAGTCACTTTGTAATAGAAAGTGCTGTACCTGAGCACGCCGAGCTGACCACTTGGCTTTCTTGGTGGACGCCACTTGGAATGCTGCAACGCAATCCTACGTTAAAAGCGGAGCTCGCCGAGATCGAAAATCAGTCAACCAAACGATCAGCGCCACTCGCATTTTTTAATTATCCGATGATGCAGGTTTCAAATATTCTGATGCCCAAAGCTCATCTTGTGCCGACAGGTGAGGACCAACAACCACATATAGAAATGAGTCGTGAAATTGCTAGAAAATTTAATCATATTGCGGGCCGTGAATTATTTCCTGAACCTCAGGGATTGATAGGTCGAGTGGGTCGACTAGTGGGTATCGATGGTCAATCGAAGATGAGCAAAAGCCTTAATAACGCAATCTTTCTGGGAGACTCCAAGGAAGATGTTTCAAAAAAAGTGCGAAAGATGTACACCGACCCCAATCGAATTCATGCCACGGACCCGGGTCGTGTTGAGGGTAATCCAGTATTTATCTATCACGACGCGTTCAACCCCAACATTGATGAAGTAAATGATTTAAAAGAGAGATATCGTTCAGGTACGGTTGGTGATGTAGAGGTAAAGACTCTGCTTACTGAAGCGATTAACCGATTCCTCGAGCCCTCACGAGAGAGGCGCCAGGAATATGAAAATAAACCGAGTCTGATAAAAGAAGCTCTAGAAGCAGGCTCCACGCACGCAAAAAAAATAGCTCAGGAAACAATGAGTGATGTTCGAGAGGCACTCGAAATTAATTATTTTAAAGAGTAACAAAAGACAGCAAGGTATCTAGAAAATGTTAATTAGAGACGAAATTATTTCACTGCTTGAGCAGGCTCTTACATCAGCAGAGAATGCCGGTGCCATCTCGTCGGTTCCAAATCACAGCGTAACCGTCGAACACCCAAATCGCGAGGAACATGGCAATTTTTCCTCAAACCTACCTCTTAAAATTCAGGGATTAGTTAAGATAAAGGCTCTAGATCTAGCTAAGATCATCATCGAGTACATACCAACGCATGATGCTGTGGAGCAAGTCGAAATAGCACCACCGGGATTCATCAATTTCTTTCTCAGCGACAAATGGGTGGCACAACAGGCCTCGGTAATAGCTAGTGATTACACATTCGGACAAATCCCGATTGAGGGAGAAAAATCAATTCAAATTGAATATGTTTCAGCCAATCCTACCGGACCGATTCATGTTGGTAATGGTCGAGGCGCGGCGATTGGTTCAAGTTTGGCTAATACTTTCAAGTTTACCGGGTATCAGGTGCAGCAAGAGTATTATATAAACGACGGTGGCACTCAAGTTCTAATATTCGGACAAACGCTCTACGCGCGGTATCTCCAACTCCATGGAAGTGAAGCAAGTCTACCCGATAATGGATACCCCGGAAGTTACATGATCGATTTAGCTCAAGAAATAAAAAATCGACATGGCGCAGACTTCATGGAGCAAAATAATGATTCAGTTATTGAGCAGATCGGCATGCTCGGAATAGAAATTATGATTGAGGAAATCAAAAACGACCTCAAGCAAATCGGAGTGGAGTTTGATTCTTGGTTCTCCGAGAAAAACCTAATGGAGGAAAATGGCCAATATGGACAGATCATGGCTATTCTTGCCGCGAAAAATCAGATCACTGAGCGTGACGGTGCAGTTTGGTTTACGTCCTCCGAATTAGGTGAGTCAAAAGATAACGTGCTGATCCGATCCGATGGCACTCCCACATATTACGCCACAGATATTGCCTATCATTATGAAAAATTTGTTGAACGTAAATTCGACCGTGTGATCGATATTTGGGGAGCAGATCACCAAGGGCATGTGTCGCGCTTAAAAGCGGCTATAGATTCAGTAGGTGGAAATTCAGAAGGACTCGATGTCTTGCTTTATCAATTAGTCACTCTGCGTAGAGGTGATCAGATAGTCCCCCTGTCTAAACGAGCAGGTGAAATAGTCACATTAGCAAATGTTGTTGCAGAGGTAGGCGAAGATGCTGCCCGCTATTTCTTTTTGGCAACTGGGGCCAATCAGCCTATGGAATTTGATCTTGAGCTTGCGGTTAAACAATCTGATGATAATCCTGTCTATTATGTTCAGTATGCACATGCCCGAATTTCTTCAATTCTCGACCTTGCCGCCGAACAAAAGCTTGACTCCATAAATGCAGACACTAGCCTGCTCGCTGATGCAGCAGAAATAAAACTTATAGTCTCGTTGTTACTGTTCCCTGAAATAGTGGAGCGAGTCTTGTCTGATCTTGCTCCGCACCACCTAGCCCATTATGCGCGTGAACTAGCCGCATCTTTCCATAATTTTTATGGGCAATGTAGAGTAGTTCAGATTGAAAATCCTGAACTCAGCTCATCGCGCCTTCTATTGTTAGAAGCGACTAGAAACGTGCTGGCCAGAATCTTAGACCTAATGGGGATAAGTGCCCCAGAGTCGATGTGAACTAGTATCCCAACCGAAAGCTCCCAATATAAACTTTTTCTTTTAGCTGGAGTGGATGTAGACTAAGTTCATGAGCGAGAAAAAACAAAAAATAGTTCTAGCATTTTCGGGAGGTCTCGATACATCAGTGGCTGCCCATTGGCTACGTGACCAACGTGGATATGAAGTTCACTGTCTTACCATCGACCTCGGTAATTTAGGTGATCTCACTGGGATTCGATCGAGAGGCCAAGACGCCGGTGCTGAATCAGTAGAAATAATCGACGCCAAAGATACGTTTATCAGATACTTTGTCTGGCCCGCTCTGCAAGCCGGAGTTGTCTACGAGGGGCGCTATCCACTCGCGACCGCTTTGGGTAGACCTCTGATCGCAAAAATGCTTGTCGACAAGGCTAGAGAGATTGGTGCAACTGCGGTGGCACATGGTTGTACGGGAAAAGGAAATGACCAGGTGAGATTGGACGTTGGCGTTCAGACTCTTGCGCCTGATCTAGATATCGTAGGAACAACTCGTGAGCATTCAGTTTCCCGTGATGAGGCCTTAACTTATGCAGCGAAATATGGTATTGCAGTCCGACAAACAACCGCCTCGCCCTACTCCACAGACGAAAATCTCTGGGGCAGATCAGTTGAGGCCGGTGTGCTAGAAGATCCGTGGTTAGCGCCTCCCGAAGATGTGTTCGAATGGACAAAGCCTCTGAACGAAACTCCGTCAACGGCAAAGGAAATCAATATCCGCTTTGAAAAAGGTGTGCCCATTGCACTAGACGGTGATGAATTATCTCCCACTGAGATAGTCCAACAACTCTCGGATCAGGGTGGTCAACATGGGATAGGTCGCATCGATATGGTAGAAAATAGACTGGTGGGGATTAAATCTCGGGAAATTTATGAAGCGCCTGCGGCGGTAATATTATTAGAAGCTCATCAAGCACTTGAAGATCTAACACTTACAAAAGCTCAATCACGTTTCAAAAACACAGCCTCGCAGGAATATGCTGACCTGGTCTACAACGGGCTATGGTTCAGCGCCCACCACCGTGACTTAGCCTCATATGTAGTCTCCACACAGCGTCACGTAACAGGTGAGGTAAAAGTTCGACTATGGCACGGGTCAGTTACAGTGACGGGACGTCGAGCTGATCGGTCCCTTTACTCCCCAGAATTAGCAACATATAACAAAGAGGGTGATCTCTTCGATCAAAGTCAGGCGGGAGGATTCATCCGGTTACACGGGTTACCTGCACAAGTACAGGCACAAAGACAATCGCTCGCCGGAAGTGATGGAGATTTGTTACGCTTAGCCGCTCCAGAAAACGAGTAGAACTGTGCCTAAAAACAAGTCCGATAAATTATGGGGTGCACGCTTTGAGCGTGACACTGACGGTCTAACCGATCAGTACAACGCATCGATTTCTTTTGATATAAGACTTTATCGCGAGGATATTGCTGGCTCTAAAGCTCACGCTACGATGCTTGCGCGCCAGAATATCATTACCGCACAGGACAGAGATCTAATACTTAACGGCTTAACCGAAATCGAGCAAGAAATCGCTGAAGGTAGGTTCATTTTCAGCGTTGAGCGTGAAGACATCCACTTAAACATAGAAGCTGCTCTGACTGAAAGAATTGGAGATGCTGGCCGGCGTCTCCACACTGCTCGGTCACGAAATGATCAAATCGCGACTGATATTCGACTATTTGTAAGAGATGCCTGTGATTCTGCTATTAAATCGCTTCGATCCTTTAGATCCATATTGCTCAATTTGGCTGAAAAAGAAACTGCCACCGTAATGCCGGGATATACACACCTGCAACGGGCCCAGCCAATCCTTCTGAGTCACCATCTACAGGCATATGAAGCAATGTTTGCGAGAGACACTGAAAGGTTTGTTCAAACACGAACACGTACGAACCAATCACCACTTGGAACAGGTGCGCTTGCTGGAGTTTCCTACGAGATAGACAGGGCTTTATCCGCGAACCTGCTTGGATTTGAAGGGGTTATTGAAAATTCAATCGATGCTGTGTCTGATAGAGATTTCGTATTTGATTTTCACTCTGCATGTGCTCTGTCAATGATTCATATATCGCGTCTGTCTGAGGAACTCATCCTTTGGGCCAGTTCTGAATTCGGATTTCTTAATCTAGATGATCGGTTTTCAACCGGATCAAGTATTATGCCGCAAAAGAAAAATCCCGACCTAGCTGAGCTCGCACGTGGAAAAAGCGCTAGGACCATTGGCAATTTAGTTCAAATAATGACGCTCTTGAAAGGTCAACCTCTTGCATACAACAAAGACATGCAGGAAGACAAAGAAGCATTATTTGATTCAGTTGACACGGTTCTGGATACGATAAATATAATGAGCGCCATGCTACCCAGCTGCTCGTTTAATCGAGAACACATGAAAACGGCAGCCGAAGCTAATTTTTCTCTCGCGACTGATTATGCCGACTATTTAACAAAAAAGAACGTGCCTTTTCGTGAAGCTCATAATGCGGTTGGCAGCTTGGTTTCGTTCTGTGAAAAAGAAAATAAAACTCTGGCAGAGTTGACTCTTGAAGAGCTTCAAAACATACATCCCACGTTCGACAAAGGAGCTCTGAAAATCACAATTGAATACGCGCTCAATGCCCGTGCAGTAAACGGTGGAACAGCACCGCAGACGGTTGAAAAAGCTAGAAAGGCTGCTCAATTAAGATTGAATGAAGAGACTAAGTAAGCATGAGTAAGTATCTGATCGCTCCCTCAATCTTGACCGCTGATTTCGGAAAAATTACTGATGAGGTTCAAGCTGCAGATGCTGTAGGACCACTAATCTGGCATCTCGACGTGATGGATGGACATTTTGTACCACCGTTTTCGTTTGGAACTCAGATAATCAAGGCAGTAGCAGACGCAACTGACAATTTGGTAGAAGTTCATGCCATGATTGCTCATCCTACAGAACATTTTGATACCTTCATAGAATCCGGAGCATCGCGAATAATATTCCATTATGAAGCAGCGATGGAGGCTCCCAAGCTTGGTGGT
>Ga0315318_10000091_pt1 | contig 33638 bp, 17 predicted proteins | sample M1200m3416metaG_FD_203703 | JGI IMG/M metagenome (GOLD analysis project Ga0315318, IMG submission 203703) | Ammonia-oxidizing marine archaeal communities from Monterey Bay, California, United States - M1 200m 3416 | ecosystem: Environmental > Aquatic > Marine > Coastal | place: USA: California... | reverse complement strand
TCAATAACGTTCTGACCGCCTCCCGTCTGACTTGGAATTCTTCTTTGGTGGATGTCAGTCTTAACACGTTCAACAAATTGCATAGCCAAGTGGCTCGGCATATTGCCCACGTCAACGTAGAATACTCTACGTTCCGGAGCTCTTTGTACTCTATAAATTATAATTGCGTCTTCTAGTAATTCTTTTTGTTTGTAAACTTTAAAAATACTTTCTAGTAATGAATTACCAAAAGGATAATTTAGGTCTAGTCCTTCTGATAAACTAAGGTGTACAACGTTTTCGGCATCAATGGCAGTTTCTTTATGTTCTTTCATAAATCTGCCGCCACTCATTGCTGTGGCATTAGATGCTCCAACGTATCCTCGCACTCCGCCTTGTAAGTAACCACCGCCACCTCCAGTAACATTACCTGTTGTTTGGTGTGGAGTTGTAGCTACCATGTCTCTAAAGTTTAAGTTTACATCTCTAATAATATATTGTTCAGGTTTTTTACCTTCTGATTCGTTTACAATTATGCGTGATACTTTTGCTGGGTCAACCCAAAACCATTTTTTAGTTTCAGGGTCTCTAATAAAAAATGCATCACCGTATTTGAAAATATTACGTACAATTCTAAACATACGTGTATCAAATTTTTCTAGTTTACTCCATTGTAGTAAGTATTGTTGGAGTACTGTAATTTCTGAATTGGTTGCTTTTTGTTTAAAGTCCATTATAAATGGAGTTTGATTTTGTTTATTTTTTTGTGTGCAAAATTCTGCTAGGATATCTAATGCGGCATTTACTTCTGAGTCCATATCCATAGTATTATATTGTCCATATCGTTCAACACGATTTGGAGAACCAACATATACATCTGGTAAGTAAGAACTATAATTTGCTTGTGCAGGTCCCAAGCCTTGATTTGCGGCTCCGCCTAAAGGACTATAATTTCCTTCACCTGTTTGTTTAGTTGCTACTGGTGTAAAATAACGTTTCCAGCTCATTGTTTATCCTATTGTTCCTGCATCATTAACTGATGCTACAATCTTTTTACCTATCTCATTACTAGTTCGTTGTTCATCAACTAATTGTTTTATTACAGTATTTAACTCATTAAGGGCTTCTATAGTGCCTTTTCCGGAGTTACTTACAGCCATATTAAAACTGGATTGCATATCGCCGCTCATTTTATCATATTGTTTTCGATAATCCTTCATTACATCAACTAGGTCTTCGATAGCCTTTACTTGTTTTTTAAGGTCGGTTTCGGCGCTTATTGCCGCAATGAATTCTGCTATTCCACTTAACCCTGAACCCAAACTAGCTAATTTGGTTCCGTCAATGCCTTCGAAATGCTTAATACCTTGGGCCATTTTTTCAAAGTCATTTGAACTGCCGCCAAATAAACTACCAACCCATTTACTAAATCCTTGCCAAGCACCTTCACCAGTAAATTTACTTGTACCTTCATATAGTGCCGCAATTCCTGGACCAACTTGAGCAAGTTTACTAGCATTAACATCTTCAAAGGCTTTAAGGGAACCTGCTAATTTTTCTAATGTGCCTTCGCCCATTAATTTAGCAATAACACCACCTACAGCAAATTTCGCCAATGCGCCTGCCATAGATCCCATTATTCCAGAAATTTCTTTTAAGTTAGCAACATCTTTAATTTCGCTCATGTTTTTTAATGCATCAGCAACTTTTTGGACGCCTTCACCTGCGAGATCAATTCCTTTACCTGCCAAGGCAATTGCCGCGCCAGTACCAACAAATATTCCTACAAGAACCGCCGCTCCAAGCGCCGTTGGACCTGTTCCGAACAGTTTTAATAACAATGAAAATGCAAGAACTGCCGCGTAAGCTAGGCCACCTACAGCTAAAGTTGTTCCTGCTATAGCTCCTAAAAGACCAATGTTATCAATTAATGTTGCAAACCAACCTCCGCCACCAGCTTCATCTTTTTCAATTTTTTTCTTTGTTGCCGCAATTTCTTTTTCAACATCTGCTAGTGCTACTTTTGTTCCATCTGCGTATGTTACAAAATTATTACCTGCCGCTTTAGCTTCGGCTACTAATGTTTGAAGTTCTTTAACTTTGGCTTTTGATTCTTCTACTTCTGCATTTTCTTCTTTACCAAAGATCATATTTTTAATCCAATCAGGCACTAATCCTTTTAGATTTTCAAGAGGTACTTTAACGTAGGTTTCCCATAGTGCGGCATAGTCTAAATTTGACATTGTTTCCAAGAAGCCAGATATACCATCGGTAACTGATTTAACAATTTCTTCAATTTTCTTCATGCCTGCGTCACTGCCAAACCAATCAACTACTGTACCAATCGCCGCTACAACTTTATCAAAAACCTTTGATTCAATTAATTGTTTCATAATAGTGTTACGTAAATCAACAATAACTTGTTGGAAGTTCATTACTTGTTTTGCTGGGTCTTTCATTGCTTCCGCTTGTGCCTTTTGAGCTTCAGTTAATTTACCACCAACCTCTCCAACCTTTGCAAAGGCAAAAATAGCATCATAAATAGGATTCCCTAAAGCCGCCGCGGCACTCATCATATCGCCTTCAGTTTTCATTCTTTCAATGGCCATTGCTTTAGTACGTTTAATTTCGTCTGCAAAGTCCGCCTGGTCTACAGTTCCATCTTTTAATCCTTTAGCCATTTCACCTAATTTAGGATTCAATAGCATCATTGATTTACCCATATCACTAATCGGTACACCACCTGTAGCAACCATTTCTTTCATAGCATCGCCCATCTCAGGACTTAAACCTTCGACTTGAGCTAGTGCGGCTTGAAGTTGTGCTTTAGTACCTTCATCCATGTTATGTAAAATTGCTGTTAAACGTTTATCATCAGCTTGTTTTTTTAAAGCCGCCGCCGCTTCTTTTCTTGACAGACCAGTAATTTTTGTTAACTGGTCTAATTGTAATAGGTAATCTTGAGCACCTTTAATATTTTTTCTTTCTTGTCGTGCAGAAAATAAACCTTGTGATCTTTGTAATTCAATATATTCAGCAGTAAATTCTGCTTGTTCATCAACAGTATAACCTAAAGCGGCAAACTGTTTGTCCATAGTTTTTACACCTTTCATTAAAGAACTAAATTGTAACATACCTGTAGTTGCACCACCAAATGATGCTGAAAGGTTTTGTGATTGGTCGCCCATTAAAGCAGTGAATGACTCTAAACTCATTCTTGCCTCTGCCGCGGCCAATTGTGCACCAAATAAACCTTCACCTAAGTCACCACCAACTTGGTTTAGTTGTCTAGTAGAATCAATGTTTTTGTCAATAGTGCTTATAAGTGCTTGTATAGGAGGACCAAGCATTCCAACAACAGGAATTTCTCCTATTAATCCTGTAATTCTTGATGAATAATTAGCTAGGTTAGTTTGGCCTTCTAATAAACCTCCAATTGTACCACCAATCGCACTAGTAACACCACCGAACCCTCCTTTAGCGGCATTCCAGAATTTTTTTAAAGCGCCGGTACTTTTTTCTGTAACTTTTGTATGGTCTTTTGTTGCATCGGTGTCTGCGCCTACTTGTTCTGAGTGTTCTTTTTGCTTTTTAGATAGCTTTTTGAGCTCGGCCGCACCCTTCTTTTGGGCGTCATTGTATAATGATTGGGCTCCGCCACCGCCCTTACCACCCATTTTAGCTAATAGCTTCTCAAGAGTAGCTTCTGAGGCCGCATCACTATAGGAGACATCGCCTTCGTGACGTATTGTTACTTGAGGCATTGTTTAATGTTCCTGTGTTTAGCTACCATAATTAAAACCCACTTTAATTGTTCATCATAAATATTTACATGAACTATAATATATTTATCCGGAGAAAAACATGGCTGAACAATTAACAATGCCGGGAAGCATTCCTTTAGGACCGCAGACGATAAAACCGCCTTCTCCTGATGGAAAACAACCTACAATGGGTACGCCTAATCCATTGGAAAAATACTTTAGGCAACCTAAGGTTTATATAAAATTACCTAGTAAAGGTAACTGGTATCCTGATGGGGCAATAGATATGTCCGAGAATGATGAATTACCAGTCTTTGCTATGACGGCGAGAGATGAACTTGTATTTAAAACACCTGATGCATTATTAAATGGTCAGGCAACTGTAGATGTTATTCAAAGTTGTGTACCAGCTATTAAAGATGCTTGGGGAATGCCAACTATTGATTTAGATACAGTTTTAGTTGGTATTAGAATAGCAACTTACGGTGAAAAGTTAACATTAAATACGAAAGTACCTAATACTAAACCACCAATAGAAAAAGACTTTGAATTAGATTTAAGAATGGTACTTGATAAGTTTGGATCTGCTAACTTTCATAATGTAATTAATAATGAAGGAATGAAAATTACTATACGTCCACAAACGTATAGAGAGTTTACAAGAACTGCAATTAAAACATTTGAAGAGCAAAGACTATTTCAAACAGTTAATGATGCAGGAATGGATGACGAAACAAAACTTGTAAAGTTTAATGAGTCTTTTGTAAAATTAACTGGTATCACTATTGATGTTGTAACACACTCAATTATGCAAATTCAAGTTGATGATCAAATTGTTGTAGACCCTAACCATATTGCTGAATTTATTGCAAAAGCTGATAAACAGTTTTATAAAGCAATTGTAGACCATGTTGAAAAACAAAGAGAGCAGTTTAATATGGAACCTGTTAAGGTACAAGCAACTGACGAAGAATTAAAAGCAGGTGCTCCAGCAAATTATGAAATTCCTGTATCGTTTGATCATTCAAATTTTTTCGCATAAGGATTTCAACACTACCTCTTGGTGAAATCCTAAAAGAAGTTGAAGACTTAGATAACGAGGTTAAAAACTTTAAATATGACCTTGCCCAACTTTGTTGGTATATGCGTGGAGGGGTAACTCTTGATGAAATGTATTGTACATCTTACGAAGATAGAGAAGGGTTTCAAAAAGTAGTTAAAAGTAATATGGAAACTACTAAAAAGACGGGTCATCCGTTCTTTTAAGTCATCATGTCTGCTGTTTGTTCAGATGTTAATTCTTGTTTAACTACTTCACCAACACCTGCCTTTTTAATTTCCTTTGCCAAGTTTGGTATAAATTCTGCATCAAGCGTTCCGGCTCTGATCTGAGCTAATGTAGGTTCTGTTCCGCCACCGCCACTAACACCTGTTTCTAGTTCTGCTTTAACAACATCACCAACACCTGCTGTAGTAATTGCGTTTGCTAAATCACTTACAGTTGTATCTGTAGGTGTTTCAGCACCAGTACCAGCTGTAGTATCTGTAGAGTCCTTATCCAAAGTGGAAAAGGTTCTTGATCCTTTTTCTGGATCAGCACTAGCTGTAGTATCTGCTGGTGCATCTGTTGTAGTATCTGCTGGTGCATCTGTTGTAGTATCTGCTGGTGCATCTGTTGGTGCTTCTGGTTCTGCACCTGTAGTGTCTGCACCTGCTTCTGGTTCTGCACCTGCTTCTGGTTCTGCACCTGCTTCTGGTTCTGTACCTGCTTCTGGTTCAGCTTCTGGTTCAGCTTCTGGTCCTAGTTCTGCATCAGTACCTTGTTCTGCTTCTGCTTCATCATCAGCATCATATTCACGTCCTGGAACATTTGTATCATCTGCTGGTTCTTGATCAGTAGCATCTCCGCCACCATCTGATGGAACTGTTTCGTCATCAGTAGGTATTGCCACTTGTGCATCTAATTCTTTTTCTATTTCAGGTGTTGCTTTTTTTCCGCCGCTAACCCATTCTCCACCTGACTGAGTATATTCTTTACCATCAGACCCATCTGCTGTAGTTCCATTTTCAATTTTATTATCTGTTCCTTGATTAGGTTTGACACCTTCTGGATCTTTTTCAGTTCCTGTTTCAGCACCAGCATCTGCTTCTGGTTCTGGTTCTGCACTAACTGGTAATTCAACACTAGCACCAGTACTAATTGCTGTTATATCATCGTTGCTTAATCCTGCACTAGATAATATATTAACAATAGATCCTGCGTCTGTCGGTTCTCCAGCTTTTTGCCAATCCTTGTTAAGTTTGTTAGCAGTAACTTTATTTCCTACATCTTTCATGCCTTGTTTAGCACCTGCTACTGCCTTACCTGCTACACCTTTAGCCCATTTACCTGCCGCACCTAATCCTCTTTTTGCTTTTGCACCAAGTGTATTAGGATCGTCTAATCCTAAATCCATCTGTGCGCCTTTTTGTTGGCTAGGATCTGCATACTTAGGATCGTCCATCCATGCGTTATCAGGACCAACTTCTGCTAATCTATTGTGTAGGTCTCGTTTATATGCTTCTGCTTGGTCTTCCAAAGGAAGTTCATAGTTCTCACCTTTCTTAGGTTGTCCAGCCTTAACTGCTTCTTTATTAAAATCGTTTGCTTGTTGTGTTGCACCTTGAATTACTGCGGCCGCCCCTGGTATCTTTTCTGTGGCACTATCAACGAATGCTTCTAAATTATCTGTTTCTAAACCTAGTTCTACTAATTGTTCATGAGTTATGTCAGTTGCTTTTGCGTGTTCTAATGCGGCTATTGCCTCTCTCATTGTACTTTGATCTGGACTTGCTTGAACAGATGCTAAGAAGTCATGTAATTCGGCAGTTGATTTAAGTGCTTCAGGTGAAAATGAACCACTTTGATTTGCCGCTTGATGAACTGCATTTGATAATGCTTCATAATTTCCTTGTTGATCACCAGTGAGTATAACATTAAAATTGTAATTGTAAGCATTAATATTTCCTGATATATTCAGTTGATTATAACCGTCTGATAGTTGAGGTAGTACATCACTATATTCAGCTGATACATCTGCTACAGCATCAGTTACAGCCGCATTTTTTAAAGACTCAGCTGTTGAATTAATTGCATCATAACCATCTGCTTCAATATTATCAACAACCGCATCGCCGATTGCATCAAACGCCATACCTGCAAGAGCACCAATTGCCGCTGTTTTAACTGCTTTACCTGCCGCTGTTGAAAGTTTTTCACCTTGTAATAAATCTTTACTTGAACGTAATAAGAAACCTACTGCCGCACCACCGCCTGGACCACTAGCAAATGCCGCCGCGGCTGTTAATATAGCTACTGCTAAACTTGCCTTGCCGGGATTTTCTTTTGCCCAGTCACTAACTGCTTTAACACCTTGAACAATTTTTCCATCGCTAGATCCAATTTTCTTTTTTAATTCTTCAAACTTTTTATCTAAATTTTGAACAGGACCAGTCTTTTGTGCCATCTTACCAAGCTCGTTAATTTTATCGTTAACGGCTTTCATAACTTTACCAGGAACTTTTAAGGCATCACCTGCTTTTCCCATAGCAGTTTTATTTTGACCTGAATCCATTGCATGAGTTTCAGCGCCTTTAAATATTGATTGGATTTGATCGCTAGTAAGTTCTGCTTCAAACACTTTTGTAAGCTGTTCCATTAATGGCCATAGCTCACGTTCAGCCTTGCCCATAAAGATACGTTGGCTTTCTGAAAGTGTATCCCATCCTTCAGTTAATATGTGTTGGGTTTTTAGATTGTAAGCAACAACTTCTTGCAGTTTCATTTGCTTATCCTATAGCAACTTAATTAGTTCTTGTTTTTGTGCCGGCTTTAAAGCATCAATCTTTTGTTTTAAATTTTTTGGAATTGTTCCACCGCCTGCGCCTGCTGGTTGTGGTTCTTGTTCTGCTCCAGGACTTGTACCCCATTCTTCTCCGGGTGGTTTCTTCGCCGCAGGTGCTTTACCTACTGCCGCTTGTCCGGCTTTTCCTTTAAAAGAATCTTGTGCCGCACCTTGTAATACTTTGTCAATCTCACCTTTTCCTAAAGTGCTACCATCAGGAATAGCATTTAATCTACCTGTTGGCATTTTTTGTGTAGCCATAAAATCTGCTACTTGATCCTTTGTAGGTACTTTAGCATCAGTGCCAGTTTGACCAGCATAGGTTTTCCAAGCTGTATATAGTTCTTTTCCTCTTGCGTCAGCATCTAAACCGCCTTGTACTTGCCCTTGAATACCTTTGGCTCCAACAGCACCAGCAATTTTTGCCCCAGCTTTTTTAACCATTCGTGTTAATGGATTGGCACCAGGTACTTCATCTAGCTGTTTTTCGCCGATAATCTGATGTACTTTCATAATATACTCCCTGTTCAATTATATTTAGCTATAATTCGCAGACATTGGTCATTAAATACTCTTATGCCTCGAACTGTATATAGGGTTATAGAGAAGGTTACTCAGAAACAAGAGTTAATGGATTGTTCTTCAGAATCTGAAGCGTTTGAAGTAATGGGACAATTGGTTGAAGCTAATCCTGAGTCACAATATACTATAGAAGAAGTCGTAGTATACGATAAAGAAGCATTTCGTTACGGAAGAGATCCGGAACTGCATTAAGATCAACTACGTTGATCTGTGTTCTCGCTATCGCTCTAACACATTATTCTCTCAACTGTTTAATTAAGTGCGTAGCACTTTTGCATCATGTAGATAGTTGAGCCATACTTCGCCCGTACTCGGACGAAGCATTTAATAGCCATCATGTGAGATGAGCGTACCATCTTAATAAAGAAGATTGCATAATGCACGGAGGCGGTAACCCGACAACCTCCTACTTCAGCCTTCGTAATAGTTACGGACGGTATGAATTCCTATTAAGCGGAATTTTCTACCGTGCTGGTTGCTTTTTACTCAGAGCCAGCATCTTTTAGACCTAAAGTTAGTCTATTCCTTGCAACGCACCAGAGTCTAAGTGTCATAACGTACACCTTCAAGGTGAGTCGAGCTATCCCGACCAAACAATGTTGCTATATTTGACTATTTGCCTTTAAGAGCTTCTCTAAGGACCTTTGATCCGCCTACTCGTACGTTTATAATGCCGTTGTAGTATTCGTCAGTCTCTAGAACTCTGCGTTCAAACTGTTCTCTCGCTTCTAGATAACTTGTTACGCCTTTACTTGGACAGTAATGTAGTATTTCTCGTGTGAATTTGTTTTTGCCTAACTTATTAACATCTTCTAACAACCAGTCACTGGATCCCCAATAATCTCTCCAGTCACTTTCTACTGTACTTCTTCTTTTGTTTATCCTACCCTTGAGTGGTGGTCTAGTCTTTCTGAATCTAGCTAGTTTTTTACCGACGTATTTGCGTTTGTTGGTTGTATTTGTAATAAGGTATACAAAGCCAACACAATCCTTTGGTAGTTCTTTAATGATTTTTCCTAGGTAAGTCCACTCCATAATGGTACTTAACTAGTATTATAATTCAGCCTTCCGTTTCTGGTGAAACTCAGTGTGAGCGTCCATTACTTCTACTCTACGTTTAGAACATAAGCGTCTTATTTCGCTTAACCATCGTCTAGCATCACGTTTTGTACTTTCGCTCTTACGTTTTTCAAAGTTTTCATTAGCTTTATAGTATTCTAAGTATGCTTTTGTTAGTAAGTCGTGTGTATCGTCTATCATTGCATAATCTCTACATCATTATCATAAGACGTAAAGCCGTTTTCTTTAATAACTTTTAATACATTAGTTACTCTACCCATTAGTTCGTCTTTATGTGAAATAAGGTAAATGTTTTTATTACGTTCTCTACCCATCTTCTTTAAAACACTTAATGACGACTCAACACCAGCTGTATCCATACCACTATCTATTAACTCATCAACAAATAGCAAGTTAATATGTTGGTATAAACTTTCCCAAACATCTCTAAATGCAAAACTTAATCCAAGAATTAATCTATTGCGTTCACCTCTTGATAAGTTATCAAAGTCTAAGTCCTGACCAAGTTGTGTAATCTCTACATTTAAGTCATTTAAGAACGTAACAGTATGTGGTAAGCCTACCCTATCAAGATAGTAAGTAAGCCTATTATTTAAATATGCAAGGTTTTGATCAATAATTTTCTTTCTTATAAAACTATCTTTATTAGTTAATAGTTTATATAAAAAGTCCTGGTGTTCTTTTAAAGAGTTTAATTCATTAATAGTGTCCCAGTTAACTTCTTGTAATGCTGTATGTTTTAGATCATCTATTTGTTCCTGGTAAGGATCAGTTTCTTCTTCTTTATCAGTTAATACTTTCTTTAAGTTTTCAACATTACCTCTATGTTCATAGGCCTCTTTAGCTGTTTCATAAAATGTATTAGGTTTAATATCTAAATTACCTATGTCTTCTAGTTTCTTTTGTACTTTCTCATGCTTATTAGAAATTTCAATCATATATGTATGTGCATCACCATAGTCTGCTTGAATTGAGTTTCTCATTTCTTCAAGTTTCTCGTCATGTAGTTCTTGTCCACAAGCATAACATTTAGCGTGTTCAAGGTTATCAAGATCACTACCTATCTTTTGTACATTTTTATCTGCTTGTTCTAATGCACGTTCAACAGTTGCTAGTTCTTTTGTAAGATTAGTATGGTGCTTGTTAAGGTCAGACCAATCAGATAGCTTTTCATGGTCTTCTAGTTCACTGTCAATATCTAATTGTTCTAATTCACGAATTCCTTTTTGCAGTTTAACACAAGTCTCTTTGTTTTGTGCTATCCAAGCCTTACGTCTACTTTGTAAGCGTTCAATGTTTTCTTTAATTTTTTCATTACTATCTTGAACTGCGGTTAGTCTTGCATTTTCTTCAGTGGTTCTATCTCTATTAATACGCATTTGCTCACGTAATAGTTCTGCTTTTTCAGATAGTATAGTAATACCTAATAATTGTTCTATAATAGCACGTTGATCATTGTTCTTCATTGCTAAGAATGGTTCAGTATATGTGTTCAATGCCAGTATATGCTTAAACATATTATGACTCATACCTAGTAATGTATTAATGTCTTGTTGTGTTTTACGAGAATCACCTTGACTCTCATCAGTTATTTCTTGATCTTCGTTATTAATAGAGAATTTTAGTAAATTAGGTTTACGTCCTCGCTCAATATGGTATTTTTCTCCGTTTTTTTCAAAACTTAAAGTAACTAACATACCTTTGTTGTTAGTTTTGTTTACTAAATTATCACGTCTAATGTTTGTAAGGGCTTGACCAAACAATGCATAACTTAAAGCATTGATTATTGTTGTTTTACCTGTACCATTACGTGATCCAGCATCGTCTCCACCTTGATCTAAGTTTTCACCTAAAACAAGAGTTAGTTGATCTATATTAAAGTTAATTGCTTGTGTAGTATTACCTACACTCATAAAGTTTTTAACAGTTATGTCTTGTATTTTAATCATCTTGCCCTAGCTTGTTATAAATGTTAAGTAATTTTGCTTTATCGTAGTTGTCTGACTCAATAGCTTGGATTTCTTTAGCAACAATTTGGTCAACACTTTCAAATTTTGTAATATCAATGTCGGTATTAATCTCATCATCTTTATTATTTGGTATAAGTGTAATTTCTCTGCACTTATATTCATTAATAAATGTTTCTTTTATGAAACTTGCTTCTTCATATGATATCGGTAAGTCTAATGTAACACGCAAATACATCTTTGGTTTAATTAATGTATCTTTTTCATCTAATAAGCGTGATAGTTTAACCGTGCGATACTTGGGACAATTCCACCAGTTAAGATATTCAGGAGCGCCGCCGTGCTCAAATATCATCATACCGCGTTCATCGTCCCAAGTATCAGCATAGTTGTGAGGTAATGCATTACCTATATAATTGATACAGCCTTTAACTTGTCTTTTATGGAAGTGTCCGGAGAACACATAGTCTTGATTTTTAAAATGATCAGGTTGGAGTTCGCCAGTGTCAGGCATTTGCACCATAGCGTTCATATAAAACGTTGGTAATTCAAAGTGACCGAATATATATTTGCTTTTAATCTTTGAAATCTGTTTCCATTCGTCACCAACAAGCCAAGGTATTAAAGTAGTATCACCTTTTGTTGTAATTTTGTTAATAATAGTAATGCCAGGAATGTGTTTACCAAACTCTATGGAATGAATATCACGTTTATCTTTATAGTATAAGTCGTGATTACCAGGAAAGAAGTAAAAATTGTCAAATGCTTTCCCAAGTTTTTCTAAACTTCGGATAGTAGCGTCCATGGTAGTAATGTTTAAGCTATTTCTATTGTGATGCCAGTCACCCATAAAGATACCGGTTTCACAATTATGTTCTTTAGCTTGGTCAATATACCAATCTATAAATTCTTCACAATCATCATTGTGTACTTTGCTGTTTGACTTTAATCCAAAGTGTATATCCGTAAAGACGGCGGCCTTTTTAAACATTTACTTTTCTTTTACCTTTTTTTCGGGTGCTTTATAATTTTTATTATGTTCTTTCATTTCTCGTTCCCACGCTCCTTGGTTTTGTCGAGTAAATGATGGGTTCATATGATTCATTTCTAAAATATCGTCCCTAATGTTTTGATTGCGTTTTTCAATGTTAATAATTCTAACAAATGAGTTTGTAACTGCGGCAGTATAGTATGCAAATGGATTGTTTGATTTAGATTCGTCAAATTGTAAGCCTATTTGTGCAAGTTGTAAAATTGCTTGTCCTTTCATTTCATCATTATACGTATATCCTCTAACATTGCCTCTAGTTGCGTATCGTTCACATAACTTCATCCACATCATAGCAAGTTTATTAGTTGCTTGACCACAGCCTTTATCATAATAACCGTTTTCCATACCTCCAACCCAATGACTTTTGCCAACAACTTGAAGTTGGCCTTCTTCATTAAACTTATAATGTTGGAATGGTGGGAAATTTAGTTTTTCTTTAGTATCAGCAATAGTTTTAGGTTTCTTTTTGCGTCCTTTGTCATCAGGTATATGATCAAACATCATTACCCTAAAAATTACGTCTTCTTTGTTTATTTTTCTATAGTCTATATCACATTCTGATTGTTTTATTTTTTCACCGTCAGCTTTGCGTCGTTCATAGTCTTTTTGACCTATGCGTTTAGCTCTAGCTCGCTTGGCTTCTGCGGTTGTACGTATATTAATCTTATCAATGCTCGGTAAAATTACATCAAATTGATCGTACCCCTCATCTGTGTAGCTAGAAAATGTGTTTTTTGATTTGTGGATCTCTGCTAGTAGATCTCTGTTGTTTAAATAGTTTACTTTCCTCATGAAATTCTCCATAGTAATAACTTATTATAAACTATACACTTAATAAAGTCAACTAAATACTTGTAGGAGTATAGCCAAATGGTAGGTTTTGTACAAAATGTAGCTAATAAAATACAAGGTGGATTTGATGCTGTAAATGAATTTGTAGCACCAAATTTAAAAAATTTAGAACCCGGAATTCGAAAAGCCCAAACGTGGGCTGAAGATATTACAAGTTCTAAGGCCTTTATGAAGGAAACCCGGAAGAAGAATCTACCGGACGGGGTATTTGGTCCTGTTAAATCAGCGGCTGTAGGAAGTTTTCCTAAAGCCCAAGAACAAGACTGGCGAGTGCGTTTAAGTATTCCCAATATCGAACCTTTTAAGAATGAGTCAGAGTTATTAGCCCCTTTACGTGAAACAAATGGATTAGTATTTCCGTTTACTCCTGCTGTGCTAGTAAGTCATAGTGCAAGTTATAATGCGTTAGCTCCTACACATACTAATTATCCGTACCAAATTTATACAGCATCACAAGTGGACCAGTTAGTTATTACTGGTGACTTTTTTGTACAGAACGGCTTTGAAGCACAATATTGGGTGTCAGCACTTCATTATTTAAGAAGCTGTACAAAAATGTTTTATGGTGGAGATAATTCTGTAACACAAGGTGCTCCGCCACCAGTAGTTAAATTAAATGGCTATGGTGATTATGTATTCAATGATGTTCCTGTTGTTATAGTACAGTTTACAATTGATATGCCACAAGAAGTTGATTATATTTCTACTGCAATAGGTGAGTATGAAGGCGGTATAATGGGACCTATGATGACAAAAAATGCACAAGCTAGACATCATAGTGGAAATGCAAATCCTAAAGATACAAAAAGTAGTTGGGCACCGACACAAAGTTTATTTGCAGTAACAGTACAGCCTCTTTACAGCAGAACGGCAGTTGAATCATTCAGCCTTGATAAATTTGTTAAAGGTGCGTATGTTGGTAAGAACACAGGAGGATTTATTTAATGCCAAGTGCATCATCACCGTGGAAGAATACACTTTATATTGACAACGGATCTTCTTTAGGATATTTTCAAATTCGTCCAGTTCCAGCATCACCTGACGATGTACCTTATGTTATAGAACCACAATATAATCATAGGCCAGACTTACTTGCTTATGACTTATATGACAATCCAAAATTATGGTGGGTATTTGCACAACGAAATATGGATATCATAGAAGATCCAATTTATGATATCGAATCCGGAGTTGAGATCCTTTTACCAAATGTAACTGATGTAAAATCAGAACTAGGATAACACAACACTATGTCATTTAATCTTAAAAGTATTTTAAAAACAGCTCTACCGGAAGGTAATAAACTTGTTGAAGAAGCCAATCTTGCAACAAATAATTTAAGTAATGTTCAGAATCAATTTACTAATGATGTTACAAATGCAACCGCATTGTTTGAAGGTTCTAATTTCGGAGGCGTTGAACAATTTGAACAATTTAAAAATACAGCTACAGCTGAAATGGAAACATTAAAACACAACATAGCTCCTGTATTAGATAAAACAATACAAGCAGTTACAAGCGAAATGCAAGGGGTTGCAATGGCCGCCGGAATTCCTATTTCAAATAAGGCCATTAATGCAAACGGTGAGGTTGTTGCAGGTCTAGGTCAAAAAACTGGCGACCCTCGTCAATTTGCTCCAGATGATCCTTTAGCTAGTGCCGACGCGGTTGAAGAAACAGGAGAAGATCCTAAAATGATGGACGATGTAACTGTCCATGGTGTAAGGCCACAAAGAAATCCATTAGAAAGATATGTTAGTGCTAACTATGTTATTACTTTAAGTTGTTTAACAAATGACGAATTAGCAGATCCTGATGGTACATATATGAAAAACGGACCACAGATTATAATTCTTAAATCTGGAGGTGGTACACAAGGCACCGGCAAGAAAAAAGCCACAACTGCAATGGAAGGAAAGCATGGTAGAACAGAATATTTTATAGAAGATTTAAATATAAGATCTATTATTTCTCCAAATCCTAAATCAAGAACGTCTGCATATCATCAGATGACTTTTCGTATTGTAGAACCTTATAGTATGGGACAATTTTTAGAAGCATTAGAAATTGGGGCTAGAACAGCAGGACACGTTAATTATATCGGTGCTCCATTTATGCTTTCAATAGACTGGGTAGGGTACCTTCAAGAACCGTCTACAAGATATGGACTAGACTTTAATGATAATGTGGGTGATGTCATACGTCTTTCAAAAATGAACGGTCAATCAGAGAGGCATTTACCTATAATGATAACAAATGCTACATTTAATGTAACTACTAAAGGTTCTGAATATAATTGTACAGCAATAGCTTATAATGGTGGTGCATTAACAGACCTTGTGCAAAAAGTTCCAATTGATGTAGCAATATCAGGCGGGAATGTAGAAACACTTTTACAATCCGGAAAGAATAGTTTAGCAACTGTTCTTAATACAAATTTATTAAAACGTGAAAAGGGTAATGAAAGATCGTACGCTGACGAGTATGTAATTTTATTTCCAATTAAAGAAGAAAGTGCCGCGATGGGAACTAAAGGAAAATCCACAAATACAGCGGTTAGTCCTCATATTCTCAGTGCCGAAGAAGCTGAGAAAAAATTTCACGAAGGTACATTAACAAAAGAAGAATTTACAAAAATTAAAGCAGTTACAGAAGAATTTAGTTATGAGAACTGGGCCCAAAAAATCTTAGGAATATCTATTAAACGAAATGATTTAAGTGAACAATTAAAAGTAAATTCATTTACACAAACTAATATTAATAAAATCGGTGAAGCAACAATCGTATTTGATAAATTACAAGACGGAGCTCAAGAGCCAAACCCTGAAGGACTTATATACGATTCAAAAAAGAAAATTCATGTTACATCTGCAATTAACATTTCTACAGAATCTAGAGAACTCAAATTTAAAAAAGGTACTAAAGTTAATAAAATTATTGAAGAGGTAGTATTATTAAGTGAGTTTGGTCGAGGATTATTAGATAGAGCAATTAAACCTTCTGGGGCTAAAGAATGGTTTAGAATTGAAACACAGGTTTTTAATATTCCTATACCAGAGGTTGAAGTAATAAAAGGTCGGCCACCAAAGATATATGTTTTTAGAGTTGTACCTTATGATGTTAATATTTCATTAATAGAAAAGCCAACTGAGGTAATGCATGGCGAAGATGATATTAGAAATAATATTGTCAAATATTATGAATATATGTACACAGGACAAAATAAAGATATACAAGATATAGAAATAAACTTTGAAAATAGATTTTTAACACCAGTGTCTCCAGATAAAGGAAGTAATCAAACTGATGTAAAATCTCAAGGGAATTTTGCTACATCTAAACAACAAAGAGAAAATCATCACCCAATGGCAGATAAAGAAGGAGCTGAAGATAATATTACAGGACCATTAAGAAAAGTAGGTGCTGTTTCTATAGAAAATCCCACAGCTAGTGTGCGAGGGGTTCCAGGGAACGAAAAAGAAGATATTGCTAGAACGTTTCATAATGCGTTAGTAAATCATACTGTTGACTTAATGCAACTTAAATTAAAAATTTGGGGTGACCCATATTATATTAGTGATAGTGGTGTAGGAAATTACAATAGTGTAGGTGCTGGCAAAGGTAAAAAGTCAATGATTGATCCTCGCGGTCAGATGGTATATAAATCAAAACAAGTTTTTGTTAATGTTGGTTTTAGAACTCCAATAGATTATGGTTCTAATGGGATAGCTATATTTAATACTCCTAATGATAATGAGAACAAAGCTTCTACAGAACTAGAAAAATTTAGCGGTATATATTGGGTAACTGAAGTTGAAAGCACTTTTGCGGCTGGCAGGTTCGACCAAACACTAACAATGTTAAGACAACGAAACCAAGCCAGACAAGCTAAAAATGTTAAGAAGGCGGCTAAGGATAGCGAATCAGGAACAGCTTTGACAGAAGCAAAATATAGAGAGATGATTGATGGACCACCTGGTACTGTACAAACTGGTTTGGCTACACGTACTAGCGTCGCTAGTACTGGAAGTCCGCATCGGAGGGTTGGATAATGGCGTGGCTTAATACATTAGTCGAGAAAATTAGTGCAGATTTTCCAGATCCACCTAATCCTGGTCCTTTTGAGGCTAGAGTCATTAGTCATCTTGATCCTCATTTCATGGGTACTATACAAGTAGAATTATTGAAAAAAACTACAGCTGGTAATGATGGTGCAACTCCAGGACAAACTTTTAATGCAAAATATTTGTCACCATTTGCAGGACAAACACCTGCATGGTCAGTAACTAAAAACGAAGATTACAGATATAGTCAACAAAGTTATGGTTGGTGGATGATTCCACCTGATGTTGGCACTATGGTTTTAGTAATATTTGCAGAAGGTAATCCTAATCAATGTTTCTGGTTAGGCTGTATTCAAGATCGTTATATGAATTTTGCTATGCCAGGACACCCGGCAACTACAATTACAAAAAATGCACCAACAGATTATAAAGGTAAAAAAATTCCGGTAGCTGAATATAATAGACAAAGTGAAACAGGCATCCAACAAGATCCTACAAAATTTTTAAAACCATATCAAGCAAGGTTTTTAGGAGATCTTCAAAAACAAGGATTAGTTACAAAAGATTTTATAGATGAGTTTAGAGGTATAACAACATCAAGTGCTAGACGTGAAGTACCTAGTGCAGTATTTGGGATGAGTACACCTGGACCAGTTGATAAAAGTGTTGGGTCACCACTTGGAATAATTGGAATGACTGATGGACCTGTTAATGTACATCGAGCTAGATTAGGCGGCACGACATTTGTAATGGATGATGGTAATGATAAAATTTTAAGAAAAACACCAGCAAGTGACGGCCCACCAGAATATGCTAACGTATCTATTAATGAAACAGATGGGCAACGTGAATTACCACATAATGAATTAGTTAGAATACGAACTAGAACTGGTCATCAAATTTTATTACATAATACAGAAGATTTAATTTATATTGCTAATTCAAAAGGATCAGCATGGGTTGAATTAACATCAGATGGAAAAATAGACATTTATGCAAAAGACAGTATGAGTGTACATACTGAAAATGATTTAAATTTAACAGCAGATAGAAATATTACTATTGAAGCAGGAGCTAATATAGATTTAAAAGCAAGTGGAAGTTATAGTGTATTAGATGGGGAACCTAAATTACGTAAAGGTAACATTCAAATCGAAACACTTAATGATTTTAAATGTTTGTTTGGAGGTAATCAATGGGTTACTACAATAGGTAATACTGAGTATAAAACAAATGGTGAAACTAAAATTACATCAGGAGGAGGCTCACATATTAAGTCAGGTGGCAATCATTTAGAAACTGCTCCACAAATTCATATGAATGGTCCTATGGCGTCAGCTTCTCAAATTGTTTCACCACTTAATACACATATTTTGCCTGGAGTGCCAACAAATAATGCGTTAGGAACTTTATCACAAAGAGCACCGATGCACGAACCTTGGAATCATCATGAAAATTCAAATCCTTTAGCATTTAAAATTGTATTAACAGATAGAGATAATGTAGTAACGGCAGTTAATCCGTTAACGTTTGTACCAACAGCCGATCCGTTTAAAAAGGAAGCAAAAAAGTAAGGTAAGTTATGAGTATATCAGATAGAGATTTATATAAACAAATTCGAGTAACTACTGCAAAAGCTCAAAAAAAGCCTGCAACTAGCAGAGCGTATCGTGGACTGAGTACTGTTGATCCAGCTAATAAAAGTAATATTTTATATGATATTGCATTAATTAAGCAAGATATTATAAATCATTTTCATATACGCCAGGGCGAAAAGTTAGAAAATCCAGAGTTCGGAACTATTATTTGGGACGTTATTTACGAACCATTAACAGAAAATTTAAAAACTGTTATAGCTCAAAATGTTACTGAGATTGTTAATTCAGACCCAAGGGTAAGTGTAGACAGTATTATTATTGATCAGTATGAAGCTGGTCTTGTAATTGATTGTACATTAACATATCTTCCTTATAATATTTCAGAAAAAATGAAGTTAACATTTGATGAGGATGCAGGTAATTTTTAATAGAATTAACTATGTGGTTAATGAATTTAAATAAATAGAGTTAATAGGAAAAAACTATGTCAGTAACAAATAGACAAAATAGATTGCTTCTTGCAGAAGACTGGAAGCGTGTATATCAAACATTTAGAAATGCAGACTTTAGATCGTATGATTTTGATGGTCTACGTCGCACTATGATTGCTTATATTCGCGAGAACTATCCAGAAGATTTTAATGATTATATTGATTCAAGTGAATACCTAGCGTTAATAGATCTTATTGCATTCTTAGGGCAAAATATTTCTTATCGTATTGATCTTAACTCTAGAGAGAACTTTCTTGAATTAGCAGAACGTAGAGAATCAGTATTACGTTTAGCACGACTATTGTCATATAATCCAAAGCGGAATCAAACAGCTAATGGGTTAATTAAATTTGAAGCAGTATCGTCATCAGAAGAAATAGTAGATTCAAATGGTACTAATTTAGCTAACCAAACAGTTGTTTGGAATGATCCAGCTAATCCAGATTGGCGAGAACAGTTTGAAAAGATTCTTAATGCGGCATTACCGGTAAATTCTACTATTGGCCGTCCAGTAAAAAAAGATACAGTAGAAGGTGTGTTAACACATCAATACAGATATAGAGCAAGTAATACAGATGTTCCGGTTTATAGTTATAATAAAAATATTGATGGAAGAAATTTACCATTCCAAATAACATCAGTTGATGTTATTGACGGAGTTATATCTGAAGAGCCACCTTTACCTGGTAACAGTTTAGCATTTTTATATAGAGATGATGGTCGTGGACCAGGAAGTGCTAATAGCGGGTACTTCGGTCATTTTAGACAAGGTACATTAGACCAAGGAACATTTACTGTTAATACTCCTAGTACTAATCAAACAATTTCTGTTGATGCAACTAATGTTAATCATTCAGATGTATGGCTTTACAAATTAAATTCAATTGGTGCTGAATCCGAATTATGGACTAAGGTTGAAGCAGTTGAAGGTAATAATATTGTTTATAATAGTTTACGTAAAAGTGTTAGAAACATTTATGCTGTTCTTACACAATCTCAAGATAAAATTAATTTAATGTTCTCAGACGGTGTCTTTGGTAATTTACCTAACGGTGATTTTAGAGTTTATTACAGAACAAGTATTAATCAAGCATATAGTATTATTCCTGCAGATATGACGTCAGTAGGAATAGCAATTCCGTATACGTCAGCAGTTGGGAATCAAGAAACATTAAACGTAACATTGTCATTAAAATATACAGTAGACAATGCAACTACTACTGAAACAAATGTAAGTATCCGTGAAAATGCACCTGCAACTTATTATACACAAAATAGAATGGTTACTGGTGAAGATTATCAAGTTGCACCTTTAAGAATTAGTCAAGAAATTGTTAAAGTTAAAAGTGTTAATAGAGCATCAAGTGGTATTTCACGTTATTTTGATTTACTAGATAGTACTGGAAAATATTCTAGTACAAATTTATTTGGTAATGATGGTGTTGTATATAAAGAGACATTAACGAAATATAAGAATTTTGTATATACAACAAAAGTAGACCTTGAAGGAATTGTTGAAGAAGTAATTCAACCTATTTTAGCTGAAAAACAATTGTTAAATTATTATTTGACAAACTTTCCTAAAACAATTGTTTCAGATTTAGGAGCAAGTTGGGTACAAACTACAAAAGGAACTAATCAAACAACTGGTCATTTTGAAGATGTTGACGGAACAAGATTTCAAGTTGCAGGATTTACAGGTAGTGCATTAAGATTTCTTGAAGAAGGCACATTAATAAAATTTTTAGCGCCTGATGGATATCATTTTATGACAGATGGTACATTAATGTTAGGCGATCCAGATCATATAGGGGCACTTGATTATAAATGGGTTAAAGTAGTTAGTATTGTTGGTGACGGTGCTGTTGATAATACAGATGGTTCAGGACCAATTATACTTAATGATATTATTCCGTCAACGGCTGTTTTACAGCAAATTGTACCTAAATTTTCTAAAACATTGGTAGAAACTGTAAAAACACAAATCATCGATCAATTATTTGCTAATAAAACATTTGGTTTAAGATATGATACTAATTTAAGACAATGGAGAATTGTAGTTGAAAATAATTTAAGTATTCTCGGAGACTTCAGTTTAGGTAAAACCGGAGATACTACTAATCAACAATTAGATGCAAGTTGGTTGTTATTACTTGAAACAGATGGTGAAAAATATACAATTACATATCGTAGTTTAAGATATATTTTTGAAAGTGATGAAGAAATTAGATTTTATTTTGATAGTGCTGATAAAGTATTTGACAATAAAACAGGACAAATTATTAAGGATAAAATTTCAGTCTTATCTATTAATTTAAAACCAGACGAATTAATACCATTTACAGTACAGCATGATTGGGAAATTTCTGATGCATATCGTGATGCTGATGGATATGTTGATAGTAAAAAAGTTGAAGTAAGTTTTTATGATGATGACGAAGACGGAGTTGTTGATGATCCTGAAACCTTTCTTGAAATTGTTAAAGAAACAACGAATCCATTAACAAAATATATTTTCCAGAAAAGGTATATTACTACTGATGGAATTGAAGATTATAGTTATATTGATGGTGCAGTAGTAAATGTAAAACAATCTGAAAGTGTTGTAGGTGCATTAAGTCAATATACTGCTGGACAAATTTTTTATCTAGTTACAGAGAATGTATTTAAAATATATACAGCTGGTGCATTGGTATTAACGACAGAATATAGAGCGTTTGTTGGAAGAGACAAACTTAAATTTCAATATGTACACGCGGCAGATGACGATAATAGAATTGATCCAAGTAGCAGTAATATTATTGACACATATCTATTAACGAAAAGTTATGATGATTTATTTAGAGAATTTTTAGATGGTACAGTAACAGAAAGACCATTGCCGCCAAGTAGCGATAATTTGTTTAATAATTATGGATCTGAGATTAATAAAATTAAATCAATTAGTGATGAAGTAATTTATCATCCTGTAAAGTATAAAGTTTTATTTGGAGCAAATGCTGATATAGATTTACAAGCAACATTTAAGATAGTTAAAAATCCAGACCAAGTTGTTAATACTAATGCAATTAAGGCAAAAGTTATTTCAGCAATCAACCAATTCTTTGCTTTAGATAATTGGGATTTTGGAGACACGTTTTATTTCTCAGAGTTGAGTACTTTTATTATGGCGACCGTTGCACCTGAGTTAGTAACAATTGTAATTGTTCCTAACCAACAACTGCAAGGGTTTGGTAGTTTGTATGAAATTAAATCTGAATCAGATGAAATTTTTGTTAGTGGAGCGACTGTTGATAATGTTGAAGTAATAGATGCCGTTACAGCAAGTAGATTAAAAGCTTCAGGTAAAGTTTTAACTGTAGCAACGTCAACTAATTCAGGTATACAAAGTGCTGGAACATACACATCAGGTAATGTTTCATCAGGCTCTGGGGGATATGGTGTCTAATGGCTTTTTCCGATGACCAACATGAATATCCGTTACCAACTGGTGGTGTAAAACCGCCACGAAGACCTAGTGCGGAATTACTTCCTAGATATTTTCGTAGTATAACTAATAAAAAGTTTCTTAATGCAACTTTAGATCAGTTAATTCAACCCGGTGTGGCAGAAAAGTTAAGTGGATACTTTGGCCGACGTACTGCTAAAGCATACAAAGCCGATGATACTTATATTTCTGAACATAATTCTGATAGAGAAAGTTATCAATTAGACCCAGCGGTAGTAGTAAAAGATAATTTAAACAATGTTACTTTTTATAAAGACTACAATGATTATATTAATCAAATAAGAGCGTTTGGCGGTACTGTAGATGATCATAGTAAACTTAATAGTCAAGAATATTATGCTTGGAACCCGCATATTGAATGGGATAAGTTTACAAATTTTCGAGAATATTATTGGTTACCCAATGGTCCAATAGGAATAGGCATTGCCGGTAATGCTAAAGATGTTGAAAGTACTTATAAAGTAACTAAAAAAGATAATATAGACAACAATAGTTATATTTTCACACCTGACGGATTAACATCTAATCCAACTTTAAAATTATTTAGAGGACAAACATACATCTTTGAAATTGATGCAGTAGGAATGCCATTAACATTTAGAACTGCACGTTCATTAGATCCTAGTTTATTGTATACTACAGGATTAGATGATAGTACTCAAACAGTTGATGTTGGAACTATTACTTGGACAATTCCTGATAATGCACCTGATACATTATTTTATGTAAATGGAAATGATATTAATGCAAGTGGGTTAATACAAATTGCAGATGCAGTTGATAATACAGAAATAGATGTAGAAGCTGAAATTTTAGGTAAAAAAACTTATACAAGTACTGGTGGAATAGCTTTTTCAAATGGTTTAAAGGTTTATTTCCAAGGAACAGTAACTCCTACAAAATATGCTACTGGTGAATGGTATATTGAAGGTGTTGGAACTGAAATTACTTTAATTAATGAAAAAGATTTAGAAATTCCGGCTACGTATGCAACAGATAAACCTGTTTTGTTTGACAGCGTAGGATTTGATAGGTTACCATATAGTAATGCTAATAGTTTTGCAGGAGTAAAAGATTATCTTGTAGTTAATAAAGCATCTAAAAGTAGAAATCCTTGGGCAAGGTATAACAGATGGTTTCATAGAGAAGTTATTGAACTGTCTGCAACACTTACAGGTACACCTCCAGAACTAGATCAAGATTATAGAGCAAAACGTCCTATTATTGAATTTAGTGCAGGATTAAAATTACATAATTTTGGTACTAGTGCTAAAGCTGATATTGATTTATTAGATACATTTACTAATGATGTGTTTTCAAATGTTGAAGGTGCAATAGGGTATAATGTTGATGGTGTAGATATTGTTGACAATATGCGTGTATTGTTTACTGCTGATCCTGATAGTAGAGTATCAGGAAAAATTTTTAAAGTAAAATTTATTACACATAATCTTATAAGACAAATTAGTCTTATTGAAGAAACAGATACAACCCCAATTGAAAACGAAACAGTATTAGTTAGAAACGGTGATGAGTATAAAGGTAAGATGTGGTATTATAATGGTACCGAGTGGAAAGCTGGACAAGATAAAATTGATGCAAACCAACCGCCTTTATTTGATTTATTTGATAAGAGTGGTTATTCATTATCGGACATAACTTATTACCCATCATCAACATTTGTTGGAAATAAACTTTTTAGTTATAAAGTAGGTGCTGGTGAAGTTAAAGATCCAGAGTTAGGATTTTCGTTAAGTTATAGAGCATTAGAAAATTCAGGAGATATTTTATTTGATTTTAATTTATTAGGTGATACATATACCTATCAACAAAATAATGCAGAAGTAAAAGGAAATACTGATGTAACATTATTAAAAGAGTATAGTGATATTAGTACTTTTACATATACGTCAGGATGGATTAAAGCTATTAAAAATAGTAGACAACACGTGGTAAGACAATATGTTGTTTCTAATCAAACAAATAGTTTTGCTGTTGATGTTTATGATCGTAGTGGTGACTTAAATGATTTATGGTTAAGAGTGTATGTTAATAACATAAGAAAATTTAATATAACAGATTTTGCAATTAATAGAATTAATGGTGTAGCTTATGTTACGTTTATTAAAGAGTTAGTAAAAGATGATGTAGTTAAAATTCTATCTAATAGTGCTACAAAGAAAAATGAAAACGGGTATTATGAAATACCGCATAACTTAGAACGAAATCCATTAAATGATAATGTTCTTACTTTTACATTAGGTGAAGTTAACGATCATGTTCATTCATTGAGTGAATATAATGATGAGTTTTTAGGTTCAATGCCTGGTATGAATAATTTAAGAGATATAGGAAATCTTGCTCCATATGGTCGTCGCTTTGTACAACATAGCGGACAAGTAGATCTTGCTTTATATCATATTACTGATACTAATGCAAATATTATTAAAGCAATTAGATATGCTAGTAATGAGTATGGAAAATTTAGAAGAGTATTTCTTCAAAAAGCAAATACTGTAGGATTTACAGGAGAGACAGTACCTCATTTTGAAAAAGTAATGCAGGCAGTAGTTAAAGATAAAACTAATAATATGCCGTTTTTCTTTAGCGATATGATGGGTATAGGAACATATACTAAAACAAGTCATACTGTAAAAGATAAAGATACACAATTTTTTGCATTGTCAAGTGATTTTAATTTAAGTGCTTTATCAGATAAAGCAGTTTACATTTATAAAAATAAAGTACAATTATATCATGGTATAGATTATCAGTTTGAAACAGACCATCCAGGCTTTGTAACAATTACAGCAACTAAAGTCGTTGATGATATTATTGAAATTTATGAATATGAAACTACTGATGGAAGTTATATTCCACCAACTCCTACTAAATTAGGTTTATATCCAAAATATAAACCCATAAAATATATTGATAACACTTACCAAGTACCAACAGAAGTTATTCAAGGACACGACGGTAACATATTTGTTTGCTTTGGTGATTTTCGCGATGACTTACTGTTAGAGTTAGAACAAAGAATTTTTAACAATATAAAATCAGAGTATGATTCAACTATTTTAGATATACATGAATTTATTGGCGGTGAATCAAGAGATACAAAATTTACAAAATGGGCAAGAGATAAAGCATTAATTACAGACTTTGTAGCTTGGTTAGAAAATGTTGGCAATATAGATTATACAGATCATGATTTTTATGTAAGGTCAAATAGTTTTACATTTAATTATAGTGCTATGACGGCACCAAGTGGTAAACAATTACCTGGGTATTGGAGAGGTGTTTATAAAGAAGCCTTTGATACTGATCGTCCGCATACCCATCCTTGGGAAATTCTAGGTTATACTATTGAACCGACATGGTGGAAAACAGTTTACGGACCAGCGCCATATACTAGAGAAAATAAAATTTTATGGCAAGATATTGAAGATGGAATTGTTAGAGAACCTGGTAAAGCATTAAAATATCTTACAGCGTATGCAAGAAAAGATATTACAAAGCATATTCCAGTTGATGGTGAAGGTAATTTATTAAGTCCATTAGATAGTAACTTTGCTAAAAATTATGTTCTTGTTTTAACAAATAAAGAATTTGTATTTGGGGACGAAGCACCAACAGAAACAGCCTGGCGCAGAAGTAGTGAATATCCATTCGCATTTATTTGTAGTTGGATTCTTAATCAGCCAACTAAAATTATGGGATTAGGATTTGATAGATCACGAATAATTCGAAATCCAGCAAAAGAAATCATTTATAGTGAAACTGATAAAAGACTTAGATTAAAAGATTTAATCTTTCCTATGGTAATAACTGATGAAGATAGAGTTAACACTTCAGGATTAGTTAATTATATTTGTGATTATATTAATTCAGAGTCATTAGGTACGTATAGTGATTATACAACTGCATTAAAATCTGTAAAAAATCAGATAGGGTTTAAGGTTGCAGGATTTACTCATAAAGACAAATTTAAATTAGTATTAGACAGTAGATCTCCATTTAATGAAGGTAATGTTTTTGTTCCTGATGAAAACTATAAGATATTTTTAAATAAAAGTTCGGTAGTTGATTTAGTAAGTTATAGCGGAGTTATGATTGAAAAAAGACCAGCAGGATTTGTTATAAAAGGATATGATAAAACTAATCCATATTTTAAATATTTTGCGGCTCGTGAGTTATCAGATGATCCTGTTGTAAAAATTGGCGGCGTTACTGATCCCTTTCTTGACTGGACAGAAAATCAAGTATATGTACTTGGACAAACAGTTCAATTTAATAATGATTATTATAGAGTTAAAGAAGCTCATACTAGTTCAACAACATTTCAACAACAATTTTTTGCTAGATTAATTGAGTTACCAGTTACTGGAGGTAGGGAAGCATTCTTTAGACGTCAGTTTGATCTTTCTCCGAATATTATTAATAGCACAAAAGAATTAGCTTATGGTACTTTATTAACAACTGTTCAAGAAGTTGTTGACTTTTTATTAGGTTATGGTAAGTGGTTAGAAACACAAGGATTTGATTTTAACTTTTTTAATCCTGAAATTAATGTAATTGAAAATTGGGAGTTAAGTGCTAAAGAATTTTTATTCTGGACTACACAAAATTGGCGTGAAGATAGTGTTATATCTTTAAGTCCTGCTGGTAATAGATTAAAATTTAAAAGAGATTATTATGTTTCTGATAATATCTTTGATAATTTTCATGACTATACACTTCTAAGAGCAGACGGACGTAAATTAGATTCTGAATTTGCTAAAATTTATAGAAGTAACGATAATGAATTTCAAATAACTACGCAAAATACTGCTGATGGTATATATGCTGTTAAGCTACCCTTAATACAAAAAGAGCACGTTTGTTTAATTGACAACCATACAGTTTTTAATGATATTATTTTTGATTTAGAACCAGGGTATAGACAAGAACGAATTAAAGTTTTAGGTTATAGAACTGATGACTGGAAAGGCTCTTTAAATATTCCAGGATTCGTTTATGATAATGCTATTATTAATGAATGGAAATCTTATCAAGATTATGTTTTAGGTGATACAGTAAAATATAAAGAATTTTATTATATTTCTATAACAAAAAGTCCTGGTACAGAAAACTTTGATTCGTCTAAGTGGGAAAGACTAACAGCTAAACCAGAAGCTAAATTAATCCCCAATCTAGACTATAAAGCAAAACAATTTAAAGATTTTTATGATTTAGATACTGATAATTTCGATACAGAACAACAAAGAATAGCACAACATCTTATTGGATATCAAAAGAGAGACTATCTTGCAAATATTATTCAAGATGATGTTAGTCAGTATAAGTTTTATCAAGGATATATTCAAGACAAAGGGACACAAAATAGTTTAACAAAATTATTTGATGCTTTAAGTAGTGCAGACAAAGACAGTATTGACTTTTATGAAGAATGGGCTGTTAAGTTAGGACAATATGGTTCATCGGATGGATTTGATGAAGTAGAATTTAAATTAGACGAAGCTAAATTTAAGTTATCTCCGCAACCAGTAGAATTAGTTGATACTGTGTCAGGACTAGAAACTGATTTAATTTATCGTCTAAGACCATTTGAAGTTTATCTTAAACCTAACAATTATAATCATAAACCATTTCCTAACCGTTCAACATTTCTTGAGTACATTCAGACAGCAGGGTTTGTTAATGAAGACGATGTTAAATTAACAGTTGCAAAGTTTGATGATATTTTAGATGCAACAATTTCTGATTTAAATGTTGGCGATTATGTATGGGTAGGATTACGAGGAACAACTTGGGATGTTGTCAAATATGTTAGAACAACAGATAATGTTATAGCAGTAAGTTCAGATACTACAGCTGGGACAACTACATTACAACTTAAGACACAAGCAAGATACGAAGCTAATGATATTATAGGTATTCTTGATGTCGGCCAGGACGAAGCTGAACCAATTGAAAAATTCTTTAAAGTTAAAAGTGTATCATTAGATACTATAATTTGTTATGCAAATGGTGAAACTCCAGATGTAGAACTATCAGAAAACTTTGATACTACAAAACAAGGATTTATTACAAAATTTGTTTCGGCTAGAGTTGCTTCTATGGCAGATGCAAATACTAGAATTATTAATAGTGAATTACAAGTAGGTGAATTAATTTGGGTTGATGATGATGATACTGGTAAGTGGATCGTACTACAAAATAAACCAACATATAGTTCACACCAATTAATTTCTAATTTAGCACCTGGGGAAGATCATTTATTTGGTAAAGTTATTGCATCTGATGAAAGAAATACTATTTTAATTGCATCAGCAAGTGAGCAAGAAAAAGTTTATGTTTTTAATAGAGTTGCAGATAATGTAGATTATTATCATAGACAAACAATTTCAGCACCTAATGGACTTTATACAGGACCAGGAAAATTTGGTTCTAGTATTGCATTAACTGATAATGGAGATCATTTAGTTATTGGCGCTCCAAATGCCAGTTATGTAAAAACTAAATTCAAAGGCGACTTTGATGGAGGATTACCTTATGTTGCTGGAGACATTGTTAAGTATTCAGAAACAACCTGGGAAGCACAATTTCCAATCTCAGCGGCAACCGGTGCATTAACGTTTCCAAGTTTTTGGTCAACATCGTTTATAGAAGAAGCAAATTATGATATAGGTAATAATTCATACCCTACTATAGTTTACGCTATAAGAGGTGACTATGGAATAGATGTTTCTACAGATCACGTATTAATTAGAGCCCCACTTGCACAATATGAAGGATCAACAGATGGTGATAAAGTAGTTCTTAATTGGAACGAATTTTCACAAAATTATCCAAATGGTGTTTTACCTTGGGGGAATACAGGTCCAGGTGTTGCGGCACTTGAAGGACAGAAAGTTATTGCAAATAAAATTGATGCAGTATTGTACATTGATAATTTAATACGTATTCCAACAGTTGGTGATTCATTATCATCAGATACTGCGGTTGGTGAAATAGCATATATTCGAATTGAAAATGTTAGTCAATCAATAATTTATATGACAGATGTTAGTGGTGCATTTGATCCTACTGGTGAACTTTTCTACAATGCAGTAAGTTGTGGAGACTTTGAATTAATTAGACCAGCTTCAGCGGCAGACACATTTGGCGGTTGGTGGAAGATTGATGGGATTCCAGCATTTACTACAACAGTTACGTCAGCTCAACAGATTTCAATACCTAATCTTATAGGACAAGATTTTATTACTCAAGCTGAATCACGTTCACCTGTTGTCTTTGGTAATACAATGGATGATGTTCGTGCATTAAGTTTAGTTCTTGATCCTACCAGAGGCGGTCGTTTAGGTCATTTAAGTTATTATGATAAACAAGGATTGCCTAATTTAAGTGAGCTTTGGTTTATAAGAGGAGCAAAAGTTTTTACAGATACTCTTAATGTAACAGATAACTTTACAATGTGGCTTAATACTATTAGAGGAGGTGTTGCACCTATCTCAGTATTTGATCCTGCATCATTAGGTTTAACATTTTCATATGTAAATTCAGCTCATGCTGTATATGACTTATGGAGTGGATTTATTGATGTTACATTTACAAATTTTGACAATTTAGGAAATCCTTATATTCCTCAAGTAGGTGAAATTATTATTGATGACACCACAGGCGCTACAGCCGAAGTAACGTATTTACAAGAACAATTATTAACGTGCCGCCTTTATGTAAAAGATAGGGTAGGGACATTTAGCTTCGGATTTAATAATAGTGCTAGTAGTACTCTTAGTATTAAAGATGCTATTAGTTCTGGTGTTAATCGTTTATCAGGGAGATTAGATCATGCAGATATGGATTCATCGATTGCAGGTAAAATGGTTGTTATTAAAAACACGGATTCGTCTCAGTTACCTGTTACTTCGCCGGCTTTTCAAAACGAGTTAGAAGTACATTTTTATTCTAGCAGTACAGTTAGCGGAATTTCTAGAATACCAAATTATCCAACACCATTAAACAAAGACTGGGTACAAACATTTAATATTCAGGCCCATACTGAAGGTGTGGCAAGTGCTTATGTTAACCAAGGAATAATTTTAACTTATGATAAAACAGCCAATGGTGAGTATTCGTTAAATCATGGATATGTTTCTGAGTATGCGGCCGAAGAGGATAGTAATACTTTTGGTTTCAAATACTTCGGTAAGCAATTAGAATTTGCTACAAATAGTAAGTTACATTATCTTCATGTAAGTTCAGGCGTAGAATATGATGGTAGTACAGTTGGAACTGCTGGTAGGGTATATTTTTATAATCATGGTACTGATGCTGATGGAATATCATATGATTATGCAGTTGGCAAAGATAAAAATTATAAAGGTGTGTTTAGTGATACTGTAGCATATTTTGAAAATGATATTGTTTTACATCAACAGTATTTTTATCAAAGTAAAACTAATTTACCAGCTGGTGCATTTGATTCATCGTTATGGACACAATTATCAAGTCATATAGATTATGTAGGATATGTTCCTAATGATTTAGGGTTAACAGTTGACGACGAAACTATTGTAGATCATACTACATTAACGGGTTTTGCTACTCCGTTTACAATTAATAAAGATGGAAACATTTTAGTTGTTGTAGCTGAGTTTACTGATAGTGATCCTAAAGTTCTTATATACAGAATAAACAACGGTCATTATGAATTTAGTCAAGTAATAGTAACACCTAAAGCAGGTATAGGGTTTGGAAATGCTATTGCAGTTTCAGATGATGGAACTATAGTTGCAGTTGGAGCCCCATTACAAGATGAAATAGATACTAACAATGGTGCTGTTTATGTGTATAGGCAAGTAGCGGGTAGCTTCATATGGTCACAAACACTTTATAGTCCAGAAAACGATGTAGCAGAAAGATTCGGAGCAACATTAGATTTTGATAAAGATAATTTAGCTGTTTCATCACGTGGTGGTGATCTTATATCAACAACAACATTTGATGCAAATACTACAGTTTTACCTACATCGTTTGATAATAATCTTACTCAGTATAAAACTTCAAATGAAGATAGTGGACAAGTTCTTATTTTCCAAAGATTTAATGATACATTACTTTATAGTGAAAAATTTGTTTATAATAATCCTGTAACAAGACGCTTCGGTGATTATTTATTATTTACAGATAATCATGTTTATGTTTCAATGCCAGAATTAACTACTACTCCTGGAGACAATTATCAGGGAACTATAATTGATTTTAGACGTAATAGAGATGTTTTGTCATGGCAAACATTACGATACCCACTTGATCAAGTTGATGTATCAAAATTTAAAGGTGTATTTGTTTATAATACTTCAAAGAATGTACTTACTAGCCAAATAGATTATATTGACCCAGTTCAAGGAAAAATTGCAGGTAGTGCCGAAGAAGAAATTGCTTTTAAAACATTATATGACCCAGCAACATATACAATAGGTGGAACAATATCTGTTGTTGATGAATCCGCGGCCTGGGGCAAAAATTATGTTGGAAAAATATGGTGGGATTTAAGTACGGCAAAATATCATAATCCTTATCAAGGAAGTATAATTTATCAAACAGCAACTTGGGGTAAGTTATTTAAAGGAGCGTCAATTGATATTTATGAATGGGTTGAAACAACACTTAAACCATCTGAATGGTCAGAATTAGCAGATACAGAAGAAGGATTAGCACAAGGAATTAGTGGACAACCTAAGTTTGCTGATGATAGTACATTATCAACAAGACAAATTTATAACAAACAAGCACAAAGTTTTTCAACTCAGTATTATTATTGGGTTAAAAATAAAAAACATATTCCTTCTATGGATTGGAGAAAAACAAGTGCATATGATGTAGCACAATTAATTGAAGATCCTAAAGCTCAAGGTTATAAGTATGCGGCATTGTATAGTGATAGTAGATTTGCATTGTATAATTGTGATGCATTATTTACTGCTAATGATTCAGCAGTTAATTTCCGCTACTGGACTATTCCTGTTTATACTAATATTCATAATGAATATCAACTTATAAGTGAAGGATTAAAAACTAGTAAGCCAAAAGCAGATGTAGAACGTAAGTGGTTTGATAGTTTAATTGGTTGGGACACAAATTATAGAGCAGTTCCGAATCCTGAGTTAAGTGTAAAAGAAAAATACGGTATTTTAAATAGACCACGACAAAGTTGGTTTGTAAACAGACTTGAAGCAGTAAAACAACTTATTGAAAGAGTTAATAGAGTTCTTATACAACATATTATTGTTGATGAATACGATCTTAATAAATTGGGTACAATTGATCCAATGCCAACTATTAATTCTGGCAAATTTGATCAAGCTGTTGATATCTATGCAGAAATAGTATTTGTTGGTACTGCAAATGTTAAACAAGCAGTCTTAACACCTATTTGGGAAAATGGTAGATTAGCTAGAGTTGATATTGCTGATCCTGGTAGAGGTTATAAAGTAGCACCAACATACCAATTTAGTAAAGTAGGTAACGGGCAAGGTGCTGAACTTATTATAACAATTGATACTTTAGGAAAAATTTCTACTGTAACTGTAAAACACTCTGGTAGAGAGTATAGTTTAAATACAGAATTAACAGTTAGAAAATATAGCACACTTATTAAAGCAGACGAAAGTATTGGTGGCAAATGGTCTATTCATGCTTATAATTCTGTATCTGAATTATGGGAAAGAACAGATAGTCAGGCATTTAATGTTCCTGCATATTGGCATTATGCTAACTGGTACGCAACAGGATATAATAAGTTTACA
>Ga0315318_10000090_pt1 | contig 33729 bp, 40 predicted proteins | sample M1200m3416metaG_FD_203703 | JGI IMG/M metagenome (GOLD analysis project Ga0315318, IMG submission 203703) | Ammonia-oxidizing marine archaeal communities from Monterey Bay, California, United States - M1 200m 3416 | ecosystem: Environmental > Aquatic > Marine > Coastal | place: USA: California... | reverse complement strand
TCTGAGAATTTTAACCTATTTTTTGCTAATGGTGATAACCATTTTATTTTAGCTCTTGATATTTTTTGTAAATTTTTTCTTGTCATATTGTCTAAATAAGAAATTAAATTTTTATATGCACTTCCTGATGGATTTATTCCTTTAATAGTTGCATACATTGTTCTCAACATATCTATGTGTATAGGTGTAATATCCACTTCTGTTAAAATTTCTTCTACCTTTTCATATCCACTCATTCTATCAGTTTTGTTTTTATTAATACCTTTTCTACTTGGTGATGGTACTGCTATCTCACCTAAAAACTTTTTCTTTTCTAAGTCTCTAATCCTATCACCAATCTGTTTACCTTTTAATCCTATGAATTGTTCTCCACCGCCCTTTACAGATAATTTAAATGATGATAATTTTTTAAAATCTTTTCCAATCATCTTACCATATTGAACAATTTGTTTTGGTGTTAAGGAAGTTTTTTCTTGTGCTTTTTTAACCATATAAATATTTTCTGGTTTAAAGTTATTCAGATAAACTAAGAACTGAATGTTATTACTTTCTTTAGCACTATACTTTAATGAATTTAAAAGTTTACCTAACTTAGTTACATCATTCTTTCTTAAAATTAATGATAAAAATAAAATATGATCCTTGACATTTGGATAAGGTTTTGTTATATTTAATCGTGGAAAAATTTGTTTTGTAAATCCAAACTTATCACACGATTCCATAAATTGTTTTGATGATTTTCCTTTTTGGATAGCCTTTACAAATTCTTCTCTAATTCTTTCATAACTAACACCCTTTAAATTTGGATTCTTCATTAGAGCAATTTCTGTTTCTTTATCCATCTTACCACCAATAACTGCTTGAAATCTTAATGCTCTTAATTTTCTCAATGGGTCTTCATCAAATCTTCTTTTTGGATTCCCAACAGTTTTTACAATTTTTGCCTTTAAATCTTTTAATCCGCCAGTTAAATCTACTACTTCATTTCTTTCTATATCATAAAATAAAGAATTAATTGTTAAGTCTCTACGGTTAACATCACCCTGTATATCTGAAAAGTCTACGGCTGAGGGTCTCCTACCACCACCTATGTCCTTTCTAAAGGTTGCAATCTCATGTCCACCCACTACCACTACACCAAACGATTTACCAACCTCATATGTTTTGAATCCACCTTGTTTTGCTATCTTCAATACTTCATCTGGTTTAGCATCAGTTGCTAAATCAAAATCTTTTGGACTCGTACCAAGTATTGCATCACGAACTGCACCACCCACGATATATAATTGTTTTTTATTTTTCTTAAATAATCTATACAACCCTTTAATATCACCTGGAACTCTAAGTACTATTTTATTTTCACTTATATTCTCTTGTTGTTTTTGAACAACTCTAAATTTTAACGCAGGTCTCCCATTGATAAGTAAATCACCCTTTTCATTCCAATCAATAGATTTAACAACAACTTTTTTATTCTTAAATCTACCCATTTTAACGGTATCACCTATTTCAATTGGTAAGTCTATACCTTCTAATAGTGGTTTGGTTAACCATTCTGTTAATTGGGTCATTTTTTTAACTCTTGTTTAATTATTTCTCTAATTTTCTTTACTACAAGTCTTTCAGTTAAATCATCTTTAAGTTCCATCTTATCCCTTGAAGATATTTTTAATCTTTTCTTTCCGATTTCTCTCGGTTCATCTATGTGAAATGTTTTCATTTATACATCCTCAATAAATCTTCAAAATCAAAATCTGTTGAAAAATCTTTATCTCCATACTTATCCCAACTCCCAGCATCTGATTGGAATCCCTCGTACTTATCACCAGTATTTGTAATCTTTTTTATTACCTGTACGATAGGTGTCTTCTTATCTTTCTTATCATAAATTTGAGTTGATTCTGGAAAGTCCATTTGTTTATATCCACCCTTTTCATACCAAGGCTCAGGTTTATTTTGATTCACACCCAATTCTCTCTTCATTCCTTTTTTTGGTAGAAATCCTGTATCCTTTTCTCCCTCATCATTACTTGCCATAGCTCGAGATGAAATTTCATTCATAAAATGATTTCTATTTTTAAATATATTCTTTAACTTAATCATAATTTATCTCGGTGGTTTTAATTCCCACGGCCCCCAATGTCCTAATTTTACCATTAATTTTGCAGCCTCTAAATATTTGTATTTATAAAGTTTATATGGTTTAACTGGTATCTCACCTAAATCATAATATTTCTTTTTAGAAATTTTAATATCTTTTCCATTACTGAAATCCAATACCGTACCACCCTTTTCAATCCAACAATGTCCAAATGGTTTCCCATCGGATGCTAAAATTGCAACACCATGAACTAATCGATAGGAATCATCCTTACCAATCATCCACCTACCATTTGCCGCGTAACAATCTCCAGCCATTAGACTGACAATGCTCTCTTAAACCACCCAAACAAAAATCTTTCTTGTTCTGGTTTTTTATTAACTAAATCATAGTAATGTTTTAATCTATAACAACGAACTCTTTCTACTGATGGTTTGTATGTACTGATTGCTCCTTTTGTACCTGGACCAAACCCACCATCAATTGCCAAGTCTGCACCTTTTGCATTACAAGCTCGTTGTAAAATCTTTACGGCAGTTCCTCTACCTTGATTTACACACATATCAAAATAGATATGTTTTAAATCATCAGATAAATCATCTACCTTATTCTTATCCCAATAATCTTTTTTATAAATTTCTTTAGCACCTTCTTTTGTAAGATTTTTTATATCCACATCAGGATAGAATCTACCCGTAATGCCGAAATTAGTTTCACCACCCAAGTCTTTCGGGTCATGAACATATCCACCTTCGTGTTCTAAAGTTACTTCGATTATTTCATCAAAGGTAGTTAACATTTTATTTTCTCCCTTTTGCTCTAAGTATGACTTGTTTTTCAATCCACTTTCTTCCGAGTGGGTTTTTGATAGGTATGTTAGCAAATTTTCTAACAACCTTAGTAACCAATGGTACAAATTTAGCCTCCGCTTCTTTATCGGATAGATGTTTTGAATTATCAACTATCACGAAATTTTGTTTAAATAAATTCTGAAAAGCTCCTATATTCTTTTGAACATCTTTCCAACTCTTCTCTAATAATTGTGGTGGTAAAATTCTATCTCTTAATTGGTTTCTTTTCTGTGCTACCTCTAACGAAGTATTTACCAATACCATATAGGTATCATATCCTTCTGATTCTAATTCGCTTTTCATTGAATGTAATTTTTGAAAGTCGTGTCCTGTACCATCAATAATCATTCCTATTTTACCCTGTTTATACAATTTCATTCTTTGGGCAGTAAGTTCTTTAGCATACTTTCGCAGTCCACTATCTACATCTTGTGGTTTACTAACCATATCCTTTGATTGTCCAGTCAAATGTGAAAATAATTCATCTGGCATTTTATCCAAATCAGTACCGAATCCGAATTTCTTTAATAAATGTTTCAAGTCTTTATCGGAATTCACCATTTTCATACCACTCATACTGATATTGAACTTGTCTGGAATACCAAATATCCATCTTGCTGACCTTGTTTTTCCACTTCCAGGGCCCCCTGCAAGAAATACGGCTTTAAAAATACCTTTATCTTGTACACCCTCAATAATATTTTGTAATTTAATCATTGAATTTCCTATGTAGTTTTACACTTATAAATATAAAGAAACTAAATTTACTTGTTTACCAAAAGGGAAAGTTTGGGCCAGAATGTTCAAAATCAATCAACAATTCTTCATCTTTTTCAATATCTCGTATTGTTAACAAACTCCAAACTCTCTCCTCATTAACTCCTTTACTCTTTATTGCAATACAATTATCATTTGGTTTAGCTGCATGATTCCACAACCCCCATTGTATCGTTATACTATGCATTGTTGTTTTTGCAGGTATATCTTCTTTAGCAAACAATCCCATACCATGTGTTGCTGATTGATTTATATAAGTTTTTTCATGTACAAATGCATCCATATCTAAAAAATCTATCAAATACTTTACATCTAAAGGTGCATCTTGACGAAAAACTGCAATCATTACTTCATGTACTTCAGGTGAAATCTCTTCATATGATTTTCCACAATCTCGTTTATCTTCTGATATACACCATTTAATAGGATTGTTTAATACTTCTTGTTTAAAATTTAAGTAAACTTCATCTTTTTTAGTAGTGAAGTAATTATCCAACTCTAATGCAGCTATTGCTGCTATTTGGTCTCGTTTACTACTTAGTGGTCTTGTTCTCTTTACCATGGTCGTGTTCTTAATCTCCTTTTACCTAATAATCCTTGTTTCCAACAGAATCCATGATTTCTCCATAATCTATTTCGATAGACAGGTATTTCAGTTCTTCCAAGTAAATGATATGCCTGTATTCTATGATGCCCATCCATAACTTGATTCTTTGAATTGACAAAAATAGGTAATTCAATACCTTGATTGATGATTGATTGGAAATATAATGTTAATGATTTATTAGTATTCTCACCCACACACTCACAAACTGGACCCTCTTCTTCATCTCGCTGATTTAATTCTTCCAAATCTTTTACAAAATGAAATGAACTCCCATCAAAATCTTTGAAGTTTTTTATATCAAGAAGTTCATAATCTTGTGGAAATAATTCTAAAAAAAACTGATTCTCATTCACAATAAATCCATCCCCTTAAATTTTGAATTTTCTTCTGTATAAAATTTATTTCTAATATGATTTACTACTTTAGATGCTACCCATTTATGACCTTCAGAATTTGCATGATCATCTTTAAGTGTATATTTATAATTTCCATTAAATGCCTTACAACTATCATAAATATGACATTTATTTACACTCAAATAATCTGATACTGATTGAAATCCATTTAAATCAACCAGTTCTTCTTCTACATAATATTTTCCCAAATCATTTTTTTGATCAAATGGAAGACTCCAGGGCAATAACATAAAAATTACATCTTTATACTCGGATTTCAATTCAAAGTATTTCTTTAATGCAATTGATATATACCTGGGATAATCGGCCTCATCTAACCATTGTATTGCTTTAATTCTTTCTTGAAAATCTTCATTAGAATTTTCAATAAAATTAACTACTTCCCTGATAGTATTTGGGTATTTTTTTTCATCTTTTCCATGTAATTCTTTATCCCACCAACGAAGATATCCAGGAAATTCTATCACAACATACTTTACATCCAGCAAATACTTACCCAATTCCTTATCTGAATGCATAAAATATAAAAATTCTATTCCATTACAACTTATCCGCGGTTCACTATCTAAATCAAATGTATTAAACTCTATCATATTAAACTCATCACAAACTAATTTTGGCCAGCGGTAATTTTTCCAATAATATTCATCCTCGGGCTCTCGTGGTAAAGGTAAAATTAAACCATTTTTCTTTAACCATTCATCATCATTATACTTTGGCCTAAACTCAATTTCCAGCCCAAGTCCAAAAGTATGTGATGTTCCAGCAAATAATATTTTATTTTTTTTCATTTAAATATTCATATAAATATTCAGCTATTTTTATATGTCCAAAATAACCAGGATGATAATCATCATATCCAGTTATATGTTTAAAGTCTCCACCTAAATGTAAATTATTATCATTCCAATACCACTTAACTATACAGTCTCCACCATCCCATTTAACTATTCTATCTTCTATATCTAAACTTTTAAAAATTTGTGGATAGTATTCACTATACTCATCAGTAATTGATTGATTGATGATTAAAAAATTTACATTCATTGATTTCATATAACTAATTAATCCAACAAATGACAAAAATTCTTTTTTAAAATGTGTTTCTTGATCAACAAAATTTTTAAAATAGCTATTCAGTTCATTAAATACTTTTTTATTATCACTCCTTAATTCTGTTCCATCCCCAATGTCTTGTACATTACCAATTGTTATGTTAAATAACCTATCAAGTTTAATTGAAAATAACTCATCTCTATACCCTGATGGAAACTCTAATATAAATAAGGTATCATCTATATTATTATCTTCTATATATTCATATGTCATTCGTATAACTCTATTTACAGAACCACCATGCCTACTTTCATCTACTAAATCTACATTCAAAAGTTTAGATAATCTTGTTGGCCAATTAACTAACCTATTTGATTCAGATTCCATTACATCATCTGAATCTCCATCTGCCCACTTTTCTATTTTATAGTGTTCATGATATAAATCAATTATACTTTTTCTATTTAATGGCCATCCTGAAGTTATACTACTTCCATTTATATAAAGTTTTTTCATTTTTTATTTATAGATAAAAGGATCTCGTTTTTTAAGTTCCTTAATCTTCTCTTTATATTTTCTATTTAATCGAAATTGTCTTAATTTCTCTTTTAACAATTTAAATATGTTCATTTATATCTCCTTTATATTTCTTCACAAACAAAATTATTGAGGAACTTTTTTTGTGAAAGTATTATTTTTATTTATATTATCCTCAAATATAAATTTACCCAAAGCAAATTCTCTATCATTATCAATGTGAACTAATTGAAATAATCTCTTTTGATTGTGTAGTAATCTATCTCTATTTTCAATATATAATTCATGCATATCTAATTCAGCTGTCTTTTTTAATTCATTAACAAATACTTTTGCTTTATAGTGTAATTGTTCATTTGTGTTTATTTCCAGCGTATCGTATGAATGGTCAAATATATCATCAAACATATCAAATCCCCAATCTCTAAAATACTGATAATAATTTGGTTGTGCAAAAAAGAATGGAAATTGTAATCCCATAAAAGGTTTAGAAGATTTTTCAGTAACAAATTTAGAGTTTGGATATATGTGAGATTCACATTGTACTTCTATGTATGCGTTATTTGCATGAGCTGGGTGGAATCTAAACCTATCACCATCATTAGCCCAATATGGGTCAATCCAATGTTCACCATATGTTTGTATTGTTTCATCTTCCCATTCCATATTATGCCAAAATGCAGTACCATGTTTTAAGATTTCTGCATCTACTAATGCTTGAGCTAAATGTAGTCTACCCCGCCTACTAGCATTCATCAAACAATTAAATAGCTTTGGTTTACGCTTTTGACTAAATGGTACACCCATATACACATGATTATCCGCACCAAATGGTTGGAATGTAGAGTTGTGTTTTCCACAAAAAAATCTTAATGCTGAAAATGGATATTTGAATATTTCCCAACCATATGTTTCTTCTATATACTCATCAACAGATAGTATTACTTTTTTTCTATTATATTGTATGTTGTTGTTAACTAACCAATTTCCAAATCTTTCTAACTCTTTAGCTGTAGTATATTCACCTGGATGAGATACCAATATCTCTTTTACTTTTATATTTTCATATGCTTCCGATTTTACACTATGTATAAGCTCTTCATCATACCCACTTATAATTAAATAATCATATGTACGGTCTTTATCGGCATCTTTAACATTAAGTAACTCTAAACTGTTATTGGTAATATGTAGTGGTCCGTAATTGTTACAATGTTCTTCGGTTCTTATTATAGGAAACCCAGAATTACCCAAAAGCCAGTCCGTTGGTAATAATATACTTACTTTATTTTCTAATTTATAAAACTTTACTGTTTTCATAATCCTATTTTACAACTTCTACATGCACCTTCTTTTGATCCATTGGACTGGTGGTGGTTTCTCCAACTTAAATATCTATCACCATTCCAAATTTCTTTTATTGGTGTTTCAAATGAGTTACCCATATATCCGATATCATGTTGTTTTATATCTGAGCGGAGATTACAACATATCATTACGCTACCATTGTAATCAATATACATTGAAGTAAATGGTTTTAAACATCTTTCAGTTCTAACATAATCTACTGCTAAAGGTACTGTTTCACCTCTACTACTTCCATCATATGTAAAGTTTCTCCCCCTAATATGAACAGTCATATCTTTATAAGATAAATCATATTCAATTTTTCTATCTTCATAATCGTATAGTAATTTATAAGGTAATCCAACTTTATCTAATTTTCTTTTTATTTCTTTTTTAACTCTGGTGTGATTATAGATTTCATTATTTTTTAAATATTGTTGAATAAATAATTCATCTAATCCTGCTCTTTCTAAATCAATTATGTAATCTTTTGTAACATAATCACCATTTGAGTTGGTTCTTAATTTTGCTTTTGGTAAGTATTCTCTAGCTTGCTCTAATCTTTTTATAAAAATATCTTTATGAGATAAAGGTTCGTTATATCTACTATAAGCTATCTCACCTTCAAAATTCATATCTTTTAATTGTTGTAAGATACTTAAATATTTTTCCTCAGACATTATTAGATTTTCACTTTTCCTATCTATAAAGGAGTTTGGACAAAACCAACACTTTCTGTTACAGTAAGAAAATATTTCAATCTCAATAAAAGTAAAATCATCAATCATTTTATAATCTCACAGAGTGTAATTGCCCCTTGTGAAGTATAGGGAATCCCATCATCCCTACTTCTTCTCTTATTTTCTCCTATAACTTTTATTACATTTTGAAGTTTTTCTACACTTTTCCAAACTTCAGTATGTAAATCTTTACCACAGTCATCACAAGCAATAATATCAATATTATTATTTATAGCCGTTTCTATATCATTTGTAGAATGAAATTCATCATGACAACCATCTATCCAAGCTAATTCATATGGTGCATGTTCACTTACCCATTTTTTAAATTCTGGATCACTGCTATCACCATGATATAAAGTTATCAACTCTTCTCCAAAATATTCATTTATTTGATCTCTTCGTATTAAAAATCCTTCAACTCGTTCTACAGTAAATATTTTTACATCGTCCAAAACTACTTTTGCTATAATTGAAAATGCACCTGCATTCATACCAATTTCTAAAATTCGTTTGGGTTTGTATTTTTGTAAAAATTTTATTATGTATAAAACTCCATTAACACAATCTTCCAACTTATCACCACTATCTCCTGAACCAGGCTGGTAGTCGCTTGGATGAACAATACATCCACCATCATAGATTCGTAATTCGCGACCTTCACTTTGGAAAAATAGTGGCCTCTTCAGCCAATATTCATTATTACCAGTTATAAGTGGATGAGAGAATATATCCATTAATAATTTTTTTATATTATCTGGTTCATTTAATTTTAAAACTTCCTCGTTATATAACCAAAAATTACAAAATGAACAAGGTTCAGCTGTTACTTCATCATACATAATTATTAATAATCCTTTTTTTATAATCAATCCAAAAGTTTTCTTCACTTTTTCCATAATCTAGCATTAAATTATAATTATGTTTCAAAATAGGAATCATTTCCAAATACATATTATGCAATTCATCTAATGTCATTTTATTCAATTGTAAAAAAATATCATATGCTTTTTTAAATCTAATATTATGATTTGGCTCTTCATCATAACTCTCATCCCACCACTTATCAAAAGTTTTAAATCCAAACTTTCTTAATTTACTAAGTGTCAAATAACTTCCCGAAACAATAAAAGGATGAAAATGACAAAATGGTTTAAATGATTTTTCAGTTATATAAGAATATGGATCAAAGTTTGAACTTTCAGTAACAAAACTAACATAAGAATTTTTATAAGTTTCTGGATATTCATACCCAAATCCATTAACCTCATCAAAATTTTCACAATCAATAATATTTTTTTCCCTCTTTAATAATTTTTCAAAAATATTACTATACTTTCTTTTATCTATAAATAATTTTTGATCCCACTCACCATATGGTTCAAATCCACTTTTTTTAGAATAAAGTTGATGTCTCTCCTCCTGAAATTTAAAATTAAATGATATTAAATTATCATCAAATAACTTATCTCGTTCCACTAATATTAAAAATAACATCCTATGTGGTTTCGTTACTCTTCTATTATAACATAATACTTTTTTCTTTCTCTTCACAGTTAAAAAATCAATATTGTTATAAAAATTATTTTCAACCGCCTCTTTTGCTTTCCTAACCAATGGATAATCACAAAATGCAAATTTTATTTTCTTTTTAATTTGTTTATTTCTACATATCTCATCATACCAATCTAAAATATGACCATTACTATATTGTCCACATACTACCTTTTCTGGATTAATACCCCGTTCTTCTAAATGTTTATGTAATATTCTAAAATTTCTCTTATTTATCGAACATTCATATAAATTAACAATAAATAAAACAAAATTATCTATAGTATTAAGTTTATTTACAATATCATCAGATAAATTTTTTATTAAAGAATATCTTTTTATTGAAACAGCTTTCGATAAAGTTCCAAAATGTTCTAATGGATAACAATAGAGAGTATCTGAATCAAAATCTTTAACTTTATCTATTATATTACATAGAAATTTATCGGATATACCAGACTGAAATACTTGAGTATGTCTTTCACAGTCCAATGGAGCAGAAGAACATTCGCATTTATGTCGTCTATTCCTATATCCAATATCATTTAAATTTGGTTTGTTTACTTTATCATATAATAAAATAATTTTATTCATAATATTTTTCAGGATATTCTACCAAAATAATTGGTTTTCCATTTTTATAAGCATTAACATAAGTTTCATAAATATTTTCATGTGAATCAAAATTAATAATTTCTATATTTTTTAAAATTTTTCTAAAAGCCTCACTATAATCTCCTTTATGCTGTACACCTGGATCCAGTGGATCATCACTGCCTTTACCTACTCTAATAATTACATGAGCATCTTGATTAGTCATTTCTTTAAAATTATCCAAGTGTGTAGCTAATTGATTACTGGCACAAAGTAAAAAATCCCATCTTGGATAAAAACTAACAACACACATTCCTGTTATTGAAAGTCCCGTTGACATTCCTAACTGTACTTCTTCGAGTACAGGTGTTTCTATCATTCTTTCTTTTGGAACTTCTTCAATCGTTGTTGACATTGGATTTCCCTTATATACAATTTGTTGTCCTACAAATATTGTATTATCTTGTGATGCCAAATAATTCATTGACTTTGTTAATTCATCTTTATAAATTGTATTTTCCATCTATAATCTCCTTATATTATAATCTTACATATTCTGATGGTAAAGTAGATTTTAAATCTGGTTTCATTATGTTCCGATTCCATAAGTTAATGGAAATGCATTTCTATATCTTGAACTCTCTTGTGGAACTATCATTTTGTATGCTTGTATCAATTCTGTAATTCCATCATCAATACTATATTGTGGTTTCCAACCTGTTAATTCTATTTTTTTATTACTAACAATATAATTTCTTTTATCTGGATCTTCATAATAATCAGAATAAGTAACAGAAGTATTTGATATTTGTTTTTGAATTCTTTCAACTAATTCTTTCTTATTAATATTAGTATCTGATAATCCTACATTGAATATCTGCCCTTGATATTTATCATAATTATCAATCATAAACTCAAACGCAGAACTTACATCTTGTATATGAATAAAGTTTCTAACAAATTCGTGTTCAAATAATGTAATATATCTATCGGTTAATAATTTATATACAAATTCATTTACCAATAAATCTAATCTCATACGACTCGACACACCAAATACAGTTGCTAATCTGAAAACTATTCCATTACTTTCTTTCATAATATAATCTTCTGCTTCACATTTAGTTACTCCATAATGTGTAATTGGTGTTAATGAATTTGTTTCATCTACCATACCATCTACTCTACTTCCATAACCACTATTCGTATTTGGATATAAAATCCTTTGATCTGGTGTTAACATATCAACTATATTTTTTATTTGAGTTGTATTGATACTTGTTGCTAATTCTTTATCCTTTTCACAACTTGGAAATCCAACCAATGCTGCTAATGGAATAATAACATCAACTTCTTCCATTATATATTTTAATTTACTCCACTCACGAACATCTCCATAATGGTATATAAAATTTTTGTGATGACATAAATCAACTAATGATGTTTGATTATACATCAAATTATCATATACTATTACTTCATGATTTTTTAATAAGTTTCTTGTTATTACTGAACCTAAATATCCTGCTCCACCTGTTATTAGTATTTTCATTTTTTGTTTTCCTTGAGTGATCTTTCCCATGATGGATAACAACTATAACTGTAATCTTCTACATAATCATCATCATTCTCTTTATACCATTCAACTGTTTCTTTCATACCCTCTTCGAAAGTATAATCTGGTTTAAATCCAAGTTCTTTCGTAATTCTTTCAGTACTTACCATTCTAAATGGAATAGTAGTAGGTTTAGAATTATCCCATTCTACATTTGGTGTTTTACCAGTTGTCTTTAAAATAACATCCACAATTTCCCCAATAGTTACAGTAGAACCATAACCAACATTATATGGTTTCATAGATTCCCCCTTTTCTAATACCAATAAACAACCTTTAATTACATCTTTTACATAAAGAAAATCTCTAACTACATCAGGACTTCCCCAAACCACAAAAGGATTCTCTCCACTTAATACTCTTTTTATCAATGCTGGTACAACATGACAAGTTTTTAAATTAAAGTTATCATGTGGCCCAAATATTGCAGTTCCTCTTGCAATACCAATTTTCATATCAGATAAATGTGAAGCGTGTTCCATAACTTTTTCTCTATATCTTCTCATCCAACCATATCCATAATAAGAAATATATGGTTCTCCATCCCAATATTCATCTTCTGTAATTGGATATCGTCTATCAGGATAACCTGTAGAACTATTTAAATCTAAAAATCCCTTAACATTTGATTTATAAGAAGCCTCTAAAACATTTGTAATTACAGTTATCTGATTCAATGCTATTTGAAAATCTGTAGCAATGTCCGATGGGTGTCCAATGTATCCAGCAGCGTGTATTACATAATCAGCCCCCTCAATTAATATAAGTGCATCCTCTAACTTTTCTAAATTAATATTTTCTAATACTTCAATTCTACTATCTTTTATTTTTAAAGGTGATTCGTGAGTATGAGTTTTTACTAACGCACCTCTATCTAATAACTCCTCTATAAAGTGTGTTCCAATAAAACCACTTCCCCCTGTTACTACTACTTTTTTATCTTTAAACATTTTTCATCTCCTTAATATATAGAATAATCATTTCTACTCTCCCAAGTTTTAGGTATCTCATCATCTTTCTTAATACAAAATCCAGTAAGAGTATATCTATCTTCTTTTGCCCAAGAATTAACTGGAGTAACCCAATGTGGCATTCCAAGTGAATGATTATGAACTACCAACCTATTTGGTTGTGGTAAAATAGTTTTAATTTCACCATCTTTAACCATCTGTAATAATCCACCCCAATCATATTTCCATGTTTCTTTTTGAAAATGCATCACATATCCAATATAACCCATATAATCATCTATATGTGTTCTTAAAAAATCTTTAGAATTATTATGATACTTTGTTGATTGGTGTCTACCTTTTCCAGATTCTCCCATTGTTATAGATTGTATTACAGGTTTTATATAATCTCCATACATATCCAAAACATTTGGATTATGAGAAATTTCTGGACTTCCCCAAAAATGATTTGTATATACTTCATCTGTCGATGGGAAATTCTTATCATCAGTTTTCCACAACTCATATCTATCATCAAATGATTGTGCAATTTCTACATATTCCCCTTTATAAAAAATATCTACCATCTCATTATAAACATCAGTAGGTAAAAAATCATCAATCACAACAACTCCGTTTTTATAATAATTTATTCTATTATGATCCATCTTACTTCTTATATCCAGTCATAATTAAAGTTAATTTATCCTCATATGAACCATTTGATGTCATATGTAATATTGAATCATCCATCATATATGCATCACCTTTTTTCCAATTTGTAATAATTGAATCTCCTACCATAAAAACTTGTCCAAAACTCCAATCACTCATAAACACCATTATACGATTCGGTTCTCCTTTAGTATCCTTATTCTCTTTTAAATACAAATAATTGTCAACATGCGGTGGAACAAAATTTCCTGGTCGTTGTATATGAAAATTAGAATTTACTATATCCATATTAAACTTTCCTAAATATTCTTCAATATAATCTGGAAAATCTTCCCTAAATGCCTTTATAATTTCTGTTGGCATTTTTAAGTCAATTTGTTTTTGAGAGTATTTATCAATCACTCTATTTTTTGAGGCATTATGATTTCTCCATTCCTTAAAATTATCATACTTTATCTCAAAATCAAAATCCCAATTACCTAAAAATTCATACATTATTATTTCTCCTGTTTCCATTCATCTGGAATATCCTTATATAATTCTTCTGCCCAAAGTTGATGCCCAAGTGAACTTGGATGGCCATCATATAAAAATTTATCATCATCACTTTGTTCTGCATAATTACTAACATTATGATCTTCTCTTCTCATCTCGAAAGGTTTCAACCCCTTCTTCTTTTCAAGTTCTCTAATATCAATATCCATTATAAATTTCCTAAATGTAATATCCTTAAAAACTTTATTTTCAATTCTAAAAAATTCTTCTGCAGCTTTTTTCATATATGGAGTCTGAGAATTCCCACCATGAATACCTGTAGTTAAAGCTTTAAGAATGTGTCTTTTAGTTAAATCTCCTTTTGAAGCATCAAAACTAAATTCAGACTCGATATTCTCCAACCTATCATAAAATCCATTATAAAATATATGACTTACATTATGTTGTTCTAAAAAATAATGTAAAAATATATTTTGATTAATATACCGACTTAAATATTCTTCCTCATTCCAAAAATACTGTGTATATAGAGTGAAAAATTTTTTCAAATCCACATGCTCCATATTTTCAATATCTTCTATTAATTGGGCAGGGTATAATGACTTCCAATGGCCCCTATCTCTTGTATTCAACAAATCTTTAAAATAAAAATCTTTTCTTTCGGGTGATGTCCATCCTATTATAACAAATATATTTTCAGGTTTATATTCTTCTAAAAGAATTAAAACATTTTCTATTGTACGCCTAACTATAGAATCATTTGATGATCCAGCATGACCATCATTTTTAACTCTCACATTTAATAACTTCCCCAATTTATCAGGCCACATTTTTGGTAGTCTGTAATCTGTATTCCTTCTATCCATAACATCAGAAGTAATTCCTTCTAATTTTGGATCAATAATAGAACCAGCAGTCCAACTACATCCTTCTCCCAATAATATTTTTTTCATCTTCAAATTTCTCCTAAATAATTTTTAATTCTTTTAAATAATTCTTTATGTCCTTTTACTCCCAAGTGTTCATCTCTTTTACCTATACTTTTATTATAGTATGGATGTTCATCATGAATTTGATATCTATTTTTTGCCCATTCTTTAATGCTCTCATCTTTATTCATAGTATATTTATCTACTAATGGATAATCTAATATTATATTTTTTATATCTACTATATCATAAGACTCCCAAAAATGTATAACAGTTGGTATATTAAATTTTTCCATTTTCTCTAATTGTTCTTCTAATTTTTGTAATTGAGTTTTAAGTTCAAAATCATAATCAAAATTAATCACCCAATTTTTTAATATTTCTGGCCAATAATCATCCTCTGAATTCTCGATATAATCCTCAATCTCTGTAGGTGTTAGTGTTACCGTTTCGCTAGCGGATGTTGTTACAGATTTATATCTTCCAACTCCATAAAACTCAATAGATAGAAGTCCTACATTTTCCCAATTTTTTTCTTCATTCATCATTATTACGGTTTCTGCTATGAGTCCTCCAGATTTAGCCCTATTTACTTCCTCTAACCCATAATGATTAGAAAGTAATTTAGAAACTCTATTCTCCCTGCCAAACTTTCTTGATTTCCATTCTCTCGAATGTCCCCGTTCTCCACCGCGGGGATCGAAGTGTTTTATATCAGATTCCCATATATCCAAACGAGGCAATAATATGTTATTCCAATCAAAATCGGGTCTATTAAAAATTTCTTTATGATATCCATCAAAATCAAATAACCATAATCCATGCCCCCAAGTAAATGAACTTCCATAAAAATAAGCCTTATTTTTCATTATAATACTCCATAACTTCTTTAATTCCATCTCGCAATTTTACTTTTGTATAAAACCCATAACCATTAGCTCTTGTAGTATCCATCAATCTAATAGGATCACCATTTGGTTTAGTTGAATCCCATTCAATTGGAACATCTTTTCCATAAACTTCTGCAATAGTTTCTACTAATTTTTTAATTGTAAATCCATTACCACTTCCTAAATTAATAGGTTCTGTTATTTTTTTATCATAACATAATAACATTCCATCGGCAATATCACTTGCATGAATAAAATCTCTTGTTGGTGTACCATCACCCCAACATACTAATGGATTCTCCCCATCACATATTCTTTTTATGATTGATGGAATTACCATAGAATCTTTACCAAAGTTATCACCTCTACCATAAATATTAGCGGGCCTAACAATAGAAATATTTTCTAATCCATAATGTACTTTATAACATTCTGCCTGTAGTTCTCCTATCCTCTTTGCCCATCCTGCAAATTTATCATTATCGGATGGAAATGATTTCCACACATCATCTTCTCTCATTCTATCCGCTGGTGCATAAACTCCATTTGTACTTGTATAAACATACCACTCAACTTCTTCTAACCTTGCAGCTTCCATCATATTAGTATTAAATTGTAAAATTGGTGTGAAGTAATCATTTGGTTGTTCCATAGCTCTTTTTGGTGAACCTTTAACTCCTGCAACATGAAATACTACATCCATATCCTTTACTACTTCTTTACTCTCACTAAAATTTCTCAAGTCTGCTTTTACAAACTCAAATTGTCCGTGATGACTTTTACAAATATTTGCAAATACATCATTATCTCTAATATCAGTTGCTCTAACAAAATATCCCCTATCAACACATTTCTTAACAAGATACTGTCCTACCATACCAACTGCACCTGTAATTAATACTTTTTTACTCATTGTATTTCTCCTAAAATTTCTTCACATAATTTATCATAATGTTTTGAATGACCTAAATTAAAATTTTGTATTAAATGATTTCTATTATAAACACAAATTTCAAAATATTTTTCATATAAATCTCGCACTTCTTCTGGAGATTTTGATAAAATTTTATCAATCTCTTTTATTATAAAATCAAATCTCTCCCACCTATTTTCAATATCATCATAACTTTCATCAAATAATCCATCATATGTTTTGAATCCCAATGATTTAAGTGATTTTATAAATCCACTTGAAGTTATAACTATAAATGGTTGTAAATTCATTAATGGTTTCATAATTTTTTCTGTAAAGAAAATAGTACCACTATTTGGGAATTCGGTTTCTGTTACAATTTGAAAATAAGAATTTAAATATAATTCCCTATCATGTGAACCAAGATATGAATGTGCAAAATCAGATACTTTATCTATAAGATACCTTTGAGTAACATCTGGAATTTTCTTCAACTCTTCCAATTTCTCTATTTCTCGTGGTATTATTAATTTTGGTATCAGTCTATTCAACTCTCTCACATTATTATTATATAATAATTTATGTCTGGGTAATAATTGAGTATCAATATGTTCACCTTGTCTACAACAAAAACTCCACAAAATTCTATCATCATTTTTTTCTATAAAATAACATCCTAATAAAGCTCTATGATCTCTCCAATTTTTATTCAAACTTAAAAAGTAATAATCCCTATCTAATTTATTTTCAGATTCACTAATAGTTGGAAGTGTTGGACTAAATTCATAAAACTTAATTCTCTTTTTAATTAACTGTGATATATTAGCAGAACAATCATAAATAAAATGTGGTGTATAAAATCCTTTTATTTTTTTACATTTTTCAATTAACATATTTCCATCAGTAAAAAGTAAAGAATCAATTGGAATAGAATGAACTTTACAAAATTTTTCAACTTCAACCTCAAAGTGATCCAAATTTGTAGTTGCTTCTGATACGCAAGCTATTAATAATTTTACTTTACCACTTTGTATTAATTTTTTAAACTTATCAGGAAAAGTATTATATATTGTTTTAGAAGTTGAAACTCTTTCTGTACACCACAAATCTCTCAATTCATGAGTGCATTCCAATAAAAATATATTATTACAATCTTCTCTTATTTCATAATTTGATGTACATGCAATATTATTATTTATAGATAAATTGTGATGAATTAATCTATCTTTAATCCAATTGTATATAGCGGAAGCTTGCCATTCGCGTGTACCATATCCATTCGGATTTTTTATATCTTCAAAAATAAAATTTAAAATATTACCCATTTGCCCGTCCCGTAGTGTGGATATTTAGATTCATAATTATAATAAATTACATCATCTGGTATATCTCTTTTTTTATTCCAAGTTGCCTTCGTTGGTGTTTGTGTGGAAACTCCGTTATCCTCAACCACAAAATATAAAGGTAAATCAAAATTTCGTGCATATTTATGACACTCATAAAAAATACCTGTTTCAAAAGTCATATCACCAACAAAACACCACACTTTTTGTTTTGATTTTTGTTTCTTTAATCCAATGGCAGTTCCGAGAGCGATTGGTAATATACCCGTAACGATTGCTGATGAATAAAAATTGTGGTCAAGATTACAAATTGTAATAGACCTTCCCTCTAAAACTTCATTCTTCACCCAAACAGGAGATATACCATGACACAATGCATGATAATGTGAACGCCAGGTTGAAAAAATATGATCATCATAACTAATACGAGAAAATATTTCAATCACTTGTTCTTCATTTCCATTTGATAGATGTACTGGAGCATGAATATCTCCACCTTCCCAATGTTTAACTATATCACTTTCAAAATCAATTAAATTATCAATAGTTAAGTTAACATCTCGTACCTTTTTATATTTATCTAAATTTTTTATCATTATTTTTCTCTCTATATTTCACTATCTGATCATAAAATATATTTGTAAATTTTAAATGCCCACTTTTATCTAAATGCAAATCATCTGGATTAAGACTATGTGCTTCAATCCATTTTGACCAACAATCAATTTCTTTATGTTCAGAAAGTGGAAGTTGTATTAAATTTTCCCATTTATTAATATACTTTTGTTCCGCTGGTATTGTCGTTTCCAATTTTGATATTGAATCAGTTGTATACGACCCATTTATATTTGAGGATCCAAACCTATGTTGCATATTTTGTAAAGTTTTTAAAGGGTCTAAAACCCATTGATATGTTTCTATTCCTTTTAATTTTAATAATTCATATCCCATAGCAGTTTGTAAATACCATTTATTAAAAAGTAAGTTAGTAGGTTTCCAAAATCTTTTCGGAATATACTTTACTGGATACTGTTCTCCATGTATTTCTCCATTAAGTTCAACAATATCTGTTCTTAAACAATAAGATGTATTCCATATAGCCACATCTCCCCTATTTATTTCTCCAAGTAAAATTCTTTTTTGTAAATCCAATAAAATAGAATTAGCCCCACGAGACACAATTCCAACTTTATAACATAAAGTCAAATTTAATTTTTCTGCTAACAAAGTTCCCCAAAAATTGTTACTGCCGCATGATGGGTAACAATGTGAACAACCAAATATATGTAATTTACTCATATCTTTAATGGGTTCATATCACCTATTAAATTAGATATACAAACTCTTCGCCGTCTTGTTCCTCTATCATAATCACCAAATTTTAAATGTGTTTCATCTGTTATCCCAAATATTACACAATTGGTTGGTTCTATAAACAAATCACTACATACTTGTATTTGTTTTTCATGGTATTTATTTTGTATATAATCTGTTTCAAAATTCTGAAATAATTTTATTCCAATATCACACGAAATATAGCTTACCATTTCATAACTATTAAAAACATCTACGGGATCATCTATATCTTCTCTTGTAAATCGTATACCTACTCGTAAATGTTCTGCTCCATAAAATCCTTTACTTAAACTAAAAGCAATTCCCACAATACATTTCCTATCAAAATCAAATTCTATATCACGAGACATAACCATATAAGCACAATCTATAAAAACAGGAACTCCTAACTCATCACACCTATCTAATACTATATCTGTTTGTGGATGTAAATCACCAAAATCTGAAAATGGAACTGAAAATATTACAACATCATCTTTTTTAATTTCTTCCTCATCAATATATTTCCAATCATACCCACTTCTAAACATAATTTGATGATACATAAAATCACCTTTAAATATTCTAAATCTTTTCTTGTGATTCATTAAATAAAAAAAATCAAATGATTGTGAAGTACCATGTACAAATTTTTTAGATTTAAATTTATCAAGATTATGTAACTTATTTAATTTAGATGATAGTATCCACTCTGAATATATATTACAATAATCTTGAATTAAATTTGGTTTATATAAACAATTACCATTTATATTATCTCTAATGAATTCATAAGATTGTTTGTCTGGTATTGGTCTCGAACCTTTCATCATATAACCCTCTTTATCAAAACCTTTTTGAATATCATATTTTTCCATAACCCTCATAGAACTCATTCCAAATTTTATTATATTTCATTATACTTCCCACTATCTATTTTATTCCAAAATCTTTCGTATAGATAGAAAAAAACTATACCTGTAAGATTCATTATTACAGCATTCCAAAATGCTTTTTCTGTTAATCCAAATGATAAAACCACCCAAGAATTACTGAATGCTATCACTCTCCAACCAATTGATTTTCGTATAGAACGAGCTCTTGTTTCTTTAAACTTCATCTTCCCAACTTACTTCCCAATCTTTGAAATCTGATGCTAAACAATCTATCTTGTGGTCTTTTCTACCACCCAAGATATCAGTAATAAAATTCTTTGCTGTATTTCTAATTCCATTTAACCCATGAGTTAATAATAAATTATCACTACCCTTTACACCATTTCTTACATCTGATTCATTATACCAAATGTGTGCATTCATTTGTGCTAATACAATTACTGCTCTAAGTAATTTAGCATCAACTTTACCAGGACTCTCATCTAAGATTATATCAATATCATTCAATATATCATGTATATCTTTTGCATACTTTTCTTTATGTTCTGGTATCTTAACTTCTTTCAATTGAAAAATTGATAATCTATCAATTAAATCTTCTATTGTTGGTAAATATTTTCTTTCTTTACTCATTTGTCTCTCCCACTTAATATTGGATTATCTATTGGCCAATCTATTTTTAACATTGGGTCGTTCCATTTGACTGAAATTTGCTCTGGTGCATCAATATATTTTTTTGGATAAGATTGTGTATAATGAAATAAACATTCGTCTGATAAACATAAATGTCCATTTAAAAAACTTGGTGGAACTAAAACACTTTTATGATTTCTATCTGATATTAAAAAACTATCCCACTTTAAATAATTTGGGCTATCTTCTCTATAATCCACAACAACTAAATATATTTCACCCCACACACAACTAATATGTTTCCATGTTACATCATCGCCATGTAATCCTCGTAGTACATTCTTACGAGAACGAGTAAATTTAGATATTTTTTCTTTTGGAGTGTCGTATGTTGATTCCCAAAATGACCACATCTCACCACGATAGTCGTGAAATGGTTTTGGTTCAAAAACCCTTACCTCTGGTAATATATCTGACTGTGTTATGTTACTTTTGAACATAAAAAAAAAGCCTCCAAGTTAATTAGAGGCATTTAGTATAATAAAACTACTTAAATGCCACCCATGTTTATAGTCTACATTGTAGAGGGTTTGGACTTTCAGGATTGGTTACCCGTGTTATCTCTACAAGACTTCATATATAAATATACTATACTACACATTTTATACCACTTTTTTAAAAACATTTTCTATCCTACTATCATGTAACTCTATAAAAGAATGTAAATTATCATAATTATGTTCCCACACATCTTCTTCCGCAATAAACATATCTAATAAATCTGATGTATTCATATTACAAACTTTTTCAATCATATTAAAAAGTTCCGTTTTTAATTCTCCCCTATATAGTGTTGCATTACCACTATCATATCCGAAGAATTTAGGAAATTTAAATCCATATTGTTTTAAATATGGATATGATTCTGGTTGTGCAAATAAAAATAAAGGCCGTTTAAACATAAATCCCTTTAAAGTTTTTTCTGTATTGGTAACTAACCTTTTACCATCTTCAAATGTTGAAAATCTTGTCTCAACTACAATTTCAGATGCAGATTGAAAATCTTCCATTGGTAATGTTGTTGATCTAAAATTTCTCTTAGCATTTATTTCTGATGGGAATTTTTTTACTACTACATTATTACCTACATCCGAATAACTAACTTTATCTGCAGAATTTATACTATAAATAAAGTTATCAAAATCTTTAACTTTTTCATATACGAATAATTTTTCTCCACTTGGTCTACCAAATTTAGATATAACATTATATTTTATATTATTATAATTCTCTTTTAAAGACTTAAATTTATACCTATTTAAATAAAGTTTTGTTATTGAACCAAAACACCCAACTGTTGTTATATAATTTATATTTTTTAAATCAAATGGACTATCACAAAAAAAATTAAATATAATTGTTATTTTTTCGCTATCATCTATTTTATCAATTTTATTCTGTAAGGTTTTAGAATCATTAAAAGTATCCCAATAGGCCTCAGGCATATAAACGATAATATGCTCATATTTAGATGTTAATTTTTCTCTAAAAATCAACTCCATACAAGGTAAAATATAAGAATCATTTATAATTAAACAAACTTTCTGTTTAGTGTCTTTATACTTTTTTAAATACCTATGTATATTATCATATCGATTATCCTCATGAATATGATATCCGCGATGAAAATATCTTTTCAATGTAAATTTTGGATCTTCTTCATTATAAAGATATGTTTCTATCATAAAATATTATTCTCTTCTATAAAGTTTTTCAATAAATCAGATATTATCATATATCCCTTTTCATTAGGATGGTGTGAATAAGAATGATATTTAGGAACTTCTGTTGTTTCATCTTGCCATATATCTGTTTTATTTGTTTTTCTCAAGTCTTCAAACAAAGAACTATTTTGTTTGTAGTAATTTTTAAATTTTCTTTTATTTGGTATAATTGATTCAAATGCATTACACATAACATAAGGTATGTTATTCCACTCGAACCACTTTGAAAGTAATTCAATATAATTTAACTGTAAATATTCAAAATAATCTTCATCGTATAAATTAACTAAAAAATATTTTCTATATTCTTTCCAAAATCCATCACCACTATCAATAAATCTTTCTGGTTGTTTTTCTAATAAATCTTTACTCCAAAATAAAAAATCTTGTTCTTCTTTAGGAAAAAAATGAAGTTTCTCTCTTAATGAAGAACTCCACATTATAACAACTAAACTATTTTCATTAAGAAGTAATTTATTTTTAAAAATAGTATTGAGTATATTATAATTGTTTTCACCACTCAAACCAAAGTTTTCCCATTCTACTCCAAAACTATCTGCTAAATGTCTTACCCAAGAATGTCTTCTACTTAATTCTAAAAGTTTTGGTAAATTTAATTGGAAATTTTTTGGATGTTTAACATTAGCTAAATGAAATGGTAATTCCCACTCCTTATACTTATCTCGTTGTTCTTTAATAGAAACTAACCACTCTTTTCCAGATGGTGTTGATATTCTTGTGTCTATCCACATAGAATCATCTTTATTAATAATTCTTAATTCCTCGTTTGAATTCCACCCCTCACCTGCAGTAAAACTATCTCCAAAACCTATTACTTTATTTATAATCATATGAAAAATACCTCTTATGATACTCTACGATTCCCTCTTTTAATTCAAAATTCTTTTGTAGTAAACTATCGGTTTGTGATGGATATTGTTTCCATGATTCTGCATCACAAAAATGTAATCTTTTAAAATTTAAATTATATAAAAATTCTTGTTCTTTTAATACATCTGTTGGAGATATCTGTAAATTATTTAAACATTTAAAAATTTTATCAATTTGTACTTCAAAATCAATATTTGTACCCTCAATCCTATTAACTTGGTTAAGTGGTACACCAACAAAAGTTAAATAATTCGTAAGAGACTTCTCATCACTATTAAAAATAACAGGAGTAAATGGAGTATTAAAACTATGATTTAGATCTCCATATTTATCCCACCAATAATTTTGTATTTTGGTTAAAATTTCTTTTTCATTTCTCCAGCATTCTTCATTTTTATATGTTTTTTTGACATACCAATCATTGTTAACGACTTTTTCGGGAACCGTTTGGAAAAATTGGTCAACAGCAAACCAAAAAGAAGTCCTTTTATCCTCATTATGAGTATACGGATAAACATCTTTACTATTTATCTTTCTTCTAACATGAATTTCAATATGATTCATTAATAAACTCCCCACTCTCTTTTATAAATTATTGGATGGTTTCCATTTCCACTAAAATCAAATGCTTTATATGGTGTTGTAGTTTTAAAGTTTGTAAGGGCTAATGGATTCATCTTTTCAAAATTATAAACTTGTCGTTTATGTGCATTTGACCTAAAATATTTTGGAATGCCCTTAAAATCTTGATACTCGTTATAAAACTTATCTCTATCGGATTCTGTCAATACAGAATTAAAAACTCCAAGACATCTAATATGTCCTTGATAAAATTGTGGTTCAGGACAAGACTCAAATCCATTCGCACACCCAATCCAAACATGAGAACCACTATAATCTATTATCTCACCATCAATGTCAATTTCTTGAATATCCCAGTTTATTTCGCCCTCTTCTCTAGCTTGTAATTTTAATTTTGAACTTTTTCTATCATAACTTAATATAATATCAATCCATTCTTCATTTCTAACTTTATACTCCATGATAGCAACCTCAGTTTCTCCCCCAGGAGTATCGTACCAAATTTCGCCTTTAATTGATTTTAACCATTTACTTTTATCTTCTGTTTGCCACAATACATTAAATATACCAGAATGCATTCCATTTCTACATAATACACCACCACGATAATTTATACCATCAATGTTCATCAAAAGATTATCTTTATTCCATTCTGGTTTAATACTTGTACAAAATGTCCAATTACCAGTATTAATATCCTCAACTACTTTACCACTAATGTTATGCTTATTAGTGTAACTTATAACCCAACCGTGTGTACCATCTAATGTAATCATAATCTAATCTCCAAACATTTACGATAAAAATCAGCTAACTCTGGAAAAGTTTTACAAAAATCAGTTCCTCTTCTTTTGTCATGTTCTTTAAAGAATTTACCGAAGTTATATCGTTGTTCCTTTACTTGTTTTGCTTTACCATCCCAGTCTGCAATTTTCCAATCATAAATTCTTTTTATTTTTTGAATCTCTATATCAGAATAACCGATATAATTATGATCAAATAAAGGAACACCATAGTAATCAACTAACTGAGCATGTTTCAATATATATTGATTCCATTCATCGGGTAATACTTGAACGGTTTGGTGTGTTGGATATCGTAAATAACTTGAATCCAAAAATACTGCAGATTTCCAATATCTCTCTGATGAACCAAACTTTATTTTTAAATCATACATACCTTTAATCAATTTATGATAATTAGGAACTGAAAGTGCATTGTAAGTTGCCATGTTAGTTACATTTACTTTTGAAGAACTTTCCAGAATTCTATTTACATTATCCCAAAAATAATTAAAATCCATACCATGTCTAATATATTCTGCTTGGTTTCCCCAGGATTCAACTGAAGTAAAGACAATAAGTTCACGAACTCGTTCTTCATCTTCTATTCTTTTTATCTTCTCAATAAATTTATCAATCAATTGTTTAGGGCCACCCAAATTAGTATTTACAGCAAATTGTAAATTTTTATTTGGATTAGGATGATCTATAATGTAATCCAATACTTTAAAAGTATCTGGTGCTAATAATGGTTCTCCACCTGTTATTCTAAATGTATGTAAATCTTGATATAACTCGGGCCACCATTTCCAAAATGCGTCTTTATATGGATTTGCATCTCGAACTGGGATGGGCATTTTATCTTCTAATTGATTATACTTAAAAGAATTAAACTCATCGGTTGTTGGATATGCACCGTGAGTCTCTATTTCTTCAAACCACTTTGTTGAGTATGCGGGAGCACAGTAACTACACTTAAAATTACAAGCATTTGAAAAAGCAACCTCTACATATCTTGGATTAAAATCTTCTCTCCAATCAGAATTTGCTATCTCATCAAAGTGTGGCAATGACCAACTCTCTTGTGATTTAAAAACTCTATCTGAAAATCTATCTGAAGTATCCTCGACATTCCAACAATAATCACACTCTTTAGGTCTTGCACCATTCAACATCTCTTTTCGTCTTTGTTTTTTAAATTTAGTGTTGTGTAGAGCACTCGGATTTCTATCTAATTCCTTTAAAGGAACTTTATGTGTTTTAGGGTGATGGCAACTATGAGTATGCCCTGTTTGTAATTGTATGGTTGTTTGTGTCCATTTTGCTAAACACATACCCTTACCTATATTATCAAGTTTCTTTTTTGTTTTTACGAAATGTTCATTTTCAATTGAAAGTTCATTTTTTTCTTTTACTGCGTCAGACATTAAAACCTCACATTGATTAACTTATGTCTATTATAAATATCAACTTCCGTTGAAACTACCTTATATTTCATATCACTTAATCCATTATTATCTATATTAATTTTTTCTTTTTGCATTCTTTTTTTATAAACCACTTCATTTTTATAAGTTTGTTCGGGGTCTCCTTTAAACTTATTGTCCACTATTCCCTCATCATCATGATACATACATTCCATTGTTCCCCATCTTCTATCAGGTGTGATTGTTTTTCCTAACTGAACATTATCTTTAGTTATTTTTCCATTTCCAATTACCAACTCACCATGATTTTCATTTCCACTCAAATCTAATAATTTATCTCTTCTCCAAGACTTACTCATGTCATAATGTAATACTAATTCTTTTTTATCATTCCACATCTTTATCGAATACATCTTACCTTTAAATGGACGATTTCTATCTCTCATTGGATCATACTTATTTGGTGGATTCTTTCCAATATAAAATGGTGTTGTACCATATCTTTTCAAATCACCTTCAAATGGTAAGACTGACTTTTGTGGGCCAAATTTCTCACTATATATCTCATCATTAATAGTAATCGTTCTACTTCTCTCATATGTATCTACTTTAAAATTAACTTTACTCCATTGATTTGGATATCTCATCATCCAACCATAATTTAATTCATTTTTAACTCCCCACAAACAATAAGAAAATGCTTTAGAATTATTATACGATATGTCAAAATCCCAACCTTTCCTTGATACTATTGGATATTTTAAATGTCCTATATCATTTCCAATTAAAAATTCTTTATCTTCACTTTCTATTTCTGAATAAACTATAGCTTCTATTTCACAACTTTTATTTGGAATATTCATTATACTATTAGTTATTGGTATTTTTATATAAGTTTCCTCTCCATCAAATTGTAAAACTTTAGTATTACCTGGAGATTCAATATAACTTGGTTTAAAATATCCTTTCTGAATACATCTCCAAAATAAATCATCATCTTCAAATCCCCATCCCCAATAATCTGTTTGATATCCATTTACTTTTTCAAATTGTTCTATAGTGAATATCACTACTCCACCAAAATAATGAATATCTCTTAATGTATTATCCCATTGAGATAAATAAGTTGCAATATGTTTAGGTGTATCACCAGGATGTGAGTAATCACAATCATCTTTTGGTAACATATCCACATCATGAAATGCTACATAATCACACCCATCTTCTTTAGCAGCAAGGAATGCAACATTCTTCGTACCACTACGATTAAACTTCTTTTCGTCAACTTGGTGTCCAATGTAACATCTGAAGTCTATATTCCTATCGCCAAGGAACTTTTCTAAATGCGGTACTAACTTGTCCAAGTGTTGTTTACGAACACCATCACCGATGTCTCGATATGGAATACAAATTCCTAACTTCATATTTATTTATAACCTTCTAAATTCTCAATTGATAAAAATGTATACTTTTTATCTTCTGTTTTAGAAATGGTTTTATATATCAAAGTAGACAATCCATCTTCTTCTAAATTAGTTTTATTTTGTAACACCTCATTATAAAATTTGATTTGATTTAAACGAGTTGATTTAGATTTCCATCCACCTTCAAAATATCCCTCAGGTTTATGAGAAACCATTTCAAATGTGGATTTTCTTCTAGCAGGTATTGCTATTCTTTTACGGTCTAATTCAAGTTGTGATTTAGGAATACAATTATATGTGGTAGCATAATTTCTCACATTAACTAAATTCATAACTTTACCCTTTTCATATTGAAATTGATTATTTAATTTAATATGTTTAAAATCATAATATACTTTTAATTTTCTTGAAGAACTGTATTGTCCAATATCAGTTAAATAACCCATACCTGGATTTTCAACAAATTCATCTATTTCATTTTGAGCTAAAGTAGTATCCCAATAACAAAAATCACTTACAAACCCACGAAAACTTTTTCTATCATCTTCTCTTGTATCAGCGATACCGATATAAAATTTTTCTTTTTTAGTATTTAATAATTTTCTTGATATAATTTTATATCCAACTTCTTTTCCGTCTTGATACATAGTCAATAATCTATTTGATTTATCGTAAGTTACACTAATCCTTGTTAATTTTGGATAATCATAACCTGATGTAATTTGATAACACTCTTTTCCAATATCCCAACATTCAAATTTATATCTATTGAAAGAATTGTATGATATGGTTGTATCCCAACCTGGAATACTAAATACGCAATATTCATCAAAGTCTTTATCGTAGTCGGGTATAATGTCGTCTGGTTTAAATGTAATGTGAAATGTGAAATCTTTTGTTGTGTCTATTGTATTATTACACTCAACATAACTTTCGTCCCCGTGTAGATAAATGCCAGATGTTGATTCCTTTGGAACATCATAGATTTCAAAGTCTGTAAATACATTTTGTTCTGTTAATCGCATTAACAAATCATCATCTTCAAATCCCCAACCCCAATATTCATTTGAAAAGCCATTGACTTTTTTAAATAATCCACTTGGAAACATTGTTACTCCACCGAAGTAAGTTTTAAATATTTCTCTTTTGGAATTTGTGAAATTTGTAGCAAGATGAATTGGAACATCTGAATAAGAATAATCTACATCAACTGGTAACATATCTACATCGTGAAACACTACATAATCACATTGTTTTCTTAATGCTACTTTAAAACCTATATTTAATAACTTACCACGATTAAATGGTAAATCATCATTTTGTTCAACCACGATTAGTTCATAATCATAATCTTTAAGATATTGTTTAATTTCAAATTGAAACTTACGAAGATGTGATGGTCGTTTTCTATACGGAACGATTACACCAAGTTTCATTATTTTTTCTCTTCTTTTGGTTTTTCACCATCTACAAACTTAGTATAGTATTCTGCTAAATACCATTGTAATCTATCACTCCACTCACTTTTCTCGATTTCTTCGAACCAAATCGTTAGAGCATCTAAAACATTAGCAATCTTTTCTAATGCTTTTACTTTTCTCTCTTCTAAGAGTAGTGAATCATCTGGTGTTTTTGATTTTTCAGCCATTTTATAACTCCTTATAGTCTTATAACTTTATAATAAATATCATTATAAATCCTTAATCTTCAATATTTTTTCAGTAAGAATTTTCCATTTTCTATACTGTGAATAATTTGGTGTTTCTATTCTTTCAAACATAAACTCTCGTTCATTTAAATCAATTGTGAAATCTCTATCTTGAATTGATTTTAACATTAGTGCATATTCATTTGAAAATGCCTCTGATAGTTTAGAAGTACTTACTTGTTTTAATCGTTCTAATACTGTGTAATCCCATTTAAAATGGTGTACTTGTGTAAAATTCTTTTTTGTAGGATATCTTAATGGGTGTGTATCTCCCCACGAAGTTTCTCCATTTCCAAAATCAATAAAATGTTGACCTGGTACTACATTATGCTTACCTTTTAATAATGTAACCTTATTTGCTTCTGCCTTACTCAATGGATAACGAAAGAATCCAGCATTTGGCATTTCTTTCCATATATTTGATTCCATAGTAATTTTTGGAAATGTTCCATTTTCTCCAATTCTATCTATAAATCCTCCAGTTACAAATTCATATCCAGTTTCTTCACACTCATCTATAATTTCTTCTATTGGTTTAGAATATAATTGTAATTCATCATCATCCGCAACTATCCACCACTCATCAGGTTTTAATGATGTGGTTTCATTATAAATCTCTGTAACTCGTTTCCAATTAAATGGTTTTTCAATCCAAACTTTGTGTGGTTCTATATCTAACTCATTACATATAGAAGTTGCCTCATTTATAATTGGGTCTTCTTCATAATTTGCATAAATATTTACAAAAAAGTTCTTGACAATTGGTTTATAATGTCGTAACATATGGTATAACATTGTCGTGTTATGGCCACATACTGTAACTAAATTTATATTCATACCATACTTATTCTTCTAATACTTGTAATGGAGTTCCATCTGGAGTAGATTGTGCAATAGCATCGTCAGGCAATCTCGGTGTTATTGATGTTAAACCTACTTCTTCTGAATACTTTTTAAATTCTTCTAATCTTCGTACTCTTTCTTCATAAGTATTAACTTCACTTTCCCATTCTACGGCATGTAAATCTTCTACCATATCTCCACCACCACCTCTTGCAGACCGAAGATGAAATCTTTCTTTACCCCACTTTGGATCCTCACTCATCATTTCCTTACTTAAAATAAATGTACTCATACAATAAACTGCATCAATATACTTTCTACTATCTTTCAAAAATTTCATTGTTTTTTGAAAATCTTCTTCTGTTTCAGTAGGATATCCAATAATTAAAAACAATACTGGCATAACTCCATTTTCCATACAATTTTTAAATACACTTACTGCATAATCATTATTATAATCTTTAAAATTATAACCTTTTCTCATTTCTTTATTTATTCGTGCACTACCACTTTCAAAACCAAATGTCAAATGATGACATCCTGCTAAATACATTTTTTTACATAATTCTGGAGTAAGATTCTTATCTACTCTCGCATATCCAGCCCATTGAAATGGAACTTCATTTTTACCGTATCTTTCAATTAATAAATCACATAAATCATTTAAAATTGTATCATCGTTAAATGACATACCAGTATTAATATATGCGGCCTTAAATGAAACAAAATTAAATTTATCAGGTGGGAAACATCCATCTTTTTCCAATTTTATTATTTCATCCATTATATTTTGAGCTGACCTTTTTCTAAAATCTTTAGCCTTCCCCCAATATAATTTCACACCACAATAAATACAACCATAATTACAACCCCTACTCATCACTATTGGTATTTCAGGTTGTTCATACTTACTAAAATCAATATCACTATAATCTGGAATTGGAACTGTATCTATATCTGAAATAAATGGTCGCCATATTGTATTTTTAATTTCACCATCCTTTCCTCTGTAAAAAATTCCTAAAATATTTTCATAATCATATTCATCTTTCATAATAGTATCACAAACTTCAACAACAGTAATATCTCCTTCACCAAATACTACTACATCAATTATATCATCCTGTAAAACTTCTCTTAATTTATGATTTTTATCATGATATGTTACAGTTGCTTCTGGCCCACCAACTATAATTTTTACATCAGGATTCTTTACTTTTAATACTTTACATACTTCTATTGTAAACCATATATTTGTATTGAATAAACAAAAACCTACAATCTTTGGATTATCTGTAAGTAATATATCTGCATATTCATCTATTAATTCTTTAACCCCACTCAATGTATGTATTTTAGAATAATAATTTTCAGGATTATTCCAACTTGTTACATTCTGTAATAATGTTTGATATCTATCATAGAAATGAGTATTTCCAACTTTCATATTGTTCTTAACCCAAAAGTCTTGATTCATATCATAAACTTTTACATTTGTATAATCATTCTTATTTAAAATAGCCTTCACATATCCCAAAGACAATGGCATAGAATAAGAATATCCAAATGGAAGCCATGCTAAATTTATCTGTTTATTTTTATTCATTTTTTCCTCACTATTGTTATTCCTGTAGAACTTGGGAAATCTTTTCTAATTCCGTGATTAAATAAATTAAATACTTCAAATTTTCTTTTATCTATTGTTTTAATAAATTCACTTGGGCCTGATAAATCATCTCCCGTATGTCCTTCTAATTCTATAAAATTATCTACATAATCTTTATCAGTATCGTGAATAGTAATAATTCCACCTTTGTTCATTTGTTGTGAATACAATTCAAAATCTTTTTTAACTCCGTCAAATGTGTGGTCAGCATCTATATGTAAATAATCTATTTTAATATCTTGTTTTACAAAAAAATTATGATATGCATCTTCTGTAGTTTCTTTTATAAACTTTGGGTGAAAATGTCTTCTAAATAAACTATCTTCTTTATCCCAATCAACCTCTCCATTAAAACCATTACAAGCATCTACAATATAAGTACTTCCGTTATCTCCCCACTCCATACTTACTTCTTTATAAAATCCCTCTTGTGATAAATCATATCTTGCTTGTGTCATGATTCGTGGAATATATCCACCACCACTACCTAAACAAACTAAGTTTTTAAATTTATGAAAGTATATTAATGAATAAACAATCATACCATCTCCAAGATGCATATCATCTGCACCATGACTCCAACGATAAGGAACTTCTTCTCCTTCATTCGTTGTGATATAATTCATTATATAATCATAATTTAATATTGAATTTTTCATAAAACCTTTTATTTAATTATTAAAATGGATTCGAATCACTTCCTTTATTGTGTACCAAAAATGTTTGACCAAAATATACATCCAATGGTTCAACATCAATCTGAACTACTTCAAATCCTTCATCATTATCAATAACTTGATTCAATGAAGTAATCTCTACTTCATTTCCATTTTTATCCATTACATTAGCACCAACTTTCATATTTGGAACTAACTGCCACATCCAAGTATTTTCATTTAATGGTTTATATAACATTTCATGTTCACCTGTAATCATCTCTTGTCCGTCATTTATATCCCAATAACTAAAAGCGAAATCAAAATTAATATCTTGAACACTTGCGGAATGTTGTGAGAATGTTTCTGTTTTCTCATCAGCAAATCTACAACTTCTCCAATCATCATTATCTTCATCTAATTGTCCTGGCATATTCATGGACATTACTTCATCACCAATTTCTAAATCTTCTACAAGTTTAGTAGTACCATCTGCCATATCAATTGGTGTTCCAATTAATAAACAACTTGGTGAACCACCATAACTATCCACGATGGTAAGTGTTTTGTATAAATTAGTATTATAATTTGTAGCATGATCATTAAATCCAGTTGATTGTCCATCTTCTTGAAATGAACCCGTAACTGCTACAGCTGCATTATTAGTTCCTGCTGGAAACCAATCACTATCATTACCAGTACCAGTATTTGC
>Ga0315318_10000089_pt1 | contig 33760 bp, 34 predicted proteins | sample M1200m3416metaG_FD_203703 | JGI IMG/M metagenome (GOLD analysis project Ga0315318, IMG submission 203703) | Ammonia-oxidizing marine archaeal communities from Monterey Bay, California, United States - M1 200m 3416 | ecosystem: Environmental > Aquatic > Marine > Coastal | place: USA: California... | reverse complement strand
ATAGATGAACAAGACCAGTACCAGTGTTTACATCTACAAAATTTTCTGCAACAGTTATGTGATAGTTATCTTGTTTTGCAATTTCTGCTAGTTTTGGAATTTCATCTAGTAATGGATGGATGTATTTTCTTCCTTCCATTTCAGATCCCAAAAATGTTTTTTGTATTTTATAATCATCAATTTTCACTTCTGTCATGAATTCTTCTAATCTGATTTTTCCTACAATCCATATCTCATCATTTACTGTAACTTCCACATATTCCTCTTTTGGATTTAGTCCTACCATTGCATCTGTTACAAGTGTAAATGGCATTGTAGTCCAAACAATCAAAAATTTCTCTTCGTCTGCAAGTTTTACTTTGTAATATAACGACGGATCTTTTACAATATCGTATCCTTGATTTACTTCTGAATGGCTTAGTGATGTTAGGCAACTAGGGCAGTATGCAACTACTCTGTGTCCTTCAGTCAGAATTCCATTTTGATGTGCCTGTTTTAGCATTTTCCACTCTTTTTCAATAAACTCATCTTTGTATGTCCAGTATGCGTTTTTTTGATTTAACGATACACCAAGTTGTTGGTCTGCATTTATCCAATCATTATGATATTTTTCTATGATTTTTTTACATGCTGATACTAGTTCCTTAATCTCTTCTTCAGTTCTGTCTTCTTTTCTTCCTTTTTCTATACCAAGTTCTTTTTCAGCTTGCAGTTCTACTGGCAAACCTTGTGTATCCCATCCTGCGTTGAATGTTACATTGTTTCCAGACAATACGTTGTATCTATACCATAAATCCTTGAATACACGTCCACGCAGATGACCTGCATGTGGTTTTCCATTCATTGTAGGTGGACCTTCGATGAACATAATTTCGTTATTTTTGTCAGGTGATTTTGAGATTAGGTCAAGTGTATCTTGTGTTTTCAAGTGTTCCTTGACGTTTTTTTCAATTTGCTTGATATCGAATTTATCAACTAGTTCCATCTATCCGATTGGAACATTATCTCTATATGAATATGAGCATCAATAATTCTTGGAAATATATATCAGAATTAAATTATAATTTTATGGTTAATGTTTTAGTTATTGGGTCAGGAGGACGTGAACACTCACTGTCTTGGAAATTATCCCAGTCTGATTTAGTTGATCAAGTTTATGTTGCACCTGGAAATGGCGGTACGTCACAAAATATTGCAATATCTGTAGATAATTTAGATGAATTAGCAAATTTTGCTCAAGAAAAAAATTGTTTTACCATAGTTGGTCCTGAAGCCCCTTTGGCAGATGGGCTAGTTAACAAATTTACTGAAAAAAATCTACCTGTATTTGGTCCATCAAAACAGGCTGCACAATTAGAATCTAGTAAAATTTGGGCTAAACAATTTATGAAAAGAAATAACATACCAACAGCTGATTTTGAAATATTTGATGATGCAAAAAAAGCAAAAGAATTTGTAAAATCATATCAAAAACCAGTAGTAATAAAGGCTGATGGATTGGCAGCTGGAAAAGGAGTAATTGTTTGCAGTAATTATGATGAGGCAAATAATGCAATTGATAAGATTCTAACAGAAAAAGCATTTGGAGATGCAGGTTCAAAGATTATCATAGAAGAAAGAATTGATGGAATTGAGGCATCATACATTGCATTGTGTGATGGTAAAATTGCAATACCTATGGCCACAAGTCAAGATCATAAAAGAATTTACGATGACGATAAAGGTCCAAACACTGGTGGGATGGGTGCATACTCACCAACTCCTGTAATTGACGAACATCTTGCATCTATTATACAAGAAAAAATAATCAACAAAACTATTTCATCAATGAATGATGAAGGAATTGAATTTAGAGGATTTCTCTATGCAGGAATAATGATTCGTGATGGTAATCCATATGTTTTAGAATATAATGTTCGTATGGGTGATCCTGAATGTCAGCCAATAATAATGAGGTTGAATTCTGATTTATACCAGTATCTTAAAGCGGCATCTGAAGGAGGATTAAATGACTTGCCAAAAATTTCTTGGAAAGATGATTTTGCAGTTTGTGTTGTTCTAGCATCAAATGGTTATCCTGAATCATATACCAAAGATGATGAGATCACTGGACTAGATGACATGCCTGATGGTTCTTTTGTATTTCATGCAGGTACCAAAAACCAAGATGGAAAAATTTTATCAAATGGTGGGCGTGTTTTAGGTATTACTGCATTAGGTTCTACACTAAAAGATGCTATAATTAACGCATATACTGCCGCAGAAAAAATTCATTGGAGCAACAAATATCATAGAAATGATATAGGAAAAAAGGGCCTTTCCTGTTTATGATGTTTTAATTACGTCTGTTTCTGTTACAATCCAATCCATCTTAACATCATCATCTGATATTGGAATTGATTTTACAATTTGTTTGGAATATGTTAGCGCAATTTTTACTGATTCATTTTTTGTAAGATATCTGTCATAAAATCCATGACCATATCCAATTCTGTTACCTTTTCCATCCAAACCTATGGATGGAACTAGTATAACATCATGCTTTTTCTGAATAGGACAATTCTCCTTTGGTTCTGGAATATCAAAGTTATTTTTTTCAAGGTTTTTCACATGTTCAATTTTTCTAAAATCCATTGTGTTCTCTGAAATCTTGGGTAATGTGACTGTCTTTTTTGCATCTAAGAGGTTTTTAATTATATTATCAGTAAGGACTTCACTTCCAATTGAGTAATAGCATCCAATTGATTCTGCGTCTGAGAAAACTTGCATTTTTTTTAATTTTGAAAGAATTCTCTTACTATGAATCTGGATTAGATCAAATGATATAGAATCTCTTTTTTCTAAAAGATGCTTTCGTAAAGCATCTTTTTCAGTATTTGATGTCAATTCCTTTACTCAATGAAGCTGCAGTAACAGTATTCTTCAAAAGCATTGCAACTGTCATTGGACCCACACCACCTGGAACAGGTGATGCAAATAATGCTTTTTCAATTATATCTGAAAAATCAGCATCACCTACTAATTTTCCTTCATATCTTGTTGTTGCAACATCAATTACAACTGCGTCTTGTTTTATCATATCAGGCGTTAATTTGAAAATTTCACGATTTCCTACACCTGTAATTATAATATCTGAGTTAAGACAAATTTGTTTTAGATCTTTAGTTTTTGAATGACATGTTGTTACAGTTGCATTATTTTGTAGCAAAAGATGAAACAACGGTTTTCCTACCAAATTACTACGATTAATTATTGTAATATTTTTTCCTTCCAGTTCAATATTATAATACTTACACATTTCAATAATTCCAGATGGTGTACAAGCTATGAGAATTGCTTTTCCAATTGCAAGTAGACCTACATTTGTTGGTGTAAGACCATCAATATCTTTTTCAGGTAAAATTTGAGTTGTTGTATTAAATTCATTTAGATGATTGGGTAGAGGTAATTGTACAAGAATTCCATGTACTGTTTCATCCTGATTTAATTTTTCAATTAGGTCATTTAGTTCTTCTTGGCTTATATCATTTGAAAGTGTGTGATCTTTTGTTAGTATTCCAACTTCTTCACATGCTTTATGCTTATTTCTAACATATGTTGCAGATGCTGGATTATCTCCTACAACAATAGTTGCAAGGCATGGTGTTATTTCTTTTGATTTTAAATCTTTTACAATTTCTGCCACTTTAGTTTTGACACTTTTTGCAACTTCTAATCCATCTATTTTTGTTCCTGTCAATGCTGGTAAATTCCTCATGCGAGTAATAAATCATTGAGAATCATAGAAAAGAAATTATTTGGTAAGCAAAAATTAACTGTATGTTTGTTGCAATCGTAGATATCAGTCTCAAAGAAGAAAAAGCATTGGAGTTTAAAACGTGGTTTTCTAATTCAAATAAGACTCTATCAAAATTTGATGGTTTTATTTCCAGAAGGTTGCTTGAAGGAGAAGATGGTTCTAAACGTATAGTAGTTGAGTTTGAAAATATTGAATTATTCAGAACCATGCACAAAAGCCCAGAACATGCAAATCTTCACTCTGAACTAAGTAATTTCATGCTGAGTTCACCTAAACCACAATTTTACCAAATAATTGCTGAATGACATGAAATTTGAATACAATACTGTTGAATCAATTAAAAAAATAAAAAACACCAATTCATATTTTCATACTTTTTTTAGTAACAAAAATCTTGAAACCGGTGTTTTAGTATTAAATCCAGGCGAAGAAGATACTCAACTTCCACATGATTCAGATGAAATGTATTATGTAGTAGAAGGTGATGGTTTTTTGAAAATAAGAAAAAAAAACTATGTAGTGAAAAATGGAAAGGCATTTTTTGTACCAAAAGATACAGAGCATTTCTTTTTTGGAAATAAGAAAAAACTTGTTGTGTTATATTTTTTTGGTGGATCTAAAAACTAATTTAAAATTTTTACATGCCTGCCTTTAACAGAAATCTTTTTCCTAGCAAAAAGACTAACTGCTTTTGGATAAATTTTATGTTCTTTTGCAAGAATTTTCTTTGTTAGTGTTTTTTCTGTATCAGTATTTTTAATTTCAATAATCTCTTGTAAAATAATAGGTCCAGTATCTATTCCTTCATCTACAAAATGAACTGTACACCCAGAAAATTTGGCACCAAATTCTATTGCTTGTTTTTGTGCATTTAATCCTGGAAATGCAGGTAGTAGTGCAGGATGAATATTTAAGATTCTATTTTTGTATTGTCTGATAAAATATGGACTGATAACTCTCATAAATCCTGCTAAACAAACAAGCCCATTTGTTGGTGTAACTTTATATTTTTTTAATATAGATATAATTTTTTTATCGTATTGTTCTCTTTTTCCTTTATACACAGTACTTTCTATGACTTCTATTGGCACATCAAGTTTTTTTGCAATAGTTAATCCTTTTGCATTTAATTTGTTAGAAATTACTATAGCTGGCTTTATTGGAATTTTCTGTTTTTTTATTGCCTTTAGAATTGCCTCCATATTACTACCCCTACCAGAAATTAAAATTCCCAAATTCTGCAATGTTTGATTATAATTATGCGTTAAATTAAACGCTATGTTAACATTCGATCAAACTTGTAATTTATAATTAAAATGATAATACTCAATATATTGAGTAATATCAGATTAACAAAAAATGGGATTGAATGTATAACTGGCTCTTCAACTGTTTTTTTAGATCCTAAAAAAATTCGAGATGATAGTGTAAATTTTGTTTCTCATGCGCACATTGATCATCTGCCCAGTAGTGGTACAGGCACGATTTTATCTTCTAGTGTAACTAGTAAAATAGCAGAATTAAGAGGTTATACGCTTGAAAACTCTACTGAGACGCTTGAAAATTTTACATTGGTAGACAGTGGTCATATCTTCGGTTCAATGGGATTGCTTTTTGATGATATTTTTTATACTGGTGATATATCCTTGCGTGATCGTGGATTTCTAAAAGGTGCCAAGATACCAAAATGTAAAACTCTTATCATGGAATGTACATTTGGATTACCTGAATTTGTTTTACCTCCAGTGGATGATGTTGTCAAGCAAGTAAACGAAATAATTTCAAATTTGTACTCTAAAGGAAAACCGATAATCTTACTTGGCTATGAGTTAGGAAAGGCACAAACAATATCACAATTATTCAATGATTGGGAACCAGTATTCTATCATGATTCTGTTAAAAAGATGAATGATTTGCATCGTTCACTTGGAGTTCCATTAAAGGAAGCCATGGGTCATACTGAAGCTGAATCAAAAGGATTGTTAGATAAAAAACCTTGGATAATGATTGCACCTATGATGAGTGCAAAAAATAATTTTATAAAATATATGAAATTGAAATATGATGCAATAACTATCGGATTTAGTGGGTGGGCAAAATCAACAAAATTTGGATTTTCTAGAGGTACTGATTACTCTATACCACTAAGTGATCATTGTGATTACAATGAACTATTAGAACTTGCTAAACGTTCAGAAGCTGAGAAGATTTTCACTATTCATGGATTTGTCGATGAATTTTCAAAAGATCTAAATAGATTAGGGTTTTGTGCACAATCACTTCGTGAAGCATCACTTGATAACTTTTTTTAGTTTAATTTTCTTAGTTTTCTATTATATGCAACACCAAATCGATGTGTTTCGTCTCTTGCATGCTGTAAAATTTTGATTGAATCTTTATTTTTTGGAATAATTATAGATTTTGCTATTTTTGGTATGTGTACTTCTTCATTTTCTTTTGCAAGTGAAATACATGGAATGACAACTCCTATTGATTTTAGAGCAGATATTGCAGAGCTAAGCTGACCTTTTCCACCATCTATTACTATCAAATCTGGAAATTCTTTTTTTTCATCTTTTAATCGTGAATATCTTCTACCGACAATTTCATTAATCATTGAAAAATCATCTCTGCCTTTAACAGTCTTAATCTTAAATTTTCTATATCCTGATTTGTTTGGTTTTGCATTAACAAATCTAGCCATAGAGCCAACTGCATATTCATCTCCATGATTTGAGATATCAAAGCATTCTATTACGCGTGGAATAGATGGTAATTTCAGAATATCTCTTAATTCTACTAATCCAGGCTCTGCATTTTTATTTTGAATGAGAGAAATATTTCGAAGAATCAATTCTATCATTTCTCTTCTTTTTCCCTTATTACCATGAATGATTTTTACTGAAAACCCAATTCTGTCTGATAGTGCTTTTTGAAGAGATAATTTATCAGAAATCTCCTCACTAGTGATTATAGTTTTTGGTACTTCATGTGTAGTATAGTATTGATATAGAAAATTTGTGAAATTATTGTCTCCAATAAGATCAAATGAAAACTTTTCACTATCTCTAATGACTCCATGTGTTTGCCGAAACGTCATGACGATTGCATCATGTTCGTTATATTTTATTCCAAAAAATTCTTCATCTGATTTTCTAACAGTTTCCATTTTTTTTCCTGAATTAATGCTTCCCAGCCGTTGAAGTGTGTCTCTTATTTCAATCGCTCTTTCAAATTGCTGTGATTTTGAAGCATCTTTCATCTGTTTTTTTAATTTTGAACTAAATTCTTTCATTTGTTCTTTACTTTTCAAGATTGATTCCAAGTCTGAAATGTTTTCATTGTATTCTTTTTGTGCTGTTGTGAATTCACATGGTGCATCACAATTTCCTAAATGATATTCAAGGCATGCTTTTTTTGGTAATGTTTTACAAATTCTAACTTTGAATGTTTTTCGAAGTGAACCAATTGTCAACAGTTTAGAGCTGCCTTTTGTAAACGGACCAAAAATTTTACCTTTCCCAAGAAAATCACCTTGTCTGGTTCTTCTTGTAACTAGTAATCTTGGAAACTTTTCATTTGTAATTCTTAGATATGTGTATCTTTGTTGATCTTTTAATTCTATATTGTATATTGGTCTATATCGTTTAATCATATTTGATTCAAGCAAAAATGCTTCACTTTCATTATCTGTTAACAAAAACTCTATACTTGCAATCTTTGAAACAAGTTTTTGTGTTTTGTAATTTTGATTCTTTAAAAAATATGTTTTTACTCTATTTTTTAGATTTTTTGCTTTTCCGATGTAAATTATTTCTCCTTTACTATCTTTCATTAAATAAATTCCAGGTTCTTTCGGTATGGAAATCTTTGATATATCAAATGTCATGATTTCATCAGTTTTTTTAGATATTTCCCTGTGTAACTTTTTGGATAATTGGCTATTTGCGATGGATGTCCTGTGGTAACTAAGTATCCACCTTCATCTCCACCTTCAGGACCTAGATCCACAATCCAATCTGAATTTTTTATCACATCCATGTTGTGCTCAATTACAATAACGGTATTTCCTAAATTGACTAGTCTGTTTAAAACATCCAGTAGTTTTTGAACATCTGCAAAATGTAAACCAGTGGTTGGTTCATCTAGAATGTATAGTGTTTTTCCTGTACCTCTCTTTGATAATTCTGATGCAAGTTTTACTCTTTGTGCTTCACCACCTGATAATGTAGTTGATGATTGTCCAAGCTTAATGTATCCAAGTCCGACATCAAATACAGTTTGTAATTTTCTTTTAATGGCTGGAATATTTTCAAAAAATTCTAATGCTTCTTCTACAGTCATTTCTAAAATGTCTGCAATATTTTTTCCTTTGTACATTATACCTAGAGTTTCTGAATTGTATCTTTTTCCATTGCATTCGTCACACCTTACATAAACATCGGACAGAAATTGCATTTCAATTTTTTTAACTCCATCACCTTCACATGCAAAACATCTACCAACAGCTACATTAAATGAAAATTGACCTGGTGCATAACCTCGTTCTTTTGATAATTCTGTATTTGAATATAATTCTCGAATAGGTGTAAATGCACCAATATACGTAGCTGGGTTTGATCTGGGGGTTCTACCAATTGGAGATTGATCAATTGATATAATTTTATCAATATTTTCAACTCCTGACACATCTTTGTGTTTTCCTGGAAGTCCGGTTGTTTTGTAGAAGTAAGAAGATAGTGATTTAAGCAAAATGTCATTGACAAGTGTAGATTTTCCTGAACCAGAGACACCTGTAACTGAAATTAAATAGCCTAGAGGAAATTCTACATTTATATTTTTTAAATTATTTTCTTGTGCACCTTTAACAATAATTTTTCCTTTTTGTTCTCTTTTCTTCTCTTTAATTTTGATTAAATTATGATCCTTTAGATAATCTCCTGTTATTGATTTATGATTATTAAGAATCTGTTTGAGGGTACCTTCAAATACAACATTTCCTCCATGCACGCCTGCACCAGGCCCTAAATCAACAATCCAGTCTGAATTTCTAATAATTTCTTCATCATGTTCAACTACAATTACTGTATTGCCTAAATCTCTTAATTTTGATAATGTTTTAATCAATCTTGCATTATCTCTCTGGTGTAATCCTATTGTTGGTTCATCTAATACGTACAATACGCCTGTCAAGTTAGAACCAATCTGTGTTGCAAGTCTTATTCTTTGAGATTCTCCACCAGAAAGTGTTGCACTTGATCTATTTAATGAAAGATAGTTTAGTCCTACATTTCTTAAAAATTCTAATCTTTCTCTAATCTCTTTAAGAACATCTTTTGCAATAAATTGTTCAGTCTCTGTTAGCTTCAAGCCATTAAAAAAATTATATGATGAATCAATTGAAAGATCACATACATCCATAATATTTTTTGAATTAATTTTAACTGCAAGTGCTTCTAGTTTTAGTTTTTTTCCTTGACATGTAATGCATGGAGTATCTCGCATGAATTGTTTTAGCCATTCTCTTTTTGCTTCAGAATCTGTTTCCATAAATTTTCGTTGCAGGTTGTTTAATACTCCTTCAAATGCATCTGTATATTCCCAAAAAGAATCACTATTTTTTGATTCATATGAAAACTTCATGACGTCATCGCTTCCATGTAAAATAATGTTAATCTGCTTTGATTTCATCGCATTAATTGGAGTCATCAAATTAAAACCATATTTTTTCCCTACTGCACGTAATTCTTGTCGTCTAAATGATTGGAATCTTCCACTCCATGGAACAATTGCACCATCTAAAATTGACTTTGATTTATCAGGAATTACTAAATTTGGATCAAATTCCATCTTTACTCCTAATCCATTACATTGTTTACACATCCCAAATGGTGAATTAAATGAAAACGTACGTGGTTCTAATTCACCAACTGTAATTCCACAGTGTGGGCATGCATTATTCTGAGAAAATATTTTTTCATTTGTTTCTGATGCTATAAGCACTGAACCTTGTGCAGCTTTTAATGCAGTTTGAACAGATTCAAAAATTCTACTTTTCTCTGCCTTATTTGCAGTAATCCTATCAACTATAATCTCAATATTATGCCATTTCTGTCTATCAAGTTTTGGAAATTCATCTTCTAATGATATGTTTTCTCCATTAACTCTCGCTCTAGAATAGCCATCCTTTTTCATCTGCTCAAATAATTTTTCATATGTTCCTTTTTTTCTTTGTATTAATGGGGCTAAGACAAGAATCATTTTTTGATTGAATTCTTTTATTACTGAATTTGTTATTGATTCAATTGATTGGCTTGAAATTTTTCTTCCACAATTTGTACAATATGGAACACCAATCCTTGCAAATAGAAGTCGTAGATAATCATAGATTTCTGTAGTTGTTCCAACAGTTGAACGTGGATTTTTACTTGTAGTTTTTTGTTGAATTGAAATTGCAGGAGATAGTCCATCAATAGAATCAACATCTGGTTTATCCATCATTTCTAAAAATTGTCTTGCATAAGACGATAGTGATTCAACATATCTTCTTTGTCCTTCTGCATAGATTGTATCAAATGCAAGAGTTGATTTTCCTGAACCTGATAAACCACTAATTACAACAATTTTATTTTTTGGAATGTTTACGTTTATGTTTTTTAGATTATGATGTCGAGCACCTTTAACTTTTAATTCATTTTGATTCATTTTTTTCCAACTCCATTTGTATTCTTTTTATTTTATCTCTACATTTTATTGCATTTTCAAAATCCAAATCTTCAGCAAATGTTTTCATTTTAATTTCAATTTCAATTTTTTGCTTTTTCAAGTCAGTTTTTGATTTATTTTTAATTTCATCTAATTCTGTTTCTTGCTTTGGTATAGACTTGATTATTGTTTTTGGAATTATTTTATTGGTTTTATTGTATTGTATTTGTTTTTCTCGTCTTCTTTTTGTTTCTAGTAATGCTGACTTCATAGATACTGTGGTATTGTCTGCATACATGATTACCCTTCCTTCTGAATTTCTAGCGGCCCTACCAAATGTTTGAATCAAACTTGTTTTATTTCGCAAAAATCCTTCCTTGTCTGCATCTAATATAGCAACAAGTGAGACTTCTGGTATATCTAATCCCTCTCGAAGAAGATTTATTCCTACTAATACATCGAATTCACCTAATCTTAACTGTCTAATTAATTCAGTTCTTTGAAGACCTTGAATTTCTGAATGTAAATAACGCACACGAATTTCTTTTTTAGATAAATATTCTGCTAGATCTTCTGCCATTCTTTTTGTTAGTGTTGTTACCAGTATTCTTTGGTCTTGTTTTACACATTTTGTAATTTCTATTATCAAATCATCCATCTGACCCTTTGAATTACGTATTTCTACTTCAGGGTCAATTAGACCAGTTGGTCTTACAAGCTGTTCTACTATCTGTGATGATTTATGTCGTTCATAGTCAGCAGGAGTTGCTGAAACAAAAATAGTATTTTTAATTCGTTTTTCAAATTCCTCAAATTTTAACGGTCTATTATCAAATGCACTTGGAAGTCTAAACCCATAATCAATTAATGATTTTTTCCTAGAATAATCTCCTTTGTACATACCATGAAGTTGTGGTAATGTAACATGTGATTCATCAATTACAAGTGTAAAATCATCACCAAAAAAATCAAGCAAACAAAATGCAGGTTCTCCAGGTTTACGTCCATCAAAATGTCTTGAATAGTTTTCAATTCCTGAACAGTAGCCTAATTCTTCAATCATTTCCAAGTCATATTTTGTACGCATCTCAAGTCGTTGCCGTTCTAATTCATTTAATTTTGGCAATGTTTCTTTAAGCTCTTTTCTGATAGATTTTATTGCTTTTTCCTTGACATCTTTTGCAATTATGTAATGTTTTGCAGGAAAAATTCTGATAGATGTAATATTTTTCTTTTCTGATAATGACACATTGTCTAGTATTGTAATTTTTTCAATCTCATCACCAAATAATGAAATACGTACAATATCTTGAGAGTATGCTGGTATGATATCAATTGTATCACCTTTAACTCTGAAAAATCCAGCTTTCATTTCAACATCGTTTCGCTCATACCTAGCATTTATCAAATTTTTAATCAAATCTGTCCGAGAAATTTCTTTTTTTACTTGAATTGTCACTGCCATGTCTTCCCATTCTTTGGGTGAGCCTAGTGAATAGATACATGAAACAGTTGCAACAATAATTGTTGGTTCTTCTGAAAGAAGCATTGCAGTTGCCTCTAGTCGAAGTTTTTCTATTTTTTCATTAATTTGTGTGTCTTTTTCAATATAGGTATCTGTTTGTACAATATAGCTCTCAGGTTGATAATAGTCATAGTAGCTTACAAAATATCCAACATTGTTATTTGGAAAAAACTGTTTTAATTCTGAATAAAGCTGTGCTGCGAGAGTTTTATTGTGTGATATTACTAGTGTATTTTTTCCAGTTTTGGCAACAGCATTTGCAATTGTGAAGGTCTTTCCACTACCTGTTACACCTAACAGTGTCTGATTTTTTCTTTTTTTGATGCCTTTCACTATTGCATCAATTGCAGGTGGTTGATCTCCAGTTGGCACAAACTCTGAATTCAGATTAAATTCTTGTATTTTTTGCAATAGTCAAGATCATTTTATAGAAAATTTAAAGCAATGGTAATTCTGAAAAACTAGCACACAGCTTCTTGTATTGTCTGTCCTGGGAAATTCCTATCAAACCAATCAGCATAACTAGGTTCATTATTGTACCGATCTAAATAATGTTGTAAATCTTTTTCAGGATCTGGAAATCCTGGAACACCAGTAGATGATGCAGATTCTTGTTTAACTAGCACTTCTTGTATTGTCTGTCCTGGGAAATTCCTATCAAACCAATCAGCATAACTAGGTTCATTATTGTACCGATCTAAATAATGTTGTAAATCTTTTTCAGGATCTGGAAATCCTGGAACAATAGTCGATGATACAAGTATTTCTGTATTAGTACATGTTGCACGTTCTAATGTTTCTATACTAGAAGAATCAGGATTAATTGATAATTCAGGATTAATTGATAATCCAGCAGCAACTCCTCCAATTATTATAATTCCAATTATTCCCAACAATATAATTTTTTTAGATGAATTAGTTTTTTTTATCTCTGTTTTATTATTTTCTATCTGACTGACAAATTTTTCTTCAAGTGATGGTTCATTCTCATCATTTGTAAATTTTTCAGAATGTTCTTTCTCATTCTCACTAAGATTTGATGTATAATTAGTTGAATAATTTTCATCTGGTTTTTTTAGTGTTGAAGATGACGCACTTTTTACTTCTTCACGATTTATTTTATATGATTTATTGTCTCCTTGAATTCGATATCTACTTTGTTCTTGTTTTCTAATTCGTGGGAAACTTGTTTGATCTTTGTTGGGCTCAATTTTTTTAATATGAACTCTTTGTCTTGGTGCTAAATATTGAGAGACTAATGCATCGATATATTTTCTATCTTCCAATGAGATTAAACTTCGTTTTTGGAAAGATGCAATAATTTTTTTAAGGCGATCTGGATTGCCTTTTCCGGTTTCTAATAGTTTTAATGCATCATCAATAGTTGAATCTGACATAATAGTAGTTTATTGATAATTTCTTAATAAAAATTGATGCTAAATCACCATTTAACATCTTTTTCTAATTTGATATTATCATTTGAAATAGAAAATCCCATTATCTCCAATGTATTTTTTGATGTTGCAGAATTTCGTTCAAAAATTTTTCTTGCCATTTCTATTTTAGCATCATTTTTTAAATTTTGACCAATTTTATATTTACCACGTATAGAATTAGGATTAATTTTGATTACTGCTACATTATCTAAAACACTCATTTGTGTATTAATTGGTTCATACCCACCTTCTGGTTGATATTTCTCCATTAATCTATTTAGTGCCAATGTTTTTTCTTTTTTATCTGTGACAATTGTTGCTTTTCCTTTCATTACAACACTAATGTAAAATGTATCTGCTACTGAAGCATCATTCGGATCTGAAAAGTATGAAGGTAAAAATTCTAGATTTTTATCTACTTCAAATCCAACTTTATCATTTTTTTGAATATTTTGAAGTTTTTCACCTTTAGTATGGGAATGCATGTAAATTACATTATCTATAAAAACAAAATTCATTGGTATGATTTGGGGGTATCCATCTTCATCCAGACTGGCAATACGTCCTGTGGATTCACCGTCTAAAAATTCTTTAATTTTATCTTTAGATTTAATTTCTAAGATTCCAAGTAATTGCATATCTATTGTGAAATCATATTGCTAAAATTTTTTTCCTTATTTTTTATCTTGTTCCTTAAAATATGGTATTACCTTACTTGCAAACTTATCAATAGAGCCAAAATACCCTGGACTTGATCCCCAGAATCTTACTACAAAGTGGTTTACACCAGCTTTAACAAATCTTTCAAATACTTGAATTACATCATCAGGTGTTCCAACACCAGTAGATGATCTTGCAATTTTATCTGGAATTTTTGTTGCAGCTTCTCGCATTTTTACAATCCAGTCTTGATTTGACATTGAATATTCTGTAAAGTATTTTTTAAAATCAAACCCTTCAATTTCTTTAAGACCATGCACTCTAAGAATTTCTTCTTTAAACAAACTTACTTTTACAGCCTCTTTCATTTTTGCCCATGAGGCTTCTCCATCATCTGAGAAGTATACATCAATATCTAATGCCATTTGGAAATCTTCTTTCTCTTCTTCGGTTCTACCATTTTCATTCATGGAATTAAGAATCTGTTCTTTATGGTCCTCAAATAATTCTGGTGTGTAGCCTATTGGAAGCCAGCCTTCACCATATTTTCCTGTTAGTGCTAATGTTCTTTTTCCACCTGATGCCATATACGTTGGTGGATGAGGTTTTCGTATAGGTGGTGCTTGAAGGCATGCACTCTCTAATTTGTAATACTTTCCTTCAAAATCTACGGTATTATCAGGTGTTGAATGATATAATTTCTTAATTACTTGAATTTGTTCTTCCCATTTAGAGACTGGTTTGTCAAATGGAATACAAAATTCTTTAAGGTTTTGTGCTTCACCAGCACCAATACCTAAAATGGCTCGTCCTTTTGAAATTCTATCAAGTGTTATAGCAGCTAATGCAATATTTGATGGATGTCTTCTAATTGCATCAGTCACACATGTTCCAAGCTCAACATTGTTTGTTACAGCTGCAATTGAAGAAAGCATAACCCATGGATCTAATACAATAGCATTTTTCCATTGTGGAACATTTGTATGATCCATATAGAAAATTGAGTCATAACCAGTTTTATCAGCAAGCATACATGCAGTTAAAATTTGATCTTCAGTATAACCTGCTCTTGCAACATTTAATCCGTTTTGTATTCCAAACTTTAACATATCTAAAACCTTTCATTTTGGTGTTAATATGCATTTTATAAAGTATGAGAAATTACTCTGCCTGAAATAAAATAAAAACTAAAGATTTCCAGAATTAATATCATTTAGACATTGAATAACATCTTCTTTTGAAATTGGTATTGGGTTTGGATCTAGATGTCCTTTATCAGTCATAACAACATCTGCTGCTTCACTTACATCAGCTTTAAGCTCCATTTTATCAAAACCTAATTTTTCAATTACTTCTTTGAATCTATCATAGAATATTGATTTGTTGTGTTTATGTGCCACAGTAGTGCATGACGATAATGAATATCCGTGAGGAACTCCCTCATTTGAAAATACATATGATAATGCATGTCCTAATGTAGTAGAACAGTTACCAAATCCCATTCCTGACAGCATAGATCCATATGGATAATTTTCTGGCTTGTCATTAATTATTGCATCATATAAAACATCAAATGCTTGCTTACATAATGTTCTTGTTAAATCATTTCCGAGTTTGCTATCATATCCTTCTGTAGCTTGTGCACATGCATCACAGACTGAATTCTTAAGAATTTGTTCTGGTGTTCCATCCATAAAATATGAATCAATTATTGCTCTATCTGCTAGAAATCTATCTTCTCGCAGTAATTTCTTTTTTCCATCAAATTTAAGAACACAATATGTTGTCATTTCAGCTCCTGTACCAAATGTTGTTGGGATTAAAATTTTATCAACACCAAATTCCGATGCAGAATACTTTACAACATCAAGTGAACTTCCACCACCAAGACCAATTAGTACAGATGGTTTTTTTTCTTTATACTCAGATATTAGAGTATTAACATCATCAATAGATGGCTCTGGAGTAACTTTGTCAAATAACATATAATCTTGAATTCCCATTCTATCTAGCCATTTTCCAGATAATTCAGGTGGAGTTGTTGTTACCACTAATGCATTTTTTGGATATTCAGCTTCAGATAAGGCATTTTCACCAAACTCAATTTTTTTTGGAAGTAATACTTTATCCATAGTAATGTTACATTTTCTTTCTCTTTTTATATCTTACAACGTGCAAAACCTTAAGTTATTTTTTACTTCATTTAGATAAATGATAAAAATTTCTTCTAATTTTGTAAATAATAAAAAATCTCACGATGCATTAGAAATACTAAATGAGGGATTATTACACGCAAATCCTCAAATTGGTCTTCAAAAATATTTTTTCAGGAATAAAATCAAAACTAAAAGATCCACTATAAATTTAAAAAATTTTGAAAATGTGTATGTTATTGCAATTGGCAAAGCTGCCGATTCAATGATGCAATTTGTTTCATCAAAGATTGTAATAACAAAAGGAATTATTATAATGCCATCAGGCTATAAGCCTATTTTCAATCAAAAAAAAATCCAGTTTTTTATGTCAGGTCACCCATTACCAAATTCCCAAAGCTTGAAAGCTGGAAATTACATAAAAAATTTTATCGCAAAAACTACAAAGAAAGATTTTGTAATATTTCTAATTTCTGGCGGTGGCTCATCATTGGTTACTTTACCATATGAAATTTCACTTAAAGAGAAAATCGGTTTAAATCGCCAATTAATTCAATCTGGTGCAAGTATTAATGAAATATCATGTATACGAAAACATCTTTCAGACATAAAAGGTGGAAAATTAATTCAAAAAATGAAGAGTCCTGCAATTTCATTTGTTTTATCTGATGTAATAGGAGATGATCTAAGTTCCATATCTTCAGGAATAACATATGCTGATAAAACTACTTTTTCTGATTCATTAAAAATTCTTAAAAAATATAAAATTGAGAAAAAAATATCAAAAAATATAATTTCTGTTTTAAAAAATGGTTTTAACAAAAAAATTCCTGAAACTCCAAAAAAACCAAAATTCTCACATATTATAATTGGCAATAATAAAAAATCTCTTATTGCCATGAAAGATAAAGCAATAAAGTTAGGTTATACCACTCTTGTAATTTTTAATCTTAAATCTGATGTCAAAATTGTATCAAAAATAATTGCCAATAAATTTAAAACAACAAAAAAAACATGTGTAATTTTTGGTGGTGAATCTACAGTAAATGTAAAGGGTAAAGGAAAAGGTGGAAGAAATCAAGAATTGGTTTTACAAATTTCTAAACAATTAGAAAATAATTCAATTTTGATATCATCAATTGGAACTGATGGTGTAGATGGTGATACTAAATATGCAGGAGCAATGATTTCAAATGAAAATATTGCACCGTTTGAAAAATATTTAAAAAACAATGATTCATTTAGTTTTTTTAAAAAATTTGGCGGTTTAATATTCACAGGACCTACTCATACAAATGTTAATGACATAGGTTTGATTATTAGATGAATTCTCTGGAATTTTTAGTTGTTGAGTTTTTATGATCCAAAGAAAGATTTTTTGCCGCCAGGTTTTTTTCTGATTCTATAATTTGATATTTAATTTCTAGGCTTCGATGATTTGTTAATTGATCAATAAAGTAAATTTTATCATTAATTATTTGATTGTCAGTTATAGTTTTTTTAATTAGAATTTCATACATCTCATTCGAATCACACATTACGTTTACTGTATCATGATCTTTTATGATAAAAACCCCTAAACCCCAATAAATCCCAACATGCAATGCAACGAATTTTGATTCTTCTGTACTACTAATATCTAATTTTCCTCCTGACAAATAGGCTGGAGGGTGCACTCTAGTCTGGTCGACGATTGTATTTCCAGTTTTTATTGACCAGGTGTACTTTTTTGTCGTACCATCAAAGAAAAGTTCATGTTCCATATGTCAATCAAAAAACACTGGTTTATCAATATAATTTGAATTCTTGGCTTAATGATCTATTTTGAAATTTACTTTCATGATGAATAGTCATAATTTCTTCAAAAAAATGGTTGATGAACTTGTTGATTTCTCTGAATTTGATCCTGAACTTGCTGATGGAATAAAATGGCTTGATGTGCAGGCTCAAAAGAAAGGTATCACATTTTACGATATGGTTTTTGAAGTATTGTATAGAAATGATATTAATTCAAAAGCAAAAAATTGGTTAAAAACAAGAAATTAAATTTATTCTCTTTCATTAATTGGTAAATATGCACAGCCTTGAGGTCCAGCATATTTTCCTACATAAACTGCTTTAGGTCTATACAACATAGGTTTTGGAGCAGCCTCGGCAAATCTTTCTTCAATTACATGTGCTGCCCATCCTGCAACTCTAGAAATTGCAAATATTGGTGTATTTAGATCCATTGGGATTTCTAACATATAGTAAACTGATGCACTATAAAGATCAACATTTGGGAAAATTTCTTTATTTTTCTCTTTTTTCATAAATTTTACTGTTTCATCCTCTACATTTTTTGTAATTTCATACCATGGCATTTTTGTTTTTTCAGCAAGTTTTTTTGATAGTTCTTTTAAAACAGTTGATCTTGGATCAACTGTTTTGTATACTGCATGACCCATACCCATAACTCTGTCACCATTTTCTAATCTAACTTTGATCCAATTTCCCACGTTGTTTTTATCTTTAATTTCTAACAGCATTTTCATTACTTCAAAATTTGCTCCACCGTGTAATTCACCACTTAATGCACCTACGGCAGCACTGACAGCAGAATACATATGTGCTCTAGTAGATGCAACTTCTCTTGCAGCAAAAGTCGATGCATTAAATGTATGATCAGCATGAAGAATTAGACATACATCAAAAATTCTTTCTATCTCTTTATCAGGCTCTTCACCTTTTAACATGTATAGAAAATTACTTGCATGGCTTAAATTGGGATTTGGAGATATTGGTTCTTTATCATTTCTAATTCGTTCCCAGCTTGCAATAATTGTTGGAACTTTTGCTATAAGATTAATTGCTCTTTGATAACTAATTTCTTTTGCAGAGCCTACTTCATTATAATATCCAGCTAAAGCAGCAACAAATGCCTGAAGTGCATCCATTGGTTCTGCATCTTTTCTCCAATTTTTCATATTTTTTTGCATTTGTTCAGGAATTTGTCTTGAATCACGTAATTTTACTTTGAATTCATCAAATTCTTTTTGATTAGGTAAGTGATCGTATAATAAAAGAAAACATGTTTCTTCAAAATTTGAATTCTTTGTTAAGTCTAAAACATCAAATCCTCTATAGATTAGTTTTCCTTTATTTCCATCTATATGAGAAATTTTAGTATCAGCTACTGTAACATCTCTAAGCCCAATATTCTTAGTTTCCATATTGTTCTATCTTCAAACAGCACTATTAAATTTTCAAGGCTATAATTTGTCAATAAATTTAGTAGATTGTCTAATCTATCAAAGCTTGTGCATATATGAATAATTTTAATTATTAATTATGTCTGATATTGAACGTAGATTAATCAAACAAGCTGATGAGGACATACTTAATGCATCACCAGAATTTTTAAAATTAATTCAAGAATTTGATGTCAAAAATCAATTGTTAGGTGGAACATTTTATGATATTTATTCATCTGTTTTAAAATCTAAAAATGATAAAAAGAAAATTACTCCTAAAACAAAATAGTTTTTTTAAGTATTTTTTCATTCTTGGTTTAAATGAGGGTTTATGAAAAATAAGAACATGGTCGTCAAAAATCCTATCAAAACAAAAATCATTTGTGTTTCACATGAAGAAGATGCAGATGGAATAAGCTCTGCGGCACTAATTAAGCAGGCTTTTGGAGGAAGTTCAATTTTAGTTGATTATCCTGGAATGATGCATTCTATGGAACCATTAAGAGATGATAAAAAATTAAAAGAACTTTACATTTGTGATCTTGGATTAAATAAAAAAAATGAATCTGAATTTGTTGAACTCTTAACTACTTTGAGAAAACGTAGTGTCAAAGTAACGTATATTGATCATCATGATCTTGATAAGAAAATTATCTCACAATTGGAAAAATCTAAAGTTAAAGTAATTCATGATATCAATGAGTGCACTACTGTCCAAGTATATAATGCGTTCAAAAAAAAATTAAATGATCATGCTGCATTTGTCGCTGCATGTGCAGCTATTACTGATTATATGGAAGATCGTCCTTTAGGTTCAAAGTTATTACAAATATTTGATAGACAATTTGCATTAATCAGCGCTACTGTTTTGACCTATAATATAGTAGGTCATCAAAATGATCCTGATTATTTATTATATCTAGTTGATGAATTAAGTGAATCAAAATATCCTCATCAAATTCCTAATTCATATGAATTTGCACAGCTTCAAGTAGAAAAATTGGCATCTGTGATATCAAAAGTAAAAAAATCAATGAAAGTTATAAAAAATTTAGGACATATGGAAATACTTGATTCTGGAGCAAGCGGTGCAGTGAATTTTGTTTTGGGTCTTTCTGGAAAAGATGTTGGTGTTGCATACAAAGAACGTGTTGATTATGGAATTTATGCTGTTTCAGTTAGAGGATCAAAGAATTGTAAAGTACATTTGGGAAAAATTGTTAACAAATTGGCTACAGAAGTTGGTGGATCTGGAGGAGGTCATGATAAGGCATGTGGGGCATCCATACCTAAAGCAAATATTAAAAAATTCATTAAAAACCTAAACATTTCAGTAGGATAGTACATTGTCTACAACGTCATTAAGAAATGATCATAAATTAATAGAAAAAGTTCTTCATGCATTAGATACAACGATTAAACTACTCAAAGATGGAAAACAAATTCCTGAACAAATATTACTTCCAACCCTTGATTTTACTCAAAATTTTACTGATGTCTGTCATCATGGAAAAGAAGAAGAAGCATTATTCCCTGCACTTGAAAAAGCTGGCTTGCCTACAAACATGGGACCAATTCATATGATGTTAATTGATCATAAAAGAACTAAAGAAATTGCAGGACATATTGGCGCTGCATCAAAAAAATATCTTGAAAATGGAGGTTCAGATTATCTAATTGAAGTCTTAGAACTTTATGTTCAACATGTAAATGAACATCTGTGGAAAGAAAATAATCGATTATTCATGATGGCTGATGCCAGATTAAATTATGCTGCAAAAGATGTTGATAAGAACATAAATGATATTGAAGAAAAAAAACTCAAAGAATTGGGAAAAACTCGTTTACATTATGAATCTCTTGTAGATGAATTAGAAAAGAATGTTTCTGAAATTAATTAGTGAATTCTACAATCATATCAATTTCCACAGTTGCATTCAATGGCAAACTTGAAACACCAATTGCAATTCGTGAATGTTTACCTTTTTCACCAAAAATGTCTGTTAATAGATCAGATGCAGTATTAATCACTCTTGGGTGCTCTGTAAAGTTTTCATTTGAATTAACAAATCCTGAAACTCTAATTATTTTTTGTATGTTATTTAGTGTGCCAAAATGTGCCTTAATTTGAGATAGCCCATTAATAATACAAAGTCTAGCTGCGTTTTGTGCATCTTCTATTGATTGATCATTTTCAACTTTTCCTTGATATTTCAGTTGACCATTCTCCATAGGAATTTGACCTGACACAAATACTAGGTTTCCTGACACCACTAGAGGAATATATGAACCTGCAGGTTTGGGTGGAATAGGCAACACAATTCCAAGTTCTTTCAGTCTATCTTCAATCACAATGATTCACTTTCTCTTTTCTTTTTATTTTTTCCTCTTTGGAACTAAATCATTTTTGATTTTTCACTCTAAAATTTATACGTCTACGTCTAATCTTTAAAAAATAACACCAAAATATATGAAAACTAAAGATAGAGCACAAAAAAATCTGTTAGAAGTAAGGAGTATTTTATCCACAATTGATGAAAAATTATCTTCCATCAATGATAAAACATCTTTCGTTGAAAAACTAGATTATAATGAATTGGGCGATTTCTCTAGAATTCTTACATTATGTGAAATTATTTTATCTAAACACGAGAATAAAAAAGCCGTTTATCAGAATATGAAGAGATTTGTAGACATACTAGATTCTACTGTATGCTCAATTGAACATATGGACAATGAAATTGATGAATTAGGTGTTTCAGCAGATTTTTCAATTAAAAAAATCAAAGAATTTGAATCATTATTAATGAACCAATCAAAACATACTTCATTCTCAGACACAGGCGTATAATACAGTTGAATTAATTTAACCAAATCTTTGACAGCAATTTACTCACCTGAATACCTACTCAAATCTATAGAAAACTCATTAGTGATTTAGAATGAGTATGGCCCCACAAGAATTAGAAAATAGTGCTAGCAAATATGCATCAGAAGCAATAAAGGCAGATTCACAAGGTGCATATGGAATGGCTATTTCTGGATATCAAAATGCATCTGCAACATTGATGAAATTAATGAGATTATATCCAGATAGTAAATTAAATCAAGTTTATACTGAAAGAATACGTGCATATCAAGGCAGAGTAAAAGAATTACAAAATACACGTGCAGGAAATATTGAACCGGTAGTAGATCCTAATGCATCACCTGAAGAACAAAAGAAATCACTTGCACGTGCACAACCAAAAACTGATGATAGTATGGAGGATTTAGTATTAAAAGAAAAACCAGATGTAAAATGGAGTGAAGTCATAGGATTGGATGATGCAAAAAACGCACTGCGTGAATCAATTGTTTATCCAAGTAAAAGACCAGATTTATTTCCACTAGGATGGCCTAGAGGAATGCTACTATATGGACCACCAGGAACTGGAAAAACAATGCTTGCAGCTGCTACTGCACATGAGTTAGATGGATATTTTATTGTTGTAGATGCAGCATCGATGATGAGCAAGTGGCTTGGTGAAGCAGAAAAAAATGTTTCAAAACTTTTTTCAATGGCTCGTGGATACTGCGAAAAAGAACAAAAACCTGTAATTCTTTTCATTGATGAAGTTGATTCATTACTTGGTGAGAGAAATAGTGAAGTTGGTGGTGAAATTAGGGCTAAAAATCAGTTCTTATCTGAAATAGATGGAGTGAATGGTAAAGGAAAGGAAATTATGATGTACGTTATTGGAGCAACTAACAAACCATGGAGTTTGGATAGTCCATTTCTTAGAAGATTTCAAAAGAGAATTTATGTTTCATTACCATCTACAGCAGCTAGAGAGAAATTATTTGATCTCTATACTTCACCATTGAGAAAGAGTTCACGTGTAAACTCTCTTACTCTTGCAAAACAATTTGACGGTTATAGTGCAAGTGATATTAAGGATGTTTGCCAAGGTGCACAATTACAAATTGTTAATGAATTGTTTAGATCTCCAGATTATCATGAGCCTGTAGCAGGTGAACCATCAAGCCAGCCTAGAGAATTAACCATGATGGATTTTAAGAATATTAAGATTAAAAGAAGACCTAGTGTTTCAACAGAAATGGTTCGTGCATATCATAAATGGAGCGAACAATTCGGTGCGCTATAATTTTTTGCGATCATTACACAAAATTTAAATCTAGAACCATAACGATATGTGAAGGGTTACAATTTCCATAAAAAAATCAAAGCATGCTGGTAAGAATGGGAAGCTGATCCTTTCTGACGGTACAGTTTTTGATGGTGTGGGATTTGGATTTTCTACTATATCAGTTGGAGAAATTGTCTTTAATACTGGCATGGTTGGTTATACTGAAACATTAACTGATCCATCATACAGTGGTCAAATTCTAACTCTAACCTATCCTTTGGTGGGAAATTATGGAGTTCCAGACCCTGATCTTCAAAATGATGGTGTATCAAAGTACTTTGAATCTTCTAAAATTCAAGCCCGTGGATTAGTAATACATGAACTATCATTGACTGCCAGTCATTGGAATCTTTCAATGACTCTTGATGAATGGATGAATAATGAAAAAATTCCAGGGATATCAGGAATTGACACTCGTGAATTAACCAAAAAACTTCGTCAGTCTGGTGTCATGATGGGTGCTATCTGTGTATCTGATACTGAAATTAATGTTGATGAAGTTATGGAACAATTAAAAGGTGCAACTAATTACAATGATGAAAATTTTATGAATGTTGTATCAACTGAAACTACTGAAAAATTTGGGAATGATAAAGAGAACATTGTTCTAATTGATACTGGAACAAAAAATGCAATAATCAGAAACATTCGTGAATTAGGTTACAATGCAATCAAAGTTCCTTGGAACACTCCAATTGATGAAATTTTATCATATAATCCAAAAGGTGTTATTGTCAGTAATGGTCCTGGTGATCCTGAACATTGTCCAGATACAATTGAAACTGCAAAAGAACTAATCAAAAAAGAAATCCCAACTCTTGGAATTTGTCTTGGTGCACAAATACTTGGTATTGCAGGCGGTGCTTCAACTTACAAATTGAAGTATGGTCATCGGGGTCAGAATAAACCTTGTATAAATTTAGATAATAATCAAGTATACATCACAAGTCAAAACCACGGATATTGTATAAGTCCTGATTCCTTATCTAACTCTGAATTTAATTTATGGTTTTCAAATGCTGATGATAAGACTGTTGAAGGTATAAAACACAAAAATGAAAAATGCATTGCAGTTCAATTTCATCCTGAAGCCTCACCAGGACCTTATGATTGTAAATTTGTCTTTGATCAATTAAAAAAAATAATAAAGGGAAAAATAAATGCCTAGCAATAATTCTATAAAAAAAATTCTTGTTTTAGGCAGTGGAGCAATAAAGATTGGAGAAGCAGGAGAATTTGATTATTCTGGAAGTCAGTGTTTAAAGGCAATTCATGAAGACGGATTGAAGAGTGTTTTAATTAATCCAAATATTGCAACAATTCAAACTGATACACGATTTGCTGATAAGGTCTATCTTCAACCAGTTACACCAGAGTATGTTGAGTCTGTAATTGAAAATGAACGCCCTGACGCAATAATGTTATCTTATGGTGGTCAGACAGCCCTAAACTGTGGTGTTAAATTAGACGAATATGGAATTTTAGAAAAATATGACATCAAAGTTTTAGGAACACAAATTCCAGGAATTATGGCTACTGAAGATAGGCAGAAATTCAAAGATAACATGCAGGAATGTGGTGTTCCTGTACTCAATAGTAAAACAGTTCATACATTTGACGATGCAAAAAAAGTTGCTGAAGAATTGGGATATCCTGTAATTGTTCGTGTAGCATATACACTTGGTGGTAAAGGTGGGGGTGTTGCTCATAATGAAATTGAATTGCATGAAATTGTTGGACGTGGATTGGCAGCTAGTCTTGTTGGACAAATCTTAGTTGAAGAATATGTTGGTCATTGGAAACAGATTGAATATGAAGTAATGCAAGATTATGAGGGAAATAATGTAATTGTTTGTAATATGGAAAATGTACTTTCAATGAAGGTTCATACAGGCGATAATATTGTAGTTGCTCCTTCACAGACAATCAATAATCATGAATATCATACGCTTCGTTCTGCTGCAATAAGAGCAACAAAACATGTTGGTATTGTAGGAGAATGTAACATCCAATATGCATTAGATTCTGATTCTGACAAGTATGTAGCAATTGAAATTAATCCACGTTTATCTCGTTCCTCAGCACTTGCAAGTAAAGCAACTGGTTATCCACTTGCATACATGTCTGCAAAAATTGGACTTGGATACTCACTTCCTGAACTAGTAAATCATATTACCAAAGCAACAACAGCATGCTTTGAGCCATCATTAGATTACATAGTATGTAAACATCCTAGATGGGATTTTGAAAAATTTGAATTAGCAAATAGAAAGCTTGGCCCTACAATGAAATCTGTAGGTGAAGTTATGGCAATAGGTCGAACCTTTGAGGAATCTCTCCAAAAAGCAATTAGAATGTTAGATATTGGAAATGATGGTCTTGTACTAAATCGTGCAAATGGCAAAAAATTTGATGAAGAATCTATTGAGCAGCATCTTCAAGCCCATGATGACTTTATTTTATATTATGTTGCAGCTGCAATCAAAAAAGGTATATCTGTTAAAAAAATTTATGACTTATCATCAATTGATCCTTGGTTTATTGAAAAAATAAAAAATATTGTAGATACTGAAGAAAAATTAAAACAAAATGAATTAGACAAACCACTATTACATACTGCAAAAAAGTTAGGATTCTCAGATAATCAAATTGCACGTGCAAAAGATACTACCAGTCAAGAAATTCGAACTATGAGAAAAAACTTTGGCATCATTCCTTCTATAAAACAAATCGATACACTTGCTGCAGAATGGCCTGCACAAACAAATTATCTTTACTTAACTTATGGGGGCGGTACTAATGATGTAAAACTTGATGATTCTGATAAAGGTGTAATAGTTTTAGGTGCAGGTCCTTATCGAATTGGAAGTAGTGTAGAATTTGATTGGGGAACAGTCAATATGGTTTGGGGTCTTCAGGAAAATGGAGAAAAAAATGTTAGTGTTGTAAATTGTAATCCTGAAACTGTATCTACTGATTATGATATTTGTAATAGATTGTACTTTGAAGAACTAACTCTTGAAAGAATTTTAGATATTGCTGATTTTGAGAATCCAAAAGGAATTGTTACTTCTGTAGGAGGGCAAACTGCCAACAATCTTACTCCTAAACTTGCAGACAATGGGATTAATTTGATTGGAACAAGTGCTGAGGATGTTGACAGAGCAGAAAATCGTTCCAAATTTAGTGCAATATTAGATAAACTTCACATAAAACAACCAGCCTGGCAAGCATTCTCAAATATTACAGATGCAAAAAACTTTGCACTTGACGTTGGTTATCCTGTATTGGTTAGGCCATCATATGTTCTAAGTGGTGCTGCAATGAAGGTTGTTTGGTCTCAAGAAGAATTAAAAGAATTTACAACCAATGCAGCTATAGTATCTCCAGATCATCCTGTGGTAATTACAAAATTCATGTTGAATTCACTTGAAGTAGATGTTGATGGAGTTTCTGATGGTGATAATGTGATAATTGGTGCAATTGTTGAACATATTGATAGCGCTGGTGTTCATTCGGGTGATGCAATGATGTGTATACCACCTTGGCGTTTAAGTAATAAAATAATTGAAAACATTACAGATTCTACAATACGTATTGCAAAAGAATTTAGAATTAAAGGTCCATTTAACTTACAATTTCTTATTCAGAATGATCAAGAATATGTAATAGAGTTAAACATACGTGCATCGCGTTCAATGCCTTTTGTATCTAAACTTGTTAGAACTAATTTGATATCGCTTGCAGCAAAAGCAGCACTTGGAAAACCATTACCTGAAATACCTCCTGGAAAATGGCAGAAGATTCCAATACATGGAATTAAAGTTCCACAATTTTCATTCATGCAATTAGACGGTGCAGATATTGTTCTTGGAGTAGAAATGCAATCTACTGGTGAAGCTGCATGTTTTGGAAATAGCTTTTATGATGCATTGGCAAAAGGATTAACCTCAGTTGGATATAATTTACCAAAAAGTGGTGCTGCATTAATCACAATTGGAGGAGCAGAAAACAAAGAAAAATTACTCCCAACTATTGCATTACTAAAAAAACTGGGGTTCAAACTAATGGCTACAGAGCATACTGCAGAATTTTTAGAAGAAAAACTTGGAGATGTTGAGATTGTACATAAGATTAGTGAACCAGACAGAAAACCTAACATTACTGATCTTTTGCATGAACGAAAGATTGACTTTATTGTAAACATACCAAGCACATCTACTCTTGAAAAATATGTTGGAATGCTTTATGATGAATATCAAATACGAAGGAAATCACTTGAATTGGGGATTCCAGTTTTAACTACACCTGAGTTATCTGAATCATTTTGTAAAACCCTTGAATGGCTTCAAACAAACGAAACTACTAAACACCCGTTACAACCATACGAAAATTAGATTAAATCCTTTAGTATAGTCTCATTTCCAATTATGGTACCATCTAATGTAACAATTTTGGCTTCTGTGATTTGTTCTAATCTTCCTATTATTGGAGAAATTGATTTTTTGTAAAATCTTTTTTTTGTTGCATAGAAATACGGATTAAATGACGGTATAATTGTAATTTCTATTTCACCAGAACTTGATGGAAAAATTTGTTCTTTTGTAGTTTTCAATGAAATCCATACACGTTTTCCATTTAGTAATGAATTCTTGTCAAAAAATACTGGATGAATATGTCCCATAACAATTTTTTTTATACTTGAAAAATTCTTCGTTGGCATTGTATGTCCATGTGTTAATAAAACATCATCAATTACAAGTCCTATTGAATTTGTAACAGTTACATCATTAGGAATTAATTGTTGAATATTTGCATCGTGATTTCCAGGAACTAAAATTAAGTTAATAGATTTTTTAATCTCTTCAAAAAAATATGGTACATCATTCCATTCTGTATTTGATATTCTTTGTATACTTGATTTTATATCACCTAACAGTATCAAGGTTTCCGGTTGTTCGATTTGGATTAAATTTTTTAGTTTATTGATCGTTTCATTGATAGAAGAATTTTTACCTATCTCAATTTTATTTGTGGATAATTCATTTTCAAAACCAATATGTAAATCAGTGATTACTAGATATTTCTTCTCATCTTCAATTATTAATGCAGGTTCTGACTTGATAATTTTTATTTTTACCATCAAGATTATACGTCTGTACTAGATTAAGTTCTTATGGATGAAAAATCCAAAAAAATTGAATCCATAATTTCAGAAAATCGCATTAAATTGCATTTGTTTGAGCCTAGTCAAAGAAAGATTTGGACTGTTGTTGGAAAAGATAAAGAACATTGGCTGGATCCTAGCCTAAATTTTTGTTCATGTTCTGGATTTTATTTTGGTATGTTGAAGAATAAAACATGTTGTTATCATATTGAGTCTATTGACATTGCAATAAAAGAAAAAAAATTTGAGACAATTAAATTCTCAGATGAAGAATATGACGCTTTTATTTCTAGTGTGTTATCTGGTTTGTGATTACTCTAGTTTTATTTCAAAAAGATCATCTTTTGAAACACCTTTCCAAACACCAATCATTCCTTCTGGTTCACATGATTCTACTTTTGTAATTTTCTGCATTTTTACATGATCTGGATTTGGCGGCATCCATAACATAGCCATGTAATCACCAACTTCACCTGCTTTTTGTGGGTCGGCTCTAATCACATTATCTCTAGAAAATCCTTTGGACTCAATAGCAATTATTGCTTTTTCTTCCAAATCCATTCTTCCATGTGTGAATAAATAGACATTTTTTGTAGTATCTACTTCTGACATATTATAGTAAATATCTCTCCACAAATAAATTTTTGATATTACAAGATTAGCATGGCATTACGTTTTTAATATGGTATGAACGACGAAAAAATAATGACTTCCGCAGATAAATTTGGAGTTGCATTTACAATTGGATTTACTGCTATAATGATTGCCTTAGTTGCAAGTGGAACTTTTGAACCTTCACAATCATCTCCAGTTCAATCTACACCAATGGAAACTTATTCACCACCTCCACAACCAGTTATAGAAGAATCAGCACCTGCTCAGGCTCCAATGGCATCGCAGAGTGAGGATTCATTTACCACTGTTTTGTCATATAATATTCGTGGAGGTATAGTTGAAGATATAATTGGTGACTCTGACAACAATTCAGTTGAAGTCCTAATTGATTCAAGATTAAATGGGCAATTAACTATTACAATTACTTCTAGTGTTGTTCAACCATTTGATGACGGTTCGTATTTTATTCTAGTTGACGATGAAGAAGTACATAACTTTACTCAGAATGGTTCAATATTGACAATCCCATTTTTGGCAGGTACTACTGAAATTAGTATTTTAGGTATTACTGATGATTATGTAGAGGCACAAGCAGCTGACAAAGCAGCAGCTGACAAAGCAGCAGCTGACAAAGCAGCAGCTGACAAAGCAGCAGCTGACAAAGCAGCAGCTGACAAAGCAGCAGCTGACAAAGCAGCAGCTGACAAAGCAGCAGCTGACAAAGCAGCAGCATTACCAATGTCAGTTTCAGTTGAAAATGCTACGGGTTCATCATCACCTGGCTGTGAACCAGATTGCTTTATTCCAAATAAAGTAACAGTTGCAGTTGGTGGAACTGTTAGTTTTGTAAATAGTGATACTGCACCACATACATCAACTAGTGGAAGTCCTTCTGATGGTCCAAGCGGTGTTTGGGATAGTAGTTTAGTAATGCCAGGAGCTATTTATGATACAATAATTTCAAGTGCTGGAACATATGAGTATTTTTGTATGGTACATCCATGGATGACCGGAACTGTAATTGCAAAATAGATAAAAATTAAATTTCTTTACTCACAATTTTTTATACAAATAAATGCTATTTCTTGTGATTCTTGTAAACCAAATCTATTTGGTACAATTCCTACTTCATATTTCATTTCATCGTCAAATGGAATATCAAACTGTGTTGTAACAGTAACAGCGTTGTTTGGCTCTAAGTCAATCATTGATAATTCATTTCCTCCATAACCAACAAAAGATGCACCATATCGTGTCTTTTCATTATCATACAAGTGGAATTGTCCACCTGTAAGTGTAGTTACTTCATTTCCTTTATTTTCTGCAGTAATTTGTATTTGAAAATATACACCATCAGGAGTTTCGCTTGTTCCTTTAGTTAGACCTTGTTCAATTTGAGTTCGTTCAAAATCTGTAAATTCTTTTGTCTTTTCAAGAATTTCATAATTTGTGACGTATTGTACATCAAATTGTATCTCTCCTACCATTGTTTCACCACCTAATTCTGAGACAACAACGTCTCGAAATGAGGTTTCTGTATAAAAATAAAATGCAATTCCCATGCTAGCAATAATTATAATTATTGCTAAAATTCCACCAATTCTCATCATGTTATTCTCATATCGCTCTTTAGTATTATCTAAATAAATGTGTCATTGGCTTCTAGTGCATCCACATTTAACGTATACAACCCTAAATTCATTATTTGTTTTTATATTATGAGACATTGGTCGATGACAGTATCTACATTCTGTGAATCCATGATATTCATCCACTGTAATTTTTCTTGTTACCCATGTTTTTTCTTGATCATCCCATTCAACAGATTCAATTTCTTTAGGAGTATCCATCATATTCTAAAATTTAAACTATGTTTTGAGTTTTTTGCCTAAAATTTAATAATTCATTATTATCTTTAAACGGTTAAATTGCCATAATTGAAAATATTAGATATGAAAGTAATAACTGTTGGAAGTAGAGTTTTTGTCACAAGTTTTCAACTGGCTGGAGTACAGGGTAAAATAGTGAATACACCTGAGAATGCATTAAAAGAAATCAAAGAAATCTATAAAGATCCTGAGGCAGGATTAATTTTACTTAGTGATGATCTTTCTAAATCAATTGACGACCAATTAACAACTCTCCGTGCTCAAAAATCTACACCATTGATCTTTGCATTACCTGCATCTGGAAGTGAAAAATCAGAGGTTGATTATAGAGTAATGCTGAAAAAAATTCTTGGTGTATAACTCTCATATACCTATTTGATATGAAAAATTCATGAAAGCTGCAATAGTTAGTGGTAATTCAAGTATTGAAATACAAAATATCCAAGATCCAAAACTTGGTCCTAGTGATATTTTGATTAAAATGTCGGTTTGTGGAATTTGTGGTTCTGATGTTGAAAAAGTATTTGGGAAATATGGCCAGCCTTCAATGAAACTTGGCCATGAACCTGCTGGAACAATATTAAAAGTTGGAGACGATGTTAGAGATTTTCAGATTGGAGATAGAGTCTTCACCCATCATCATGTAGCATGTTATTCTGAAACTTGTCATGAATGTAGTCATGGAAATGAAACAATGTGTAAAAAATATTATCAGTCAAATTTGAATCCATGTGGTTTGGCAGATGAATATGTAGTTCCTGAATGGAATGTAAAACATGGGGGAGTTCTAAAAATACCTGAAAACGTGTCATTTGAGGAAGCAGCAATGATTGAGCCATTAGCATGTTGTGTTAGAGCGTGGACAAAATTTACTTATAAGAAAAATGATTCAATGATAATTTTGGGAATTGGACCTACTGGAATTATGCATGCACTTCTTGCTAAATCGGAAAATTTTTCTAAAATTTTTTGTTTGGATCTAAATGATTTTCGTTTGAATTTTGCAAAAGAACTTGGTTTTGAAACAATTCGATCTGACGACACAACACTTTTACAACAAATTCTTAATTCTACTGATAATAGCGGTGTTGATATTGCAATTGTTGCAACTGGAAATTTAAATGCATTTCGTGATGCAATAAAGCTGGTTAGGAAAGGTGGTACTATTGTTATGTTTGGTGTACCAAGCAAGAATGCATCAATTGACATAGACATGAGCATTGTATATTCAAAAGAAATCACTATAACTACTACTTATGCGGCATCAGACAAAGATACCAAAAATGCACTATCTTTGATTTCTTCTGGTAAAGTAAATGTAAAATCATTAATTACACACAAATACACTCTAGATGATACACAGAAAGCATTTGAGCATGCAAAAACTGGAAATAATGCAATGAAAATCATTATAAAAAATTAGTAAGGCTTAAGAAAGGCATTTTTTTTTCAAGTAAAACAGAGAAAAAAAATGGACTGGGGATTAAAAAATAGAATTTCAAAAATTATCAATCCACTTGATAATCATGCATTGATGTTGGCAGTAGATCATGGATACTTTCTCGGTCCAACAGAAAAACTCGAAAACCCAGAAAAAACAATTAAACCGATTGTGAGATATTGTGATTCTTTAATGTTAACTCGTGGCGTTCAGCGTACATCAGTTGATCCAGCATATCCAGTTCCTATTGTTTTACGTGTATCTGGCGGTTCAAGTATTATAGGTGACGATCTTTCTAATGAACAAATCACTACTAGTATTAAAGAAGCAATAAGGCTTAACGCAAGTGCCGTTGCAATGTCTATTTTTGTAGGTTCTAAATTTGAACATCAGTCAATTGTAAATTTGGGTAGATTAGTTAATGAAGCTGAAGAATATGGAATTCCTGTTTTAGCAGTAACAGCCGTAGGAAAAGATATGGGCAAAGATGCAAGATATCTATCATTAGCATGTAGAATTGCTGCTGAACAAGGTGCACATATTGTAAAAACATACTTTTGTGAAAATTTTGAAAAAGTAGTTGAATCATGTCCTGTACCAATAATTATCGCAGGTGGAAAAAAACTACCTGAGAAAGAAGCATTAGAATTAGCATACAACGCCATAAAGGCGGGAGCAGTTGGAGTTGATATGGGTCGTAACATATGGCAATCGGATAATCCTGTTCCAATGATTAAAGCAGTACGTGCAATAGTTCACAGTGATAATACAGTAGAAGAAGCATATCAATTATTTACTAAATTATGTAACGAAACAAAGAATTCATCAAAGAAACCATTCAACAAAAATCAAAACAGTTCAAAGAAACCATTCAACAAAAATCAAAACAGTTCAAAGAAACCATTCAACAAAAATCAAAACAGTTCAAAGAAACCATTCAACAAAAA
>Ga0315318_10000088_pt1 | contig 33801 bp, 28 predicted proteins | sample M1200m3416metaG_FD_203703 | JGI IMG/M metagenome (GOLD analysis project Ga0315318, IMG submission 203703) | Ammonia-oxidizing marine archaeal communities from Monterey Bay, California, United States - M1 200m 3416 | ecosystem: Environmental > Aquatic > Marine > Coastal | place: USA: California... | reverse complement strand
CAAAGCGCGTGCCGCTTAGAAACACAACCTAGCTACAGCCTTCTGTCCGGATTGATAATCGTCCGCCACATATGGGATGACGACGTATCGTCCCATCCCAAGCCTTCTTTAGGCTGCTTGAAGTGGCGTCCGATAATATCAATGAACGGTTCGATCGACACCGTCTTGCTACGGTCGAAGGCATAAAGATCGTTTACCGTCACAAGCCGAGAATGCTCATACCACTTGTGATTACGCACCTTCTTGTAGGTACGCTGCAGATAGGGCTCCGGCACGTAATCCTCACCGAACGTCCGAAGATAGCTTTCCGGATATTCGTACCCATAATCGGAGTCCGGAAAGAAGCGTAACGTCGAATGATAGCGAACTGCGAATGCAGTCTCCTCTGGCACGTAAGGCTCAATCAACTGACCGCCCCACCAACCATGGTCCGCACGCATCAGATTGTTAACTACATCATGGAGGAGGCAGGCCAGCACAACCTTCTCGGGCATGCCAGTTTTCAAGGCACGTGCAGCACTTTGCTGAACGTGTGTGCCCGTACCGAAACGATACCTGAAGAAGTCAATAAGCGTCGGCTTTTCTGGCATCGGCTGGAGTGGCCGGAGCTCCGCATCACCTCGGGGCACAAATATACCGCCAATCCCGCGGCGAGAACGACGCCCCAAGTCGTTGTTTTGCTCAGCGAGTTCAGCGACGGTCGGATAGACACCGGCCTGCCGTCCCTGTTCGAGCATGTGATCTTCAAGTTCCTCTTCCATGAAGTGCTCGAGCGCATCGGCTTTCTGCTCAGAAGTCATGAGCGCGACCGCGGCCGCACCCCCAACACTCGCGAAAAATTTACGTCGATTTATCTCCATATAACTACAACCTCCGATCAGGATTAATAAGCGTCCGCCACATATGAGATGATGACGAGTCGTCCCAGCCCAGGCCTTCTTTAGGCTGCTTGAAGTGTCGTCCAATGATGTCGATGAACGGTTCGATCGACACCGTCTTACTGCGATCAAATGCGTACAGATCATTTACGGTTACGAGCCGAGAATACTCATACCACTTATGATTACGTGCCTTCTCGTAGGTGCGCTGTAGGTAGGGCTCCGGCACGTAATCCTCACCGAACGTCCGAAGGTAACCTTCCGGATACTCGTACCCGTAATTTGAATCCGGGAAGAAGCGCAACGTCGAGTGATACCGAACCGCGAAGGTCGTTTCTTCGGGCACATAGGGCTCAATGAGTTGTGCGCCCCACCAGCCATGGTCTGGATGGACAACTTCCAGGATAACATCGTGCAGGAGGCAGGCCAGGACGACCTTTTCGTCCATGCCAGTTTTCAAGGCGCGGGCAGCACTTTGCTGAACGTGGGTTGAAGCAAATCCGAACCGGTACTTGAAGAAATCGACCAGTGTCGGCTTCTCAGGCATCGGCAGGAGTGAACGTAAGTTCCCGTCACGGCCACGCACGAAGAGACTGCCGGCGCCGCGGCGATTTTGACGTGCAAGATCCTTGTCTTGTTCGGCGAGTTCAGCAACGGTCGGATACACGCCGGCCTGCCGAGCCTGTTCGAGTGCATAGTCTTCAAGTTCTTCTTCCATGAAGTGCTCGAGCGCATCGGCTTTCTGCTCAGAAGTCATGAGCGCGACCGCGGCCGCCCCCCCAACACTCGCGAAAAATTTACGTCGATCTATCTCCATTGTGTTCCTCCGATCCCTAAACCGTAGCAGAACTACCGGTCATGTGCTGTGAGATCCAACGCAACATCTTCGTCGATCAGCATCTCCTTGACAGCCATGCCAACCGGTACACGGAACGAGAAATTACATGAGTGCTCAGGCTCGCGGTCCATGTCGCCAAACGTTTGAGCTGTACGATACACACGGCCATTTACATCATGAATAAAGGGACGCGGCCAGTCTATGGGTTCGAAATCAGACAGAACCTTAAAATCCAGATGTACTCTCACAAATTCTGTGTCGTTCGTTCCTGGTGCAATTACGCCCCGAACAATGTTTTCACCAGTCGGACAGTCGCCAAGCGGGGTAATCACTCCCCGTTCAAGATGGCTAATCGAGACCTCTAAACCTTCGTGAGTCACAGATCCGTCTTGGGCTTTGGTGGGCGTCACCAGCAGCATGCCAAGTAACGCAAACATGGTGATCTCTTGTAACAACCTTCGTACCGTATCATGTCTCATCTAAGACACATCCTTATCCCAAATTATCCCTAATTATCCACAAATTCACCATTAAGGATGCGCCTTTATCTGCTTCAGGGTCAAGAATAAATTTTGAGAACCGTTATCGTGCTACAGGGCTGCATCAACAAAAACTAAAAGTTAACCGAGGTGCTTATAAGAACTTATTATTCAGGTAGTTATAAGAATTTATAAGATTTTCTGTCTGAACTCGAAAATCTAGGACTAGATGAAACTCGCGAACGACCCTGACTGACAGATACAAACTCTGCGGCATTTTCTTAAACGGGTGCTATCGTATGCGAATTACCTTGTAACTGCCTCGTTGGGTCTTAAGAGGCGAGAAGATTCAGGCACGCATAATCAGAAGGGCTGAAAGACTAGCTGATCACGTTAGTTGGACGCACTGGAAGGGGGCGAAATGAGGACAGGAACAAAACAAATGGTTGGCCTGCTGGGTACCACACTGGCGATCAGCATTGCAGCCTGCGCATCACCGCAAGTCGAACTGTCCGACTCTCCTAGTACTCCATTCAAATTGGCGACATTTGAAGTCAACGAACGTGTACTTATTGGACTCGTACTCGATCAACGTATCCTCGATATTGCAGAAGCTAATGAGTACTTGGCCTCTGAAGCCAACGCAAGTGACGTGTCGATGCCCGTCGACATGCGATCGTTAATCGAAACCTATGAAATAGTGTCTCCTCGGTTGTATGAAATCGCAAACTTCTTTAATGAATATTCAACCGATGACTTGGATTTCGCGTTCGATGTTAGCAACGTGTACATCCATGCTCCAATCAAGTATCCTTGGAACTTGCTTGCCATCGCGGCGAATTACAAGGCGCACGCGGAAGGAATGGGCGTAGGCGACACCTCTGGGGCTACCGAATCAGTAGACGGTGTCTCTGGGGCTACCGAATCAGACGACGGCCCATCGATCGTGGACAGCATTGTCCCCGAACGTGATGCGCCAGCTATTTTCGCTAAATCCCCGCGCTCAGGCATTATCGATCCCGGAGCTCCCTATTACATACCTCCTGGCCGTGACCAGATAGATTGGGAAGGCGAACTGGCAATTATTATTGGCAAGCCTGCTTATTTGCTGTCACCCGAGGAAGTGCACGACCACGTGTTCGGTTATAGCATCCTATACGACGTCAGCGATCGCGGTGGGCGGACGCGTGAAGTTAGCATGTTTCCAGGTTTTCAATGGTTTGATGGGAAAAGCACAAACCGAGGAGCTCCTTTTGGCCCGTTCATTGTCCCCAAAGAATTTCTTCCGAACTTTGACAATCTTCGCGTTGTCACTCGAGTGAACGGCGATATAAAACAAGACCAGACCACGGCCGACCTGATTTGGAACGAGGACAACTTGATCGCATTCACAACGAGTGTGCTCGAATTGCATCCTGGCGATGTCATTGGAACTGGAACTCCTAGCGGGACCGCTGGCGAGCACGACCCTGCTGTGTACTTGAAAGATGGCGACGTTGTTGAAATCGAGATTGAAGGAATCGGCACGCTAGTGACCCCAATCAAGAACTACCCAGGAGATCTAGGAACCTCCTAATAATTTTCTAGGTTTCGCAGTCCGATACAAGCGTTCCGGCAGGTTTGAGTTGTAAGCCTAAAGAGTTTCCACGCAGATAGGTCACTTCTGCATCACGAGTTCGTTTAGGGATAAGAAAGCGTTCACGAAAACAGGCAAGCGGATCTGCATCATCGGCCTTCCGTGCATTATCCAGTTCTAAGTCCACCTTCATAAACGAAAACTTGCTTTCGCAGCCGAAACAAAAACCTGACGAGATTGTTCCATTATCACAACTTCGCTCTTGTCATGGGGCGCTAAGAACAATAGGTGGTTACGTTTTTTGAAATACTCAAAAATGAGACTCCTTATTTCTGAATCGAGAGTATGATGTCAACAAGATTAGAAAGTTGGATCGGAAAACGCACATGAGCGTGACCACCTCGGCCGACACTAGACCAACCCATCAAGACATCGGTCTATCGATTGATCGAAACTCTAAGCTTTCCTTCACACGCCAGCTTAAGCAACAGATAATTTCCAAGATTTACTTTGGCATCATTCGTGGATCTTCAAAACTTCCATCAGTTCGTGAATTATCCGGTCGACTGAAAGTAAATCCAAAAACGATACGAAAAACGTACCACGAGTTACAAAGTGACGGATACCTAATAATTAAACCGCGAGTTGGTGTTGTCGTTAAAGCCCCAGTCATTAACAATGATCGACTGGACACTCACGTCAAAAGAATTAAATTTGTACGTCAGAATATCCTAGAGGCTTCCGCCTTAGGCCTTTCTCCACAACAATTGGTCACACTTATTCAAAAACTCGACAATCCACCTGATCGCAAACAGCTGTCAGTCGTTGTCATAGAGTGTAACCGAGAGCAAAATCAGTGGTTCGCAAACCAAATTAAGTCAACCCTCAACATCACTGCTCATGAGGTGTTGCTTGAGGAACTTGCAAATCCAACAGACGATGTAAAGGATCGCCTCATGAAGGCTCAGTGCTTTGCAACAACGCATTTTCATTGGAACACCGTTTGCGAATATACCCAGCGCAGTAATAAGCCAGTCCTACAGCTTAGACTGGCGCCCCAAGCCTTTAAGACTATTGTAGACATTGCAAAGGTGGAACCTGTTGGTTTCTTTGCCAGTGACATTAAATTTCTTCAGGGAATGCAGCGCGCGTTGATGACCGTCGCGCCAAAGTTAAAAGAGGAACATATCCTTACAGCTGATATTAATGATCCAAAACAAGTTCGTTCGGTAACAACCAAAATTAACACTGCCTTTGTATCCCCGCTCTGTGTTGAGCGAATTTCTACCTTTAATGCAAAAGTCCAAGTGCAAACACTTGCCTTTAAGCGAATGATTGCCCTGGAATCCATGGATACTCTTCAAGCTGCCCTACTTTTGGAATAAAGGTCTAATCAAAACCTTAATATGACTAAAAAAGCACAGGAGCGCTACGACGCATTAATGGAAGTTGTCCGTAGCCGAATGACAAACCGGGCGTTCGCACCTTGCGAGATTCCTAAGGAACATTTCGAGCTGGTACTTGAAGCAGCCCGTCACGGACCATCAGGTGCCAACTGTCAACCCTGGCACTACATCATCGTGACCAATCCGACTATTAAGCAAGAGATTGGACAGTTGTTTGTCGAGGAACAGCAAACCAGGGCTGCTCTTAAAATGGGGTTTCCTACGCCTAATTACAACGGGATGAAAACAGCCCCTGGATTCATCGTCGTTGCCACAGACTATCGTCTGATACGAGCATTTCCCACACTGAAAGACAATTCTGATCTTGCACAGCGATACGAACGCAATGCCAAAAGCATTTTACTGCAAAGTGTTGCAGCATCAACTATGTCTGCACACCTAGCGGCAGCAGCGCTCGGATATGCTGTCTGGTGGGTCACTGCAATTGGCCAAGAAGAGATTCAAGAAAAAATCAGGCCTCTTTTACACATTCCTGACACGGTCTCCCCGATAGATATCATGTGCTTTGGACCTCCACTAAAACCGTCATACAAAAGATGGAAGAAGCGGCTGGATCAGATCGCGAACTGGGATCGTCTCAATCCAGATAACGTAATGTCTGACGAGGAAATCGATTTATGGATAAAAACTACGCGCCACAAAGTGATGTATAAAGACGAATCAAAAGTCGATTAATGTTGACGCTACGGGGCGTGGCAGGTCGGTCTGCTATTTCTGTTTCCGTGCCACTGGTCGTCCAGGATCACTACACCATTCACTCCAAGAACCAGCGTATAGCTTGGCACCGCTTAATCCAGCATGTTCCATAGCGAGTAAATTGTGACAGGCAGTGACGCCGGATCCACAGTAACAAACGAGACGAGACGGCTGGACATCATGCAATAGTTGGTCGTACATCAAACGTAGTTTTACTGGTTCCATAAACGAGCCATCTTCTGTCACATTGTTCGCATAGTGATGGTTCATTGCTCCTGGTATGTGTCCAGCCACCGAATCGAGAGGTTCCGTTCCACCGGCGTACCGGTCAGGCGACCTTGCGTCAAGGATGCGATGTGTCGAGTCGCTGAGCAATGCTTGAACTTGGGACGCACCGACAAGCATGTCGGGGTGAGGATTTGCGGTAAAAACCGCGCGCGTTCGCTCTTCAAGAGTATTCTGTAAGGGTTTCGCTTCTTGGTTCCATTTCGTCATTCCACCATCGAGTACAGCAACTGCGTCATGCCCCAGATACCGTAATATCCACCACAATCGACTTGCGAAAATACCATTCGACTCGTCATAAGCTACAACTTGCGTTTCGTGATGAATCCCATATTTTCCAAAAGTATCTTCCATCGCGGCGATCACAGGTAAGGGATGTCGACCATTACGACCAGTTGGAGCACCGGAAAGATCGCGATCGAGATGCGCATACACGGCACCTGGAATATGATTCTCTTTGTAAGACTGCTCTCCCGATGTCGTATCTGACAAATCGAAACGGCAGTCAATGATGACCCATGCCTGGTTAGTCAGATTGGCTGCAAGAAGATCTGATGAAATCAAAGTACGGTGCACGACAGAGCGAGAATACCATGTTAAATAATCACGAGCGACGAAAACAAGAATCTCAAAGGAGAATCGAACAATGTCCCAAAACGATGAAATCGCCGTCGTTGTTCGAGGAGAAGCGGATATTCTTACTCAAGCAATTGAAATCGGACCACATCAATTGCTCGCCGACGAATTAGTCGAACATGGTGGATCTGCTAAAGGACCATCACCGTACGAGTATTTATTGGTTGCTCTTGGCACGTGCACCTCAATGACATTACAACTTTACGCGAATCATAAAGGTTGGCCCCTTGAAAGAGTCACTATACGACTTCGACATACAAAGGTTCCTACGGGCAACACCACAAACGACACGAAGGCAAAGGATGCATGCGATCGTATTGAACGAGAAATCGAACTGACTGGCATGTTAGACGATGCCCAGCGGCAACGACTACTGGACATCGCGAGAAAGTGTCCCGTAAACCGTACACTAAAATCTGAGATTGATATTCAGACGCGGCTTGGATGACAAGGGAAACTTATCACCGCGTTACAGCCAATTCACCAACCAAAGGGTCAGCCACGGCACGTAGGTGATGATTAATACGCCAATTCCTAAGATGGCGAGAAGCGGAAGAGAGGCCCGGTACACTTCCAGAAGCGGCCGGTTAAATCGATAAGACGCCAGAAACAGATTCAACCCGACCGGTGGTGTTAAATAGCCCAACTCAAGATTGGCGATAAATATGATTCCAAGATGAATCGGGTCAACGCCGAACTGTTCCGCCACTGGCACAATGAGCGGCACTACGACAAAAATTGCTGAGAAAATATCCATCACGCAGCCCACCAAGAGCAGGAAGACATTAAGCGCTAACAAAAACCAAATCCGTGAGCCAATATGTTCCTGTGACCACTCCACCACACGTAACGGCACCTCAGCATCCACAAGATACGCCGTGAAACCCACAGCCACTCCCAGGATGATAAGCACTCCACCAATCAAGACAATGCATTCCTTAAACGCCTGATGTAATCCACGGAAAAGTGCGAAGTCGCGATGTATCACACCAGCTATGACAGCTGCATACAACGCGGTGAAGGCTGACGTTTCAACGAGCGTTGCCCAGCCACTAAAAAGTACGCCTAACACCACCACAGGTAGACTCAATTCCCACTTCGCCTCCCACAAAGCGGCCCGTGCTTTCACCCACTCGAACGCGTGACGACCAGCACCCGTGATTAACCCTTCCCTCATACCCCACGCTCCTACGAGGAGTAAGAGTAAGAACCCGGGGATAATCCCGGCGGCAAACAATTCATCTGGTGCTACCTGGGCAACGATCGCGTACAGAATGAGCGGCATGGCGGGAGGAAACAGCAAGCCTAATGAGCCGGATGCCGTCAACAGTCCAACTGAAAACCGTTCTCGATAACCTTCCTTGAGCAGGGCTGGAAATAGCAATCCTCCCAGCGCGAGAATCGTCACACCGGACCCACCTGTGAAGACCGTAAAAAAAGCACATAAAACAACACAGACGATTGGTGTACCGCCAGGGATCCACCCGACGAGCGCACGAAACACTCGCAGTAAGCGTTCTGAAGACTTACCTTGAGCCAGAATAAAACCGGTCAACGTGAACAGTGGAATAGCTGGTAAGTGCGGCTGCGTCGCCAAACTATAGGTTTGCACAATAACGAGTGCCGGAAGGTCTCCGTCGCCCATGTAGGACAGAACGGCTGCACCACCTAAGACGCTAAAAATAGGGGCTCCGAAGACGGCCGCCACAAGTATGAGGAGAATCAACGGCCATACAGGTACCGTGGCCAAGAATACAGACTGACTGAGCCAATACCCCAAGGCTATGCCTGAAACAGCTACGGTTCGACCATTCCAAGCCAACGAAGACCGCCAGGCTAGCCGAACTGCGATCAACATGAACGACACCGGCAACACCAGTTGAGCGATCCAGACTGGCACGCCAGCGGTGACCATGGTGCCGTCAGCCTTATCAAGTAATACGAGATCAATGGCTCCAACGGCGAGAATCGTACAAACCGCGGTGGCTACAAACGCCGAGAAGATCTGCGTCAAATCACGCACCGTACCAGCTGGAATAAAGGTTGCAGTCGCCAAGGCAATCAGTTTGCCCTCACGTGCCGCCAAAGCCGCACCGAGAAATGCAACCCACAGCGTCAAATGCTGCACTATGGAAATCGAGCCAGGAATACCACCAGCAATGAGGGGTCGGACGACAATCTCTAACAACGGCAACAGCATCATCGCCGCAAGAGCACAGTTGGCAAGAATCTCTTCGACTGACCTTAAGCGCAGAGACAGAAGCGGTGACTGCACTGGCTCGCCTGAAGAGGTGTTAGTCATCGGTTATGTTTCGTCAAAATGAAACAAAGGGCAGCCTTCCAGGCATTTTATCGAAATGACTGGAAACCACCCGTCACACCACCCAACCAACCAGTTACTGGGCACTACTTGCAGCATCTCGGTAAGCATTCCGCTCCCGTAACGCGAGGTCGAAAATATCATTAGGGACTGCTGTGCCCCGCCACGATGCTGCTAACCGCTCCGCTTCCAATCGAAACTCAGCTTCGGCTTCGGAGGTTAATTCAACGACAGTTAAGCCACGTTTCTTCATTTGCTCGACAGAATCGCGCTCCTGCAACGGTACATCCAGCATTAATTGAGTCTGAGCCTCTCTTGCCACCTGAAGCATCGCCTCTTGGTCTGCCGGGCTAATCCGATCCCACACTCGCGTCGTAACCACCGTCGCACCAACAACCGGAGCAAGGGGAAGATTCAACATATACGGCGTCTTGCTATACCACTGCATTAATAGGGCCACATAGGGTGGCACTGGATAAGCATTGATGAGTCCCGTATTTAATCCAAGCAAAACATCTGAAAGCGCAAGCGGTTGAGGGTCGAAGCCATGCTGCTTGTACCATTGCACCATTCGATCATCACCAGCAGACGTGAAAATCTTGTGTTGTTTGAGTGCATCAATACTGTCTGTTTTGTCGGCCGTGAAAAAATGTGCCCACCCGGCATGGCCCCAATTAAGAAGTACGAACCCTTCCCTCGCTAGCACCTCGGTCAAGGCGGGTGTCAATTTCTCCAATACGTAGAACGCTTCCTCATAAGACTCAAAAAAGAACGGAATCCCGAGGACACTAAACGCATCGTCAATCTGAGCGAGGCCAGGTTGGCCAAGAGCAGCAGCCTGCGGTCGACCAAGTTTAAGGCGCCGCAATAACGTTGATTCGTCATTGGCACCGGCTAGTACCCGAAGCCTGACACGTCCATCGGTTGCAGTTGACCAATTAGCGCCCATCTGTTTTAAAGACTTATCCCACACTGAATTCGCCGGTAACACCATGCCTAGCTGGATGGTAGTACGCTGAGCGACTACCACGCTCGAAGCGACCACGAACACCACCAGAAGGCTGACCAGCAACGATTTAACTTTCATCCACGCGTCTCCTATTCAAAAAACAGATCGTCAATATGATCTAAAAGATCCCGAGCCAATTTTTGCGAAATTAAATTCAGCAAGCGATAGCTCTTGTCTTCGTCTGGATCCACTGCAAGGGCATCCTTGAGTAATAGTTCGAATTCTTCACGGTCATCAGCGCCTCGAGCCACGGCCGCGAAAGTTACGTACACTGATGCATCAAGCCCATCAGACAACTCGACGGCGCGCTCGAAATGTTGACGCGCCCGGCTCGGTGAGCCTCCCATTTCTTCGGGCAACGCCTCAAGCGGGATCAGGGCACTGTGAATAGCACCACGGTTAAAATCCTCGTCCAGTTCAATCGCTCGGCCCAACAGCGCCTTGACAGCCGGAAGGTCGGCAACCAGTTCAGGATGGTCGAGACCATTCGATATAGCCAATCCCCAGGATGTGCCTAGCCAGTACAGAGCCTCGACGTCGTCCAACTCAATATCCAAAACCGCTACGGTGGGATCCACAAGCAATTGACTACCAATACCAGGATAGGTGACATCTAATCGACGGAGACAGTAATCGCGTCCTCGAACGTACATTTTTCTGGCCCGCTCTCGTAACTCGAGTGCCAAATTGTAATCATCCCACTCAGCCATTTCCGCATCAGCTTGGAGAAAGAGGTAGGCGTAAATGGTAAAACCGCTACAGGCACCCAACAAGATGTTCTTGTTCTCAGGAGATGAATCAAGAAGCGTTTCCATCGTCTTGAGTGAGAATGGCAGCGCATCCCGAACTAGTTCCGGGTCTTCGTCTGAGGCGTATACTGCTTCGGCTGAGCCAAAAAACTTACCCGCTGTATTTGCAACCATGCCATTGATCAAGGCACAACCCGTCGACAGACAGGTAAAGCCTATGAACACAAGTCGCAACAGCATTCGGCTCTGGAATCGGCTTGATCGTTGCGATGCCATGCCGTCTTTCCCATTACACTTGGGTCGTCTCACTTTACTGAGATCTAGATTTCCCATTAGTCACTCAAAAGCATACACCACCCGTACTACCCTCAACAGACACCAGTTAGAAACCTGGAGCCACACTGCTCCGTCAGGATATCAAGTGGATAGACAGTAGGACGAGAATCGAATTAGTTGGGCCGAGAAACAGGTGCCTTTTGACTAGCAGCAGGCTTCTTGTCGGTAGCACCATCTATTTCCTGACGCAACAATTCTGCAGCTTCCGCGCGGAACTCATCAACGGAAATATCACCGGCGTCGACCTTCTTCAACAAGCGCCGTTGCGCTTGATATTCAAGGTTCTCGATTCCAGCCTTGCTCTGCAAGAAACGCCAAGACTTTCGTCGCTCGATGCAGAACAGCACCATCTGACGCGAAAGCAAGTAATACCCGGCTTTGCGAATCTGGTCTTTGGGTAAAGGTTCAGGGCCATCTTCGTCGGTCACAATATACACCTCGAAATCAGGGATATAAGACCGATGCTTGGGATCTAGAAATCGTCGCTGTACGACGTCGTCGAAGGTTAACCGAGGCAGAATGTCATCGAGATGCGTATATTTTGGTGCATCGTCGGCCTTAAATTTTTTCACGTGACGGCGGAATCGTGCTTCAGTCGTGCACCAGTGAGCAACCGTGTAGCGGTATCGGTCACCAGTCGCCTTATTCTTGGTGTCCCACCAGTCAGTCTTCACTGATGGATTACCCTTTAGATCGAAGGCTTCACTGTAAATTTCTCCGCGCTTGGGATCAAAAACAAATTCTGGCATGCCACGGGAATCGCGAATCCGCTGGGCCTGCCTCACAGACATGTCATCAGCCACACCGTGCTCTGGCTGACACGACGTGAAGGTTTGATAAAACGCCGTGCCACGGTAGTCAAGACCGTCCAGCAATGATTTGTAGAACTTTGGCGCATTAGCAAGTGAAACTTGTGCAACAAATGGTGAGCCGTGACCTGCAGTGAATGTTTCAGCCACGTTCTTCTTTTCACTCAATTTACCCTGAGTGGCCTTGCCCATCTGATTCATGTCGAAGCCACCACACATAATCGATGAGTCTGAATTCTGACCACCCGTGTTCGAGTACACCTGAGTGTCGAGCATCAACATTTTGACGTTTGGCCGATTCTGTAAGATCACCTTCGATAAGTTCTGATAGCCGATATCACCCATTGCCCCATCACCACCAATGGCCCACGCCTTTGGTAATTCAATAATTTCCTGATGAGTCATCAACGTATCGGTGAAGTGAGTGTAATCGAAATAATCATCGACAGAACACACGGGTTGGTCGTCGGCTAGCAACGAAATCGCAAGTCGCTCTGGAATAACCGACCGGCGTGCGTGATCCGTTATAAAGCTCTCACCAAACAACCATGTAATGGTTGGTCCATCTTGGAAGAGTGAGTTCATCCAGGGATAGGGATGCGGATTACTTGGCGGGGTTGAACCGTAAACAGTGTTACAGCCAGTGCTCGCACCCATCGCCATGACCGACATGCCACTAGCGAGCCGCCCTTCCTGTACCTGTAGGTCTTTGTGATTGAACGCCTCTTGACGCAACACCGCGACCAATGCGTCGACGATCTCAGTGTCGTGTAATACACCATTATCGGCCAACCGTTGTGTGGTATCACTGTCGTTCTCACCACCGAGGCCCATGACGACGTGGGCGACTGCACGCTTGAACCGTTCGTAGTCCTCTGGATCACGCTGCTGAAGATCGGCCAGCCTCGCAACACCAACTTCCGATAATTGATCGGCTTGGTCACGCATACGATCAGCCTTCGTGTGATACAGCGGTCGCATGAACGCTTCCGTCACTGATGCAACGGCCCTCAGAACACTTTTTTCGCCACAACCTGCGCACGCGCCATCACCAGAAACCAGCGCATCGTAATTCTTGCGCAACATGAGGTGATTCCTAAGCGCCGCATCCTTTGAATCTAGAGGAGAGCCGTCGTCATACAGACCGAGATATCGCGGTGGCGTGTCGGCTAACGTATTTAAGAACGCCATCTGACTCAAATGTTCTGCATTGAGAGCGTCGGTCTCTGGTTCCATTCGCAATGCATCGTGGTCACCACAGACTTCAACACAGGCGGCGCACCCTTTACATAAATCTGATACCCCAATCATGAAAATCCCGCCAGCTCCTGCAGCTTTCTTTTCCTTCGAGGAGAAAATCGCATTCACCTTCGTAAACGCGACTGGCATTTTCTCGACGATCTCGAACAGTTCGTCCTTAGTGGACTGCTTGACCGCACCGTTCAAACCTTCGATTTCACTTCGGATAATCGTAGAAAATGATGTCTCCGCCTTAGCCTTAGCGGCGTCCAACATCTGTGTGCGCGCGTTTTCCTCAATCGCTGGAAGAGCCTTGAGTAAAACCTGGCGTTGATCAGGCTCGGACACATAGTTCACGATAGCCGACCGTAGTACGCTCGCAATATCTTGGGCTGTGTTGGGCAGTGCAGTATCTGGACAGGCTACGATACATTCCATGCACTGCGTACAGTTCTCAGCAATATAAACTGGCTTTTCACGGCGTGCCACGTACTTGGATGACGTCACACCCGTTCCAGCAGCCATCATTCCAACGGAAGACAATGGTGTCGCCGGTTGGTCGTATTCGTGCCCTGCACGAAACTGGTTATCGAAATAACCAATGTCAAATAATGGAGCTTTGGTTGGTTGTCCCTTAGGAGGCTCAGCACCATAAAACTGGAAGCATCCCCCTTCATTCGCAGACTCCGAAGTCGCTGCCATTGGTAATAGGGAGCGACCACGCATACTTGATCGATCTTGCGCATCCATCTCACCATGATCGACCTTACGGATGCGTTCGAATCCATCAGTCATGACCGTCATGTTGGAATCCACAACTGCATCACCAAATCGTCCAAATTTTTTAACGTATTGTTTTCTTACGACATCATTAAAGTGATCTTTCTTGATGTCGTTATCCTGGAGAAATGTTGATACACCAAAGAACGCTCCAAGAAACGCGTTACCTTGCATACGCAACTGTAAATCTGATCGACTCGTTGCATTACGAGCAATGTCAAAACCTGGCAGCAAGTAGACGTTAATTTCGTTATCGATGATGAATTGCCGGTGCTGCATCGGGATACGTTCCCAAGCCTCTTCTGGGGTCTCATCCGACTCCCAGACAAAAGCCCCACCCTTCACCAGACCGTCGAGCGGATTTGTATGGGTAAAGGCCTTCGGGTCACAACAGAGCACAACATTGACGTGACGCAAATCGCAATTAACACGAATGCGCTCCGGTGCTACAACGAGAAAATAATTTGTCGGCGCACCCTTTTTCTCAGAGCCGTACTTTGGATTCGCACTAACGTGCACCAATTCCTTTAAGCGGCCGTGCTCGTCATAGGCTTCATCGCGTTGCGATAGATAGCTCCCCAGTTCTCCGATGATTTCACCTAAGTTTTTACCGGTGGTGATCATGCCCCAACCACCAATCGAGTGCAGTCTGACGGCGATCGCGCCTTCAGGCAATAACGATGGGGTTTCATCGGATTTCACTTCATACGGATGGTCAATCCCTAGCGCAAAAAATGTCTCGCCATCAGACGCACGCTTGCCATCCGTCCTGGCACGTGAGCCAATTGCATACTCGTAGGCGCCGAGGATACCTTCCGGCCGAAAATCTCGAGAGCCAAGACCATAAACACCACGAAACAATCGTGGCATCTCCTCAATACTTACAGCTGGCAAGTGCTGGTGCGTTAACTGCCTTGAATTCTCGATCGCCTTCTCCAAAGCAGTGCGGATGTCTCGTGCCATCGGATTATCACCCGCCATCGCCTCGTCAGTTCGCTCAAGGACAATTACATTCTTCTTGCCAGTCAGCGCCTTGACGACCGCAGCTTCAGGGAAAGGCCGAATCACATTTAGGTGATACGAACCGACGCTTTCTCCACGCGCACGAAGGTGATCGATCGCAGCTTCAATATTCTCAGCCGCCGATCCCATAGAGATGAATACGGTTTCGGCATCAGCGGTCTGGTAACCCGAGATAAACCCGTAGTACCGCCCGGTCAACTTCCCAAATTCTTCGTAAGCCTGCTCTAGAAACTCTAGAATTGGTTCAACAAAATTATTGCGGCGGGCTACCACGCCTTGCATGAAGTGTTCTTGATTCTGCACCGGACCGAGTAGAAGAGGATTCTCTAAATCCACCATCCGTGGGACGCGTCGACGTTTCGCGCCAAAGAGCTCGCGCTGTGTCGCAGTCGGACACTCAATAAGGTCGTCAGGCGCACCCATATAGTCACGAATCAACTGGGCTTCGTGTTTATAGAAAGTTCGCTCCAAATGCGATGTTAGGAAGCCATCCTGAATATTCATCCCAGGAGTCAGGGACAACTCACACACTTTCCGCAAAATAAGAGCCTGGTCAGCCGCTTGTTGGGCGTCTTTACCAAACACCATAATCCAGCCGGTATCGAGCACACCGTAGATGTCATCGTGGCCGCAATGCACATTTAAGGCATGCTTCGTCAAGGCGCGCGCTGCCACTTCGACAACCATCGTCGAGAGTTTTCCAGGTGCGTGATAATACTGCTCCGCAGCATAGGGCAGCCCCTGTCCGGATGTGAAATTGACTACTCGGCGACCTGTTACAGACAGAGCCGTGGCCCCACCCTGAGCGGCATGCTCTCCCTCAGCTTCGATGGCCAAGGTTGACCCGCCAAACACGTTCAGATTTCCTTCAGCAAAGGACAGTTGATAGTTCTCCCCCATCTCCGTCGATGGTGTAATCGGAAAGAAAACACCACCGTCAGTCAGGCGCGCCTCTGTGTGATAGGCCACCAGTTGATTGCCATTCGTGGTTACACGAATTCCAGGATATTTTGCTTTATCAACCATAAAACATTTCCAGAAACTTAAAACTGGAGTCCTCTAGCGCCGTTTGCGAGGATACAAGTCAGATATTACCAAGCGTCAATCTGTATAATTTCATCAAAAATATTAAACAACTCTCGTGTTATCCCCCGAATTAACTGCGTTAATCAAATTGTCTACAGGGGGGTACACTTCCATCTGTGTACACCACAGTAGAATAACATGAGTGATAATCCAGAAGCGAATCCGAAACGAAACTCAGTCATTAATTTCTTGTTAAACTATTGCTAAATATATTGCTTAAACCATCTTGCAGACGTATAGATACCAAGTAGTTCTTACTTCCCACTAGATAGGCACACGAACATCGCAACAAGCTGATAGGAAAAGTTGGAGAGGAAACTATGAAAATGCCCCAAGAGAATAGCAAGAATCGTTCAAGCGTTGACGTTTCCCGCCGCGGTTTCTTGCAAGGTTCAATGGCAGCCGTTGTGGGTGGCCTAACGACCACCGTCTCAAGCCCAACTGTACTGCATGGCGCCACCAAGCCGTCAATTCAGCTCTGGCGTGAACGAATTCGTCCCACTGGACCCCTCGATGAGATGTACTGGGCACGAGTCCGAAAAGAATTCAATATAGTGGATGACATTTCATACATGAATAACGGCACGATGGGACCAATCCCGAATCCTGTCGTAGAAGCGCAAACACGCTATCTGCGGGACCTCGCAGCCGATCCACGTGCTGGCGGAAGCCTCGAACCCGTCCGTGAGAAATTAGCATCGTTCGTCGGCGCCGATCCCGACGAAATTGTGCTCACACGGAGCACCACCGAAGGCATGAAAATCTTCTGTCGTGGATTGGATCTGCAGCCAGGCGATGAAATCTTAATGTCGTCCCACGAGCATCCAGGGGGGTACGGTTCCTGGAGGGCTCGCGAAGACCGAGACGGTATCATCGTCCGCACGGTTGACATCCCTGCGCCACCGGAAAGCGCTGACCAAGTCATTGACATCTGCGAAGCTGCTATCACCACCAAGACACGAGTCTTAGTTGTGAGCTACCCAATCTTTGTAACCGGTCTGTTGATGCCAATCAAAGGTTTGGCCGAAATGGCACATCGACATGGGGCAATGATCTCCGTGGACGGCGCTCATGCACTGGGCATGTTGGACCTGCAGCTGCACGATTCTGGAGTTGATCATTTCTCCACGGCGGGACAAAAGTGGTTACTGGCCGGAAGCGGTACTGGTCTCGCGTACTTCAAACGTGACGTACAAGAGCAAGTATGGGGCGATATGTGGCGACGAACTGACAGGAACGAGGAAGGTGCACGAAAGTATGAAGTGTCTGGCCAGCGCCATATCCCATCAGCTCGTGGGATGGGAGACGCAGTCGACTTCCAACTGGCAATCGGCAAAGAAAACATTCAAGCACGCGTACAGACACTAGCCAATCAACTCAAAACCGGCCTACACGAAATCCCAGGAGTGGGAATTGGCACATCCGGGTCCGCTGAAATGAGTGGTGGATTGACAACATTCTTCATTGACGGAATCCCAAAGGGGAACACTCAAAAAGCTCTAATGGATCGCGAACACATTTACATTCCTGGTAGTTCGTTAAATGATTTCGCGTGCCGAGTCTCAACTCATTTTTACAACACGCCGAATGAGGTTGACCGGGTGCTGTCAGTTGTTCGCCATATCGCCGAGAATCGCTCAGCGTACTCGACAGCCGTCTAGAAACGAGTGAACACTATTATTCGCAGGTGGTGCCCTGCTTTACAGACGCCTCTGTAGCCCACTCGTACGCACTAGTACGCTTGGCACCATCCGGCATGGCCGCTTCAATCCGGACAGCAGCATCACCACATTGAATGGTGACCCCGTTGTCGTCAATTCTCGTAACCATGCCGGGTGATTCTGAGGCGCCACTTACCACGCAAGAGCCGTAGAATTTTACGGTTTTTCCGGCCAGTGTCGTCCAAGCTCCCGGTTGGCGATCGCTGCCCCGAATCAAGTTATGAACCGTACGAGAGGGTTGCGTCCAGTCAATACGCGCGATGTCCCCTTCCCAAGGGGCCTCGTAGGTTGCCTCGGTTTCATCCTGTACAACCCTTGGAGCACTGCCATCAGCCACGAGTCTGACTGCTTCCACCAACGCGTCAACACCAACAGGGAAAAACTGCTCTCGATAGATGCTGTTGACCGTATCGTTCTCACCAATTGGAAACCGTTTCTGCAATAAAATCGGTCCAGTATCAAGACCTTGATCAACCCAGAAAATGGTCAAGCCTGCTTCGGATTCACCTTGTAAGAGTGCGTAATTGATCGCACTGCGCCCCCGATGCCGCGGCAGCAAGCTTGGGTGATACTGAATAGTGTCATGCGCCGGGTACTCCAAAACGCGCGCTGGGATAATCTGCGTAACAAACGCCATCACATTGAGGTCTGGCTTCGTTGCCACATACTGTGCGTAGACCTCTTCATTCACCGCACCCTTCTGTTGCCAGCGTTTCGGTTGCAAAAGTGCAACACCGTCACGGCGTGCAAGGTCCGCTACCGGATCTGCCCGCTTGGTTTCAGGCGGGCCATAAACCCCAACAATCTCATGACCTGTCTCGCGTAAACGCTCATAGACTGCAGCTCCAAACGGTGATTGTCCAAAAAATCCTATCCGCATAAAGTGTCTTCCTTGATATCTATGAAACCGTAAGCAAACTTTCGACTTCGGAGGGTAGCACAACACCACCAGAGTCACAGTCTATTCGTCAAACACAGAAAAACCTTCACACTCAACCTGATAAAACGACAAAATATATTTAAGTTAATTTCACGAGGGCTCGTCTTTTGCTACAATGCTGACCCATATTGATTAGCAAATCCTCCCCCAAAGCTTCATTCATGCGGACACGACCCATAATGCAAGGGACATTACTGTTCGTAATGTCCTCTGTATTAGCAATAAATCTCACCGTTGTCAGCGGTCAAGAACTTCAACAAGCCCCCACTAGAACGAAATCACCGGTGGAGTTGGAAGCCATATCACCGTCTTTTTTAGGCATGTACCGGAAGGTTATGGAAATCGAGGACGAAATCCGACGCCATGCCGATCGGTATGGACTGCCTTTTGATCTAGCACGTGCTGTCTGCCTCTATGAATCGGGGGGTAACGCAAACCTTTCCTCTGGTGCCGGTGCGCGAGGTTATTTCCAAGTAATGCCAGCGACGTTCCGCTCCCTACGAGTCGAAACAAACATCGAAGCGGGCGTCAAGTATCTGAGTCAAATGGTTAAACGATTCGACCGAGAAGATTACGCGGTCGCCGCTTATAATGGCGGACCAACTCGAGTAGCGCGACGACGGCCAATGTATCTCGAAACGCTGCAGTATGTACTTGGGGTAGGTCATTTCCGGAATGCCCTCAAAACTCACGAATCTTCACTCCGGTATCACGCTAACCAAGTCCAGGTAACAACGGTTGCTGAAGGTGACGACTGGTGGCAATTATCGCAGCGGTTGAATCTCCCAATCCTGCAACTACGCCTGCACAACCCGTTTCTCGCGAACCGGCAATTGCGAGTCGGCCAACTCATTGCATATCCAACGGAACCACGAACCGACGTAGCGGTTCAACGTAATGGACATTTGGAATACGTTACCCGAATCGGCGACAACTATTTCAATATCGCCGGCACCATGGGTGTGAATCTAGACACGATGCGTAAAGATAATGCGCTGTGGCATCTTGAGAACCTACCGCCAGGTCTGCGGCTGACCCTCTCAACCAACTGGAAGGGAGCACACGAATTACATGCAGTGCAGGCTGGCGAAACCCTGCACACCATTGCAGAGAATCTCAAGTCAGACCCGTGGAGAATCATCTGGGACAATCAGATTTGGAATCAGAACCTCGAAACCGGTATGACCCTTCGGGTCCGAAAAGCACCCCCCAAACCGACCTATCTCGTGCATCGAGTCAGCAGTGGTGAAAACCTTGGTGTTATTGCTCGCAGGTACGGCACTACAGTGCGGGCGATTCAATCTGCGAACACCTTAGGACGGGGCACGTTGATTAGGATCGGTCAACGTCTTCGTATTCCAACCGCAAAGTAGTGTCTTGGCTGTTTACAGCTTCCGGCCTCAAGCAATAGAGCCTGCTCCTACTGGAAGAACTCGCGCACTCAAATGATGTTTTGGCTCTATTACTGACGCTTCGCTTGTTCCACCATACGTGCCACATCGGCCAACAACTCTTTAGCGTCATACACAATGCCATCCTTAATCGTGTACTTGACGCCTCCGACTTGTTCAACCATGCCGGTCTGGTCATTCAATTTCGCCGCACCAGTCCCGTAGAGCACTTGCAAGTTCTCTAAGGGATTCGCATCAACAATGACGAGATCAGCCAGCAGGCCGGGACGAATGATCCCATAGTCGATGGGAATACCTAGTGGCTCATGTAATGTTTCGGCACCATTAAGAGTAGCGGACCGAATGACTTCAAGCGGATGAAAACCCGCCTCCTGTAACAATTCCAGTTCGCGAACGTATCCGAATCCGTACAGGTTATAAATAAACCCTGAGTCTGACCCTGTGGTGACACGGCCACCCTGATTCTTAAAGTCATTGAGAAATGACATCCAGACACGGTAGAAATTTTTCCAAGCGACCTCGTCATGGGTAGTCCAGTAGTACCAGTACGCACCGTGATTAATTCGACTCGGTTCAAAGAATTCCCATTGCGAAGGTAACGTGTAGGTGTCATGCCAATCAGCATTTCGGGCACGCATGACATCACGGCCAGCCTCGTATATCGTCATCGTCGGGTCGATCGTTGTTCCAAGTTGAAGGAATTCATCGATGAGCGCCTGCCATGCGCTACTGCCTCGAGGATGAATTTGGTTCCAGAGCCGTGCCACTTGCCCAAATCGATGCTGCTCGTCGCTTTGATTATGGTCGGGCGGCCAATTCTGAACTGTATAGTCCTTTAATAGCGATTCAAATAGGCCGTAATAATGAGTCACCGTACCTAATCCGAGTCGCGCCGCATCAATAGCATTCATCCTTGCAACACCAGTTTGACCAAGATGCGCCATTGTTCCCATCCGGTTCTGCTTCGCTTCGTCAATGAGTGCAGCCATGATTGACGGGTCGTAGGACCCTAATTTCAGTCCTTGCACACCCTGCCTTGCGGCCCATCGCACCCACTCACGCGCGACCTCAGCATTCTCAACCGGTCCACCATCCCAGCCATTCCCGCTACCAGGACGCCCGTATGGTACGATTCGTGGTGCGACGATCTCATTTTTCGCACTTCGCGCGGACTCCTCAAGCACCCAGTCGCGTGCTCCCGCTCCAGCATCCCGAACTGTAGTAACACCATGCCCCAGCCATAACTTGTAGGTGTACTCCGCTTCGGGCGCCTTGGGTGTTCCGCCAATATGCGTATGCAGATCAATAAATCCAGGCATGACGAACATTCCGTGCGCATCGATTTCGTGAATTGCACCTTGAGGTCGCGCAGACTCAGCAATCGGTGTTCTTGGAGACCCGACCCCTCTTACCGAAACAATCCGATTACCTTCGACAACTATGTCAACAGGTCCTCTCGCTGGCGCACCAGTACCATCAATGACCGTTGCTCCCTTAATGATTAGACGTTGGTACGGTCCATCGCCCTGAGAGCCACGCGGCGGAGCTGGAATCATCCCAGTTGACGGCTGACCAAATGCCCAACCGGTGCATACTAAGGAACAGGCTATCCAAAGCCCGGTCAGTCTTCTGGCCCTGTTCATATCTTCTCCTTTTGATTTATGAAACCAATCCTGAATGCCTGCGATTCATCTGGTTGTCGAATGGACGACTTTTATCCACCTTCCAAAGCCGAGAGAATCGTAATCTCATCTCCAGCTCGGACCTTCACATCCAATTCACCGCTCTTCAGTTGACGTCCATTCAGAAAGACGACTAAGACTGGATTGAGATTCAGTGACTTCCACACCAAAGAGCCGAGCTCGGTATAACGTTCCGTGAGTGCTCGCAGAGTCGCTTCGACCGTGTCACCCTCCAGATCAACGGATTCGACCCCGCCGATTCGCTCAGAAAAGAGCGCCGGAAAGCTTACGGTAACACTCATAAGGCTTCGATTTCTTTATTGAACACCGCCCAGACTTTGTCCTGTAACTCGGCAAAAAATTCACGCGTGACAAAAGATTCGGTTTGCACATTTGGATTCGGTTGTTCAAACACTTGCTCCGGTAGGGTGTACTCCGAATATTCATAACCTTGTTTACGCTCAATTGCTAAGCCACGAAGGTAGGCTCGACGCACAGCCGCCATCATTTCTTCGAGTGAAATATCCAAACTCCCCTCCACTTGCAGCGCCGCCACCGCCATCTTCTGGCTTAGTCCCCCGAACTTACACGTTCCGAGTAAATCGTCACGGACTTGATAGAGCCCTTTCTGGGTGATGGCCTTCACCCAGTACTCCATTGAGGTATCCCCTTCCATCACCAACGCCATGAAAGTGGCCATCGTCATATGTCCCCCAGCAATAGCCCATGGATAGCCTGGGTTGGTTTCTGGAATATACGCTGGCAATTCAAGTCCCTTTACGTGCATGGCATAACTAGTTTCTCCACACTGCTCGGACAACCTCTTCACGCCATGGCCCAACTCAGGCAACCGACCATTGCCCGCATCTTCGACCAGAGCCATAATTTTTTCGGCATCCCCAAAGGTTGCACCGTTCATAATCGGTTTATCAGGATGGCGCTCGTTGTAATCGAGTACATATCCAATCGTTGTCCCGAGTGAGATCGAATCCATCCCCAAATTGTCACCGCGCTGCACAAGTTGCCAAGCTGCTGTGGGATCGTCTACCCCAAGGTTAGTAGCCAATAAATTGAGGGGTTCATAGTCGAATTTTGCCCTGAAAGATCCTCGGCTGCCATCACTCTTCTTTTCGTAGATGTTCTTATGACAATTGATGCCACAGCGATAACAGGATTCGGCTTTGATAACAAACTGGTCTTCAAGAGTCTCTCTGAATAAGCTGGCCGGAGTATCGTCACCATTGGGACGAAAGTTATTTTGCGGCAAAGTGTGTGTTTCATGGAGAATCGGGAAATTAGACCAGGTCCCTCCCAAACCACCCTTGTTCGCTTCTCTAAACTTTGTCGAACCAGGCCCCTGTGCGATTTTCTTGTTTAGTTCTTTAGTCTCAGACGCTAACTTCGTGAGCTTATCGGCACTCCGCGCAACGAAACCGATTATGTTTTTCGAACCCATGATCGTGCCCATGCCACCACGTCCGGCAAATCGACATTTGTCATCTCCAGATTTGAGTTCGTTTTCCGTACTCATTGCGACAGCAGCAAAATAGCAGCCTGTATAGTTTTCACCTGCAGGCCCAATGACAGCAAAGTGTGCATCCGAATATTCCGCGTGGAGCGCAAGGATTTTCTCGTGAGTGTCCATACCGAGTAGAGATTCTGCTGGGCTCAAAGCGACCGTAGGCCCATCGGGCTGTTCCTCGATCACGATAAGAACTGGTGAACTCGACTTGCCTTCGATGACGATTTCATCGATCCCAGCCCATTTCATCTTTGAGCCAAACTTGCCGCTCCCTGCGGACCAAATTGCTGCTGGCAAGCCCTTGTTTGAATGTTTCAAGGGGCTATACGAAGAAAAATAGGTCCGTAGACCCGTCATGACATTTGAGCCCGTCAATAAACCTGTGTTCACGATTAACGGATTATTCGATGAAAACGCATCACTAACATCACGCGTCATCAGCATTTGGAACGACCGCCCAAAACCACCCAATACGTCCTCGAGATTACGGCACGGTACTTCCTCTACATGAATCGACCTCGTATTAAGGTCAATCGTGCACCGCGTGTACCAGACTTTCTGAGGGTCGAATCCCCCGCCATTATTCGAATTCCGCATGCAGGCTCCGTGTCATAAGTTATTTGCACCTCAGAAAATTACAATTCCAAGCCAAGGTGCGTCGAAAGACGTCTCAAGTATAACTTCTCTAGGGTATTCCGAGATCAACTGGAATTTCCATATATACATATGTCGTACAGCCATCGTAGCTTCAACGGGCCTCTGTGCGAAGCACCTCAACCAATGCAGCGATGTCGTTAGTATTATTGTAAAGATGTGGTGAAATCCGAAGTGCACGACCCCGTAACGAAACGAAGACATTTCGCTCACGCAACCTAGTAAACACGGTCGCCAAGTCAACTGACTCCGGAGCATACAGACCAAACAAATGCGCACCCCGCCATCTCTCTTGCTCGAAACCAAAACCAAGCGCTTCCGCCTCTGCAAATAATTCGACAGTAAGTGTTCGACAATACTGTTGGATCTCGTCGGGATTCCAGCGCAAGACCTGTTCGAGTGCAGCGATGAGCATGGGCGTTAAGACAAAATTCGCGTGCTCGCCCACATCGTAGCGTTCCGCTCCTGGTCGATATTGATCGGAGTAGTTCACCAAGTTGCGAAAGTCCTCGCTACCGACGCGTGCAAACGTGTGATTCTCAAGTGGTTTTCCACCATCGTACCGTGGTCCGAAATAGCCTAAGCCTATTGAATACGGACCGAGAAGCCATTTATAGGCAGCGCAAATAAGAGCATCGGGTTTAAGGCGCTCAACGTCAAACGGCATCGCTCCGACGGCTTGCGTGCCGTCAACTATAAACGCCGCATCGCAATCACGAGCACGTGTGCCAATTGCTTCGAGATCAAAGCGCGTGCCATCGGTCCAATGTACTGGCGCCGATGCCACAATCACGGTGTTCCGATCGACTGCTTCGAGTATCCTGGTGCTCCACTCGTCACCTCGGTGCAAACGATCCGGAGGCTTCACCGTCCGCACTTCCAGACCATGCATTTGGGCAACGACATGCCAAGGATATACGTTACTGGGAAACTGTTCGTGCGCCACGACGATGTTCTGTCCTGCCTCGAACGACGTATTGTGCGCCACAACAGCCATCCCATACGAAACAGCTGGTAGGATTGCGATGCGTTGTGCCTCGGGCGTATTTACCAATTGTGCGAATAACGCGCGCGCTCGATTGCTATCAGTGAAAAAATCTTCGGAAATAATCTGACTTGGCACCTGTTTACGAGCGATGCCAGCCATTCCAGCGTCAGCAACAGCTTTCGGAATGGGCGACATGTAAGCACAATTCAAATAGTGAGTATCCTCAGGTAGCGCAAAGAGATCCCTCTGTGACATCAACATCAATCATTCCTCAGAGTCTGTTGGTAATTGCTGTTCCCACCTCGAGTGGCGACAATAATTCCAACCAAAATGGCGGCTCCTCCTACAAGTGCCTGCATTTCTAGCGTTTCACCAAGGAGTACATAGCCCAGCGCCAGTGCCGCAACCGGAGAAACGTAGAAAACAAAAGACAAAGTGCTAACCGGGAACTTCTTGAGCAAGCTGTAGAAGATCACAAACCCGAAAACGGAACCGACGATCGACAAGTACAGCACCGAGCTCACCGCAGCCGGAGTCCAGGACACATGCGTTACGTTTTCACTCCAGAACGAAACTACCAGCAACAGTGCTGCCGCATAGGTCATCGGCAAAGCTGTCAGATTGTACGGGTGGAAGTGATACCCCCATTTTTTAGTACCCACGTTACTAAGACTGACCACGAAGGGAGATATCAGAGTTACTGCAGCTCCAATCATGTTGATTCGATTGGGTAACTGTATGTCATCCTGGAAAATAAAGACGAGCCCAAAGAATCCAAAGAGTACGCCAACGAACTTCCTCCAGGTGATTGACTCAGAGTCGACTGCCACATGGGCCAGCAGCATGACAAACAGTGGATTTGTCGCGAATAGTACCGCGCTGAGGCCAGCTGGAATGTACTGCTGCCCCCAGTACACCGCACCATATGAAAATCCGAGGCCGAAGCCGAGGCCGAGTAATCCAAAATGAGCCCGAAAAGTCCGCGGCTGCCGAACACCCTGCACCCAACTCAATCCAAAGAGGACGATGCCAGCAATCAAGAATCGGACACCAGCGGCGAGAAACGGTGGAATCGCCTCTAGACCAATTTTGATGATGGGCCAAGTCGAGCCCCAAACCAGGCACAAAAGACCAAGCGAAATAAATGAAACAGTTCGGGACATTGGGTTTTTTGACATCTAGGCCCAACGATTGCTCGTACTGAGAGCACGCAGGGGCGAATGGGAACTTTTCGTAGAGCTTATGGAAGCAGTATCGCTCGATTCACTAAGAAGCAGGTGCTAATAGACGGTCAACAATCTCCTTGAGACACTTGGCGGCTACCGTCGCGGTGACACCATTCAAGTCGCGAGTCGGATTGTACTCGACGATATCAGCACCGACGAATGTAGACTTGCCCATTCCGAGGTGCTGAATGATATCTAAGACGTTACGAGTCGAGACGCCCCCCGGTTCGTGATGTGAGAGCCCAGGCGCATACGCAGGATCGAGCACGTCTAGATCCAGTGATAAATAGACTGGTCCCTCCAAGCTTGTGCAGACATCAGTCGACCACCGGTCCACAGGATGCACCTCCACATCAAACCTTGCTGCCTGCTCACGCTGGTGTGGCGTCATCGTCCTAATGCCCATCTGGATAAGACGTGTAACTACCCCTTCCTCCATAATCCGCGCAAAAGGGCACGCGTGCGAAAATTTGTTGCCAGCAAACTCATCATATAAATCGGAATGTGCGTCTAGGTGTAGCACTGTCAAACTCGAATGCTTCTTTGCAGTAGCACACACAATTGGATAGGTCACCGCATGGTCACCACCTAAGGCGACAAGGCAATATCCTTGATCAAGTAAGGCAGTAACCTGTTGCTCAATCGCAGCAAAAGCGGAAATCCCAGCTGGGATGGTTAAGTCACCAACATCACACAAGCGATCAATTGCTGCAAGATCGCGTCCACTCTCAGCGCACATATTTGTCGCAGCAGACTGGAAAGCCTCACGGATCTGCTGGGGCGCCTGTGCGCACCCGCTTAAAAACGAAGAGTTCTCATCGAACGGTATTCCAACGATTGCGACGGATGTTGATCTATTATGCATAACAAAAGAATTATGATTGAGAGGCGTTATATCTAGAGCATCATCGCTGCGTCTGCTCTTACTGTAGAGTAAAACCCTTTGGAGGTCTTCATGAATCGCATTTTCACAAGATGGTCTCGACGACAATTCCTGACTACGGCAGCAATCACACCGACCGCGGGGCTATTGGCGACGGGGTGTCAACCTGCACCTACAGAGGAAAACGCAATACCAGTCGATGATATCTATAGTCGCCTTGGTGTGCGGCCGTTCATCAATGCGGCTGGTACCTATACAGCACTGACGGCATCCTTGATACCTCAGGAAGTGGCCACAGCAATGCACGAAGCCTCTCGACAGTACGTCTCACTTAATGAACTACACCAAGCAGCCGGCGAACGCATCGCCTCACTCGTTGGAAGCGAAGCAGCCCTCGTGACCTCGGGATGTGCTGCAGCACTGACCCAGGCTACAGCAGCCTGCGTGTGCGGGTCAGACGTTGAAGCAATTCGTCAGATACCAGATACGACTGGACTCAAAAACCAAGTCATCCTCCAGAAATCACATCGCTTCGGCTACGATCATGCGATTCGAAACGTGGGGGTTGACCTCGTGGAGATTGAAACACGACAAGAACTGGAGGCAGCGATTTCCGAGAAAACCGCGATGCTATTTTTCCTCAACTTTGCTAATGATCAAGGTCACATCGACCGCGAAGAATTCGCCAGTCTCGGGCAAACAACCGGTATTCCCACCCTAATTGACGCAGCAGCAGATCTCCCTCCCGTTGAAAATTTGCGCATATTCACTGAGATGGGATTTGACCTTGCTGCCTTCAGCGGAGGTAAGGGTCTGCGGGGCCCGCAATGCTCAGGTCTCTTACTGGGCCGACGGGATCTAGTCGATGCAGCGTATCTGAACGGCTCACCACACTCCAACTCGGTCGCCAGAATCGCGAAGGTTGGCAAAGAAGAAATTATGGGTTTAACACGGGCTGTTGAACTCTACGTTGAGAAAGATCACGAGGCAGAATGGAACGAGTGGGAATCGAGAGTCCGCACTATTATCGCTGGCGTCTCAGACATCCCTGGAGTGACTGCCAATCAGTTTGTACCCCATATCGCGAATGAGGTACCTCACGTAGCAATCACATGGGATTCCACAAGCATCAATCTAACGCGCGATGACGTAGCAAACGCGCTTCGCGAAGGTGAACCCCGTATCGAAGCAAGGCCCGGCGCGGGTGACACATCGCGACTCGACATTGGAGTGTGGATGATGGAACCGGAAGATGCACCGGTAGTCGCCGCGCGGTGTGCTGAAATATTTCGTGACGCTGTAGCTTAAGCACGTAGCCCGTGAGGTCGAAATCGGGGTTACCTTGGCGACATCATGTCCCAGTTAACCCGCGACAAACCATTCAGGTCCCAAACGATCTGGCCAGCGCGTACGGTGAGTTCGGCTTCAAATTTCCGATCACCGATCAGCTTTCCACCAGCAACGTCCACGAAACCAAACTCACCGTCCCGCTCTCGTAAGACAGCGACATCCGCGACGGCTCCAATGCTGAGATGCCCAAGATTGTCTCGATTAATCGTCTGGGCAGGATTCCAAGTGGATCGCTCAACCACATCCTGAATAGACATCCCCATATTAAGAAACTTAGACATCACATTCAGCATGTCCTTCATGCCCCCATTCATGCTGCCCGTGTGCAAATCGGTACTGATCGTGTCCGGTGGAAAACCTTGGCTCATTGCAGGAATGGCCTGACTAAACAGAAAACTACCTCCGCCGTGTCCAACATCAAACACGATACCTCGAGCACGCGCATTAGACACAAATGGCTTCAGCATTCCATCGGAATCAACGATCGGCAAGCGCCCGTTCACATTCATATATGTATGAGTGTAGATGTCGCCGGGACGGAGGTGTCTAAGCAATAAGGCTTCCAATGAAAGTTCGGGTTCATGAGTCCCGAAATCGACCATGACGGGGACATTCGCAAGGCCACCTGCGGTAACCGCATGATCCACAGGCCCAAAATCTTCTCCTCGGTAATGCGCAACCTTGATCCCCACGACGATATCCGAAAATTCTTGGGCGCGCTGCGCTGTGAGCTCGGGATTCATGTCGTCCACATTCTGCTCAACGGGTCCACCTTTCATCCCACTTCCAACGATGTTGAGCATTGCCAATACGCGTGTTTGTGATCGGTCGATCACCTGCTCCTTGAATTGGATGAAATTGCGCCACCCGGCTCCACCGGTATCAACGACAGTCGTCACTCCTACTCTAAAAGTGAACCCGTCTGGAGGCACTGCAGTGAAGCTGTTACTCAAATAAGCGTTCGGTTCGGTGCCAAAAAACACATGGGCATGCAAGTCGATCAGACCTGGCGTCACAATTAATCCAGACGCGTCCACCACCGTCTTGGCCCTACTCTCCTGAATTTGCTCTACAACCTCAACAACTTTTCCATCAGCAATCCCTACATCAAGGACAGCGTTAATCTCGTTACGGGGGTCAATCACTCGTCCTCCACGAATCAGTAGGTCAAGCGACTGCGCATGAAGAACACCAACTGCCACAGATAGAAAGACCCAAGTGAATACCGCCCGTCGAATTAGCATGTCAGCCTCCTTGACTCAGAACAGAACATCAACTTCCGTGCGACCAAATGTTTGGCCATCATCTCATAGCATGAACTATCGTATATACTGAATTACGACATCGCCCGTTCCCGTGCAGAGGCACGAGACTTTCTGGAGGATTTCGATGCGTGCATACCTAGTTGTATCCGTGAGTTTTTTCGTTTTATCCGGTCTTTCTCAGGTACCAGAGATAGTCGATGAATTAGGATTTGATGCAGCTATGAAAGACGTCGGTAGGACGTTTGGTGCCGTTCGAGAGGGTATCGAAGCTCAAGATGGAGAACAGACTGCGGCCGGAGCCGAACACTTAGTCGAAATATTCACAGGCGTGAAAACGTTTTTAGAGGCACACGGTGCAGACGGTGCCGCGAGCATTGCTGAAGACGCTCGGCAGGCAGCCAGCGACCTAAAGGCAGCTGTCGATAACCAGGATTTTTCGTCGATCGCAGACATCCGGAACCGAATCGGTGGCACTTGTGGATCTTGCCACAATGATTACCGTGAGGAGAACCCTGACGGTGGGTACCGCTTCAAAGCTGGTGTAATTTAAGTTCTAGGGTGGCCGAGCCTGCAGATTATAACGTCCTTGAACGCCTCCGTCTGCAGAGGCCATCACCAGCACCCAGGAAATAATTGAAATCCAATCTACTGCTTCACTCAAGGTGAGAGAACGGTTATCGTCTCGACGAGATATCTCAAGATCTTGTTCATTACGAATCAGGCAGGACATCTGACCTGGCTCACAAAATCGCGCCGATCGGATAGAATGGTATTTCAAGAATCAGTAAACACTCCATTTTGATAGCTAGTAACGTCGCGTTAAGGAGAAACACATGACCCCCGTCGCAACCGACCGTGCCCACGCATTTACTGACGCTGTAGCGGTCGACCGCCTACCCTATAAGGTTGCAGATCTGTCCCTAGCCGAATTCGGCCGTAAGGAAATCAGACTTGCTCAGCAGGAAATGCCTGGCCTGATGGCCCTCCGACGAGAATATGAAGGGCAACGCCCACTGGCTGGCGTGCGGATTATGGGTAGTTTACACATGACCGTGCAAACTGCAGTTCTGATTGAAACGTTGGCAGCACTTGGCGCAACTGTTCGCTGGGTTTCTTGTAACATTTTTTCGACGCAGGACCACGCAGCAGCAGCCGTCGTCGTCGGTCAACCAGAAACGGGCGGTACCCCAACTAAGCCACTGGGTATTCCGGTGTTCGCTTGGAAAGGTGAAACCCTGGAAGAGTATTGGTGGTGTACAAACGAAGCACTGCAATGGCCAGACGGTTCCGGGCCAGAGTTAATCGTAGATGACGGCGGCGATGCGACACTCCTGATCCACAAGGGTTACGAATTTGAGCAAGTCGGTGCTGTTCCTGCATTTCAACCGAGTACTGACCCTGAAGAATGGGGGGTTATTCTCGACTTGCTTCGAACACTCCAGGCGAAGGACAAACAATACTGGCATAAAGTTGGTCCGGCTATTCGCGGCGTAAGCGAAGAAACGACAACCGGCGTGCACCGTTTGTATCAGATGATGGAAGCGGGGACACTACTCTTCCCTGCCATCAATGTGAATGATTCCGTAACGAAGAGCAAATTCGACAACATCTACGGCTGTCGGCATTCTCTACCAGACGGTCTGGCTCGAGCCACTGATGTAATGATTGGCGGTAAGACCGCTCTTGTGTGTGGTTTTGGTGAGGTGGGTAAAGGCTGCGCTCAAGCTTTGCGTGGTCAGGGTTGCCGAGTCATGGTAACTGAAATCGATCCAATCTGCGCCTTGCAAGCTGCCATGGAAGGCTACCAAGTGGTGACCCTTGAGGATGTAGTCGAACAAGTCGACATTTTCATTTCTGCCACTGGGAACTTCGATATTTTTACAGTGGAACATATGTCTAGAATGAAGGACAAGGCAATCGTCGGAAACATCGGTCACTTTGACAACGAGATTGACATGGCCGGTTTAAAAACATTCGAGGGCATTGAGCACATCAATATTAAACCGCAGTACGATGAATGGCGATTTCCAGATGGCCATAGCGTAATGATCTTGGCTGAAGGACGTTTGCTGAACTTAGGATGTGCAACAGGCCACCCCAGCTTCGTGATGTCAGCGTCCTTCACCAACCAAGTGATCGCACAACTGGAACTGCATGCGAACAAAGGGCAATACGAAAAAAAGGTTTACATGTTGCCTAAAGAGTTAGACGAAAAAGTCGCACGCCTTCATTTGGACCATGTCGGCGTCAAATTGACCGAACTGACTCAAGCGCAAGCAGATTACATCGGTGTGCCTGTCGGTGGACCGTACAAGCCATCACACTACAGGTACTAGGGTTCAAATGACGAAACAGAGAACTCGTCATTCACCTTAGTCCCTAACAAGCACGTCTACGCTGGCTCGTCAGTCTGGCTCCTGGCTGGGTAACTCACTATTTCCTTCAAACACAAGTTCACGAAACACAGTTGGCTCGTGAAAACTCTCGCCTGTTACTGGTGACCAGGCCGCAAAAACAACATCCCGTGACGGGTCAGACTCACCCCACGGTCGCTTTATACGAAAGACATTAAAACGCCAGTGTGTCCCAGCCGTTGGTGGTAATGTCGTCGCCGTTGCAGATGGCAATGAAGCAAATCCTGGCCATGGCAGAAAGGCCACGGCAGTCCAACCGGCTGTAGACCCATCTCTGTACCGATTAAGTCGCACATGACTCTCCAACCCTTCAAGGTTCCAGGAGAGATCCCCCTCTCGGTCATCTCCCTCCCACATTATGCTTAAATCAGTGACAACATTTGCTGGGCTTATTTCGATCTCAGCATAGTTGGTCCCAGAACGATCCAGATCGATGAAGATTTCAACTACTTCTTCATTCCAGATTGGATCATCTTGTTCGATCATCGTGAACCAAGGATTAGGGTCCGTGGACTCAAAACGTACGTACAATCCCTGGTCACTCCACAGAGCACGAAATTCTGTCTCATAAGCTGCCGGACCCCATTTGATCCGTCGCGCTTCCCACCACGGAGATTCATTGTCCACAACCTCCTGTGATGAAGCATCAGTTCGTACTACTACGTACTCCACATCCTGACTTTGCATGTGATTGTCAGACATAAAACACACGAAGCATAAAACATACACGCCTCTTGTGATCTTCAACATCTACCCTCCTGGATTCACTAACTTGCATCAAACGTCTATCCCAAGTAGCTGTGCGGCATTTTCAAAATACACCTTCTTCAAAACAGAATCTGGTAGACCTAAACCGTAGATGCGCCATCGCCCTTGTGGAGGAGTCTTCGCAGGAGCGTAGTCAAAATAGTCATCTTCTGTCTCTAGGAATCTAAAGTAAATTTCATAGAGAGTATCGCCGAAGACTTGTTGCGGCGTCGCATCACCTTCAGGAGAAGGAATCGCATCTGTTCCAAACAAGATTCTATCCTGATAATTCTCGAAAAATCGACGGGCGGTTCGAGGCTGACGACCCAATTCGCCGATCCGCGCTCCCAATTCCACATATAAGTTCGGAAATCGGTCGAGGGCCTGACTTACAGTAGAAAGATTTTCTGCGTTGTGTCCAACATGAAGACCGATGAACGTTGTGGCGGGATGACGAGCCAAGACGCGATCGCGCGCAGCAAGCAGTGCAGCGTGGCTTGGAAAGTCACCGCCGTGAAATGACCATTCCGGATGTGCATGAAGTTCCTCGTACCGTTCGTTTAGTCGATCAATCGGCAGGAAAAATGCTTCTGGGTCAGAGACATGAATGGCTATCGGCATATCAAGTGCTGCACAGGTCTCCCACATTGGATCAAATCGTTGATCGTCTATTGCGATTAATGAACCGCTGGTTACTCGCTCACGTAAATATAAACCCAGCGTCTTCGTCAACTTGAGTCCACGTGCACCAGCCTTATGTGCTTGTTCGATTTGTTCCGCTTGAAATCGAGG
>Ga0315318_10000084_pt1 | contig 34538 bp, 27 predicted proteins | sample M1200m3416metaG_FD_203703 | JGI IMG/M metagenome (GOLD analysis project Ga0315318, IMG submission 203703) | Ammonia-oxidizing marine archaeal communities from Monterey Bay, California, United States - M1 200m 3416 | ecosystem: Environmental > Aquatic > Marine > Coastal | place: USA: California... | reverse complement strand
CGAGCGCGTGCAGCCGGGTTTCGGTACCTGCTCGTGCATATCGCAGGAGGATCGTTGCTATTTGTAGGACTGATGCTCCTGTCGTCAAGTGGTTCCGGGCTTGAAACCGTGGGCCTGCTTGAACCTAATATTGGACCAGCCTTCTGGTTGATTCTCGCTGGTATCTGTATCAATGCGGCGATACCGCCGGTCCATGCATGGCTCACGGATGCATATCCGGAAGCATCCGTGACTGGGATGGTATTCCTGAGTGCGTTCACGACAAAGACGGCCGTCTATGTTCTGATTCGGGTCTTTCCAGGCACGGAAGTGCTCGTGTGGCTAGGCGCTACGGCAGCCGTGTATGGCGCTTTCTATGCCGTCTTGGAAAATGACATCCGCCGGGTGTTGGCGTATCACATTGTCAGTCAAGTGGGCTTCATGGTAGCCGGCGTAGGAATGGGATCTGCCCTTGCACTGAACGGTGCTGCGGCCCACGCGTTTTCACACGTGCTGTACAAAGCGCTTTTGATTATGAGCTTAGGCGCGGTGATTCAGATGACCGGCAAACGAAAGCTCACCGAGCTAGGGGGCGTGGGACGGTCCATGCCAATCGTTATCGGATTGTTTTTCGTTGGAGCTTTTGCCATCTCAGGGGTCCCGCTGTTCAATGGCTTCATTAGCAAGTCAATGATTGTTACAGCAGCGACGGAACTAAAGCTTTTCACTCCGGAGCTGTTATTAACACTCGCGACGATTGGCACGATTCTTCATACCTGTCTAAAATTACCCTACTTCACCTTTTTTGGGCCCGACTGCGGTGTTAGATGTCGTCCCCTACCCAGGAACATGCTCGTTGCGATGACGATAGCGGCCGCGTGTTGCATCGCTCTTGGTCTCCAACCGGAGTGGCTTTACAGCTGGTTGCCATTGCAGCCGGTTATGTACTCTCCCTATACGAGTGATCACGTGCTGTCGTCGGTGCAGTTGGTTCTCGGAACAGGAGTCGGGTTCTGTTTGTTATTTGTAAAGCTCGGTGGGACCCCCACAATTACGCTCGATACAGACCAGCTGTGGCGCCGACCCGTCTGGCGTGCGGTCAACCGCCTTACGCGTGGGCTGGATCTGGTTCGAGGGAGCGCCCAAGCTGTTGGTTTTAGGGTCCGAAATACGGTGCTACCGTTCGCTGGGAATCCACTATTACTGCTCGCCCCGACTGGCTTTACCCCAACCGGTTTTGATCGTGAAAGGTACGACGCGGATCGCTACCGGCTTCCAATAGCCGTCACTGTTTTTTGGGTTACGGCAGCACTAGTCGCACTCATTCTGTTCGCTTGGATCGTCGAAATTTGACACGGCAGTCCGTAACTAGAGTTCCGCGCAGTCAAGTCTTACGCCAAGGTCAGCTTGGCATGTTTGGCATGTAATTTTTTTTGTCCGACTGCCGCAAAGCGCACGGTGAGTTTTGCGTCGTCGGCGAGGGCTTCCACGGCGATGATGGTGCCCACGCCGAATAGTGGGTGTCGGACACGCACACCCGGACCGATGGTCGTCATGGATTGGTCTTCATCCTCATAGGAGTAGGCTGGTTCGTAGCCGCCACGTGATGAACGCGTGCGACCACCACGACGATCGTAGGCTGAGGGACCGCTCTGGAACTCTTCGGACGGTGCACGCCCGAGTCGATCGATTAAGGCCTCGGGAATTTCGTCAATGAAACGGGACGGCTCAGTACCTTGATATTCGCCAAAGAGGCGTCGACGGGCGGCGCCAGTGAATACCAGCTTGGATTGTGCGCGCGTCATTCCCACATAACACAAGCGACGTTCCTCTTCGACCTCGTCGTCGTTGTCCCTCGACCGTGAGTGTGGAAACAAGTCTTCTTCCATACCCGCCATGATAACCATCGGAAACTCAAGGCCTTTCGCGGCATGCATGGTCATCAGTGAGATACTGGCGTTCTGGGCACCTTGGACCTCGTCAGTCTCTGAGCGCAACGATAATTGGTCGACGAAACCGGTGAATGTCGGTTCGGACTCCCGCGACTCGTAGTCACGCGCGCCGTTTACAAGCTGAGCCAGGTTTTCAAGGCGACCTGCTGCTTCCTCGCTCTGTTCGTCGTGGAGCGACCGTGTATATCCGGTCTGGTCGAGAGTTTTTTCGACCATGTCAGCAACAGAAGTAGATTCCTGCGTAGCCACTTCAGCGAGTGTGACAATGAGCGATCGGAACACCGACAACGACTTGACAGCGCGTGTTGAGAGCAACTGTTCATCCACCGCACGTTCGATGCGTCGCCACAAGGAATTTGGAAGCCTGTCGGCGGAGCCTGCAGCTCTCGGGAAGCCGGGGACGCTCTCTGCATTGGGTGGGAGTTCAATTAACGGAAGTTCCTCCAGCACGCGTTTGCCGATGCCGCGCCTTGGGGTGTTGATAACACGACGCACACTAACATCGTCATGCGGATTCAACGCCAACCGAAGATATGCCAACGCATCTTTAATCTCTTTACGGGCGGCGAAACGGACGCCGCCGATGATTTGGTATCCCACGCCTTCACGAAATAAAGCATCTTCAAGCGCGCGTGATTGGGCATTGGTCCGATAGAGGACGGCGGCGGACCTGTCCGAATCTTCAGTTGTGAATTCCCGCAACGCCTTGGTGATAAAGTCAGCCTCTTCCAGCTCGTCATTCGCGTGGTAATAGATAATTTTGGTGCCACCGGCCTGATCCGTCCACAAGCGTTTCTCTTTGCGATTCCGGTTGTGTTGAATGACTGCGGACGCGGCATCCAGAATGATCGACGTTGATCGGTAATTACGTTCCAACCGCACCATCGTGGTTTCAGAAAAATCGTTTTCGAAATCCATAATGTTCCGCAGATCGGCCCCACGCCACTTATAAATTGACTGGTCGGGATCGCCAACCACGCAAAGGTTACGATGACTTTTTGCGAGGTACTGGATGAGAAGATACTGCGGTCGATTCGTATCCTGATATTCGTCGACAAGGACAAACCGAAACCGGTCAGAATAGCGCAAGCGTACGGGCTCGACCGTTTCGAAGAGCTCAACTGTTTTGAGGAGCAAGTCGTCAAAGTCGAGCGCCTTTGCATTGATCAGTGACTGGCGGTACCGTTCGTACACTTGAGCGACACGATCGTCTTGCGGACCCCAGCCGGTCGATTCTAGTTCTTCCGGACCCAACATTTTGTTTTTGGCCGCGCTGATTCGACTAAGCACCACCTTGGGTGGCAAGAGATCGTCGTCCAGGCCCATGTCTCGAATCACTTGCCGTACGAGATCCAACTGATCTTTGGCATCGTAAATTACAAAATCCCGCGAGAGGCCGAGCGCGGGTGCCTCGCGGCGGAGCAGGCGTGCACAGAGCGAATGAAACGTTGAGATCCACAGCCTGTCGTGGGTCGTCCCGAGTAAGCTCTCCACACGGTCCCGCATTTCTTGGGCAGCTTTATTGGTAAACGTTACCGCGAGGATCTGCTCCGGCTTGGCGTGACCGTCACCTATCAGGTACGCGATACGGGACGCGATGACGCGCGTTTTGCCTGATCCGGCACCCGCTAAAATGAGTAACGGACCGTTAATCTTTAGGACGGCGTCGCGTTGTTCGGGATTGAGCTGTTCCAGGAAATCCATCGTCTAAAGCAGCACCTTGTAAGAACCAGTTGGATGCCCAGCCTCAAACTTCAGCCACACCCCTGCAGTATTAGCCGGCACGACTTTTTGAAGTCTGATGAGCGGCGTGTTTCCAATTAATTCTAACGCCGCGGGAAATGAATTATTTATTTGAGGCAATTCACAGCTTCAATGCAGTGCGTAGTTCAGCTGCCGTCAACCCTTTAACGTAGACATCGGTACCACGGTCAAATTCTTTTGCCCGGTCCAGGCCTCCCACAATTACAGGATCGAACCCGATATCTGTGACCAATTGCGAGGCAATGGCGACACCTGACGCATCATCACCCGCTATCGGAACGCCGATGAGGTCCCCATCGCGAAAGGCTTCCTCGCCAACTTCTATCCAGCTAATTGCATTAAAGGCGCGAACTAATCGCACCCCCGGAAGATATTCGGCGGAAGCCACGCCTGTCCCTTTGGCGATTGCCTCATCAGCCATGGGTCCATCTCGATCAGCCCGAGGATTGCCGCAGTCAATCACCACTTTATCCTGCATCAGGTGTGCGTAGTCCTCACCCACTTGTGGCAAGGCGTGATAGGGCACCGCTATGAACACCACGTCGCCAAACGCTGCTGCCTCAGCCGGAAACCCGGCGCTGGCATTTTCCCCTGCCTGTTTGATCAAGTCTGTTAATTCGTCTGGGTGGCGTGACGAAAAGAGAACCTGGTGACCTGCTTCAGCCCAGCGAATTCCAATGGCTCCACCGATTCGCCCCGAACCAATGATGCCAATTTTCATTTCCTGTGACGTCTGGGCGTAACTACGATGTGTGAGTAAAGCCGGACCGATTCCTAAACACGAGCCTGCGACCAGAAGACGCTTGTTAAAATCACGTCTTGAAAGGCTGGGAGGTGCATCTAATTTCATTTTCATTTTTTGCTACTCCACCGTTACGGCATGTTCTTTCTCATAAACTATCTTCACCGAACTGATCAATTTCTTTGTTAGTGAAATATTAAAATTGTTCATTCTCTTGTTGTATTTCTTGTGCTCAAAAAAGTCTTCCCAGGTTAACTCAAGAATCATGTCTAATGAATAGGCATCATCCAAAATCACAATTAGTAAATACTGAAACTTCTTTTCATTTTTGTTTATTGAATCTGGATCCCAAAAGGATCCCGTTGTTCCGTTTCTTGACGTGACCGCTTTGATGCTATACATCTCCCCGTTTCTACTTAAGGCATCAACATTCTGCACCCCTGGGGGAGCAATAGATAAATTAGGAAGCCTTGAGTTGTTTACATAGAAATCAACAGCATAATATTCGCCTAATTCCCCAACTATATTTTTAGTTCTTAAAACTTCTCGCCTTTTTTGGTTCGACATAAGCGTCAGATGATGGTGAGAGAAGTTTCGCAAGTTCTTTAACGCTTAGTTCTTTTATGTTCACTGTTCAAATTTACTCGACAGTGACGCTTTTGGCGAGATTGCGCGGCTGGTCAACGTCGCACCCGCGTTTGACGGCGACGTGATAGGCGAGCAGTTGCAAGGGAACGGTCATCAGCACCGGCATAATAAGGGGGTGTGTCGTCGGCACCGTAACGAGATGGTCCTGTGATGGATCTAGTAGTGACTCAAAACCGTTGTCCGCATCGTTCGTCAAGACGACGAGCGTGGCCCCTCGCGCCTTGGCTTCGTGTAAATTGCCCACCATCTTTTCAAAGACATGATCGTGGGGTGCGATGCCAACGACAGGAACGCCTTCTTCAAGCAAGGCGATCGGCCCGTGCTTCATTTCCCCAGCGGGGTACCCCTCGGCGTGCACGTAGGAAATTTCCTTTAACTTGAGTGCACCTTCTAGGGCGATGGGATAATGAATCCCGCGCCCTAAATACAGAAAGTCATTGCATCGATAAACACGTTCAGCGATTTTTTCCATCGTGGCGTCAAGTGCGAGAGTCTCTTCCACCAAACGCGGCAAATGGGTGAGCGCTGACAGGAGTGACTGAGCGTCTTGCGACGAGACTCGATCGTGCAACTCGGCAAGATAGAGCGCGATTAAATGAAGCACCACCAGTTGCGTTACGAATGCCTTGGTAGATGCGACCCCGATTTCTGGGCCTGCATGGGTGTAAATAGTTCCATCGGCCTCCCTGGAGACCATACTGTTGACGACATTACAGACCGCCAAGCTGCGGCCACCTTTCCGTTTGGCTTCCCGCAGCGCGGCCAAGGTGTCGGCCGTTTCACCTGACTGGGTGATTGCGATAGTGAGTGTTTTTGGATTGATGATCGGATCGCGATAACGAGACTCCGAACTGTAGTCAACCTCTACAGGGAGCTGGGCGAGGTGTTCAATCAGGAACTTTCCGACAAGCCCTGCATGCCAGGAGGTACCACATGCGAGTATCACCACCCGTTCGATTTCACGAAGCTCCCGGTCCGAAGTGCCTAGGTCATTGAGTATGACACTTTGATTTTCAAGCGAGAGTCGACTTAACAACGTTTCTCGAATCGCATCGGGTTGTTCCAGAATTTCCTTTTGCATGAAGTGTTTGTAACCAGATTTTTCTGCCGACACAGCATCCCAGAGCACACGTTGTGGTTCTAGAGCAAGTGATTTCCCTTGAAAGTCGGTATAGGTCGGACCTTCACGATTAATGATGGCCATCTCGCCATCGCCAAGAAAGACGATGTTACGAGTATGGTTGAGCACCGCGGTGACATCGGAAGCGATAAAGGACCCATCTTGGTCTTGACCGACTACAATCGGAGGACCTTGGCGGGCCGCGACGATGGTGCCGGGGTCGTCTGCAGAAATAATTGCGATCGCAAACATCCCACGCATAGAACCGAGCGCCCGTCGGACTGCAGGCGCGAGGCCGTCGTCACGCATTTCGCGCTCAACCAGATGCGCAATCGTTTCCGTGTCAGTCTCGGTCACGAACTGGTGTCCGTCGTGTTGCAGTTCTTGCTTAAGATCAAGATAGTTTTCGATGATCCCGTTGTGGACCACCACGAGACGACCAGAACAATCCACATGAGGATGAGCGTTTTCTTCGTTTGGACGGCCGTGCGTTGCCCAGCGGGTGTGCCCTATACCGTAATCGCCATCAACCGGCTGTTCGGTTAGTGTCTGTTCAAGACGCGCCAGCTTTCCAGCCATACGCCGTCGCTCGATTGCGCCCTGACGCACGAGTGCGATACCTGCCGAGTCGTACCCGCGATACTCGAGTCGACGAAGACCGTCAAGAATGATCGGTAAGGCTGGTTTCGATCCTAGATAACCGATGATGCCGCACATGGCAGTGATCCCTCGCGATGTGTGTGCACTTTCACGAACGCTTCTTCTCAGTCCATCCTGGCTTGTTGACCTGTCGGCCCCGTGCGACAGCGAGTGCGCCGGCCGGCACGTCATCGGTGATGGATGACCCCGAGGCTACATAGGCACCCTTCCCGACGGTTACCGGTGCGATCAGTTGCGAATCACTACCGATAAATGCGCCGTCTTCGATGACGGTTTGATGTTTCTTGGTACCATCGTAGTTGCAAATGATCGTGCCAGCACCGACATTCACCTTTTGGCCGATTGTCGCATCACCCAGATAGGCGAGGTGACTCGCTTTTGTTCCTGCGCCGATCGCAGCTTTTTTAATTTCCACGAAGTTGCCAATCTTCACCTCGGCGCCAATGTCACTTTCGGGACGCAGGTGGGCAAAAGGGCCAATTCGTGCACCTTTTGCGATCCGCGATCCAGTAATTACACAATGATTTTGGATGGTGACGCCGTCTTCAAGTGTCGAGTCAACAATTCGAGAACCGCTATGAATCTCACAGGCGGCACCGATACGAGTTTGTCCTTCCAGTATAACCCCCGGATGGAGCACGGTATCAGGACCCACCGTTACATCTGCGTCCACAAACGTTGACGCAGGATTGTCAATGGTCACGCCAGCTGCCATGAGTTCTTCGTTTTTACCTTGTCGCACGATTGCATTCACCTCCGCCAATTCCCCCTGGCTGTTGATGCCCTTAATCTCGTCCGCATCCTCCAGCGTGACCGTCTCGACCGGTAAATTCAGTCGCTGGTAGATTGAGACAATATCGGGCAAATAGTACTCGCCTTGCTCATTTTCTGCCGCAAGTTGTTTCAGTGAATCGAAAAGGGGTGCCAGTTCGAACGCGTAGATCCCACTGTTTATTTCTCGGATCTTACGTTGTTTGTCGGTCGCATCTCGCTCCTCAACAATACCGATTAATTGGCCGTTACGGCGCAAGATGCGGCCATATCCGTAAGGGCGTGCCACGTTGGCTGTTAGCACGGTCAGTCCTGCCGCCGCCGCTCGATGAGTCTCTAAAAGGTCTCTTAGGGTCGACGGACGTACAAGAGGAACATCACCGGCAAGAAGCAAAAGGGTGCCGGTTGCACCAGCCAAGAGTGATTCGGCTTGCAAAAGTCCGTGTCCGGTTCCAAGCTGGGGTTCTTGGTGCACAAATTGAATCGGAGCTCGATCAGCGAGCGCATCTTCTACGAGGTCGGCCTTGTGTCCCACGACGACTGCAATTGAGCTTGTTTTGAGAGGTTCGATTGCGCGTAAAACGTGAACAATAATCGGCAAGCCAGCAACGGTGTGAAGCACCTTCGGCAGGGAAGATTTCATTCTGGTGCCTTGACCAGCAGCCAATACTACAATGTGCGTGTTGGTTGCGGAATCTTGAGTCTGAATCACAGTCACAGTGTAGATCGAGCCCAGCGATTATGTTGCACTTCTGTGACGGAGGTTCACTCGAAGGGCTCGAATCTAGAATGCCGATCGTCGTTGCTACGGACGTGAGGCTGGTGGTTCCGCGACGAGTGTCTGAAACTCTATTTCATCTTTCAATATGTCGAAATCGGCTTCTTGCAGTGCCACAAGACGATTTTCTGGATCAAGTTCAATCGCGCGGCCTAGGTGTGGCAGTGCCTGTTCGGCGTTACCTTGCTGAGCAAAGAGCACGGCAAGCATGTAGTGCGCTCCGTCAGCAGAAGGATTCTCCCTGACAGCCTGCTCCAAATATCCCAGCGCTTTTTCGGTTTCCAATTCGTTGAGAGCCACCGTCGCGGCCAATACGAGTTCCTCTTGAGTCTGGGGTTCGGCAGAGAGGGGAGCCAGTTCCCGCTCACAGATCTTTAGGTAAATTCGAACACGTTCGTGTAGTTCCCTTTCGTCACCGTGTTCGTCAATGACGGCCTTTAGCGCCGAAGATGCACCAGTGAAATTACGCTGTTGGAGAGCTTCGAGTCCCTTTTCATAAAGTTTTACTGCTTCAAGATAGCTCGTGCGTTTAGCGTCTACTCCAGACGGTTGAGCTGTTTTCGAGGAAGCTTTTACTTTTGAACTTGACCGAGCTTTCCTGGTAGTTGCCGTCTTCTTTGTCTGAGTGCCGGTACGGCGCTCTTTTGCCATCGAGCCTCCTACGTTAGTTTGCCCGTGCCATTAAGTTGAGGCGAAGAATACACGAAAAACCATCTTCGAGCCGCGCTACATTAGCAGAAGCACCACTATGGGTCAAGAAAATGACAAAGTCCCATAGATGATTTAAGAGAATCAAGATTATGTGGTTATTTAACCTATGATTTGGCCTTTACAATTGCTGAGTAAATTTCACGAGACTTCATATCATAAGATTTTGCAATTCTAGAGATTGCTGCACGCTTTCCAAGACCTAACTGTTCTGTTAAATGAAGGAATTCTTTCCATATCTTTCCGGTTGTCGGCGCGCTCTTTTTTTTGGAAGATCTATTTCTAGGTTGTATGACTACTGTTATTTCACCCTTAACCTTTGACCCAAGTGACTTCAGAACCTCATTAATAGGTCCCTTGACCAATTCCTCGTGAACTTTGGTCATTTCACGAGCTATTACGATATCTCTATCACTCATAATATGTTGCATCTGTTCGAGTGTGGTTCGTATTCTATGAGGCGATTCAAAGAAAACTATGGCACGCTCGTCGTTTTTCAGCTCATTAAGCCAAGGAATTCTGTCTTTTAACCTACTTGGAGAGAACCCCACAAAGGTAAACGCTCCATTCAAAAGACCAGAGGCCGAAATGGCTGTGATTACTGCACTCGGACCAGGTATTACTTCGACTCGAATTCCAGCTTCAGTCGCAGCGGCGACGATAAGTGCACCAGGATCTGAGATTGTTGGTGTTCCAGCATCAGATACTAGGGCAATTGCCTGATCATTATTAAGTTTGTTAAGTAACAGAGCCTGTTTACGTTTTTCGTTGTGGGTATGAAAACTCGTAGTTGGGGTGAGAATCGAGTAATGTTGAAGCAGTTTTGCCGTTCGGCGGGTGTCTTCGGCTGCAATTAGGCTCACCTCTCGCAATACGCGTAGGGCTCGAAACGAGATGTCTTCCAGGTTGCCAATTGGCGTGGCGACCACGTAGAGGGTGCCGGACATGCTGAGTACCGTACGCTTGTGCGAACGCGTGATTCAGGAAAATGGCAGAAAACAGAACTAGACGTCGTCTAGAGCTATTGTACCATTTGGAGTGATTTTGGCGGTGATGAACCAAATCGAGCCCAATGAACAGAGCGACACAGTCAGCTGAACCTTTGACGCATCTTGTGGAGGAGTATCTGTCCTATCTCTACGAAATGTACCCTACGGACGCAGCGTTTGATGGCATCCACATCAATGATGATTTATTGGAAAATCCGAGTGCGGTAGCGCTGGAGGCCCAAGGCCGCGAACTCGGTGGTTTTCGGCGCCGTTTTGAGGCTATTGGGTTGGAGGGACTCACATCTGTCGAACGTCTCGAGCGACGGATGCTTGAAGATAATGTGCGCGGGCGGATCTTTGAGCAAGAAGAATTGCAGAGTTGGAAGCGCGATCCCCGTAAATATGCCGAGACACTAGCAATGAGTCTTGCCGGGCAAATGCTCTTTCCTTACGCACCGGTTGAAGAACGTGCTCGACGGATTCTCTCGAAACTTCGACAGGTTCCAAGATTCATAGAGGCCGCCCGTACCAACATTGATGATCCACCCGGTATTTTCGTTAAGATCGGAGCAACAGCTTTTGAAGGAACGCTAACGTTCATTGACCGCGACCTACCAAAAGCTTTATCTGCACTCGACGATCCGCACTTGCTTGGCGATCTTGCTGACGCATCGACAGAAGCAAGTCAGACCATCAAAAGCTACCTTGAATATCTGCGGGATGACCTAGCGCCGCGTTGCCGAGGATCCTTTCGTCTGGGCCGCAAGCATTTTGAAGAAAAGTTGCGTCTAGAAGAAGGCATTACGTTAGAAGTTGACCAATTGCTGGCCATCGGTATGCGGGAGTTACGCGAAACGCAAGAAGAATTTCGCCGCGTTGCGGGCCGCTTAAACGGTAAAGATCCTCACGATGCGTGGAGTCGCGTGAAAGACGATCATCCAAGTAACGCAGAACTTGTACCGGTTGTCAGCCAACAAGTCGAGGAATTGTCTAAGTTCGTTCAGCGAAACGCTATTGTCTCAATCCCGCAAAGCGAGTCCCTCGTTGTTGCGCCAACTCCAGAGTTTTTCCGATGGACGTTTGCCAGCATGTGGACACCTGGGCCATTCGAATTAAACCCAGATCGCGCATACTATTACATTACTGCCGCCGACCCGAACTGGCCTGCGGACCGTCAAAATGCACACCTTCGAGATTTTTCCCGCGGTGCGCTTTGGTGTATGTCGATTCACGAAGCTGTTCCAGGGCACTTTTTGCACTTCCAGCACTTAAGGCAGGTTAAATCGAAATCTCGCAAATCGATCTTTTTTTCAGCGTCGTCTTTTATTGAGGGTTGGGCGCACTATTGCGAAAAGATGATGATAGATGCTGGATTCGGTCGAGGTGATGACCATATTCGCTTGGGGCAACTTGCCGAAGCACTGATTAGGCTCGCGCGGCTTGTCGTAGGTATTAAGCTACATGCGGAGGACTATTCGGTAGAGCAGGGGGTCCGGTTTTTTCGCGATGAGGCTTTTCTTGAAGAAGGGAACGCGCGTCAAGAGGCGGAGCGAGGCACATTTGATCCAAGCTATATTGTGTACGCTGTAGGTAAGTTGATGTTGCTAAGGTTGCGCACGGATTACGAGGCTCATCGCCCAGTGGACTATTCTCTGAAAGACTTCCACGACAGAGTGTTGTCCAACGGAGCCGTGCCATTTTGGATGCACCGGAAACTAATGCTTGGCCAGAACGATGGAAATCTATTGGATTAAACCTTTCACACAAGTGTTGTGTCGTTGACAATTCTGAGATCACCCCGTTACGATCAGGAAATTATCAACAGATAAAGAAATGCCTCTTTACGAGTACAAATGTGACAAGTGCGGTCTCCAATTTGAATTAATCCGTAAATTGGCCGACCCGCCAGTGACCACCTGTTCGAAATGCGGCGGCTCAGTCCGCAAACTCATGTCTTCTCCCGCCATTCGGTTTAAGGGCAGTGGCTGGTACGTAACTGATTACGCAAAAAAAGGTTCTGCAGGTTCAAAACCCGGTCCGGCGAAAGGTTCGCAGGACAAGGGAGCGTCAGGAACAAGCCCTGGCGGAGACTCAAAAGCGCCTAGTAAGAAATCGCCTCAGTCAAACAAGTCTAATTCAGCATCTTCCTCTACCGAAAGCGCCTCCTCAAGGAAGGATTCTAGGTAAGGACAGGCTGTCAAAAAGGCCTGTCAAGTTCGGATTATCGCTGGGCGAAATAGGTGGTTGCGCGAAGAAATCCAAGTTTATTACCAGTGTCGTGCCGAACACCATTAATCTCATAGGCATAGATTGGTTGAGTACGCAACAACTCACGGAGGGCATCGGTGAGCTGAATTTCGCCCTTGGTGTCTGGTTGCGTAGTGTCAAGGATTGAAAAAATATTCGGAGTCAATACGTATCGTCCGATGATAGCGAGGTCAGATGGGGCTTCGCCGCTCGTCGGTTTCTCGATCAAATCGCGAATCTTATACACTCCGTCTCGAATCTGTTCGGCATCAATAACACCGTACTGGCTAAGTTGGTCAGCCGGCAGACGTTCGACAGCGAGCACAGGACTCTGGAGATCGTTGTACACATTAATGAGTTGGCGCGTCGCGGGAGGTTGCGCGTCAATCACGTCATCGCTCAAAATGACGATAAATGGCTCGTCGCCGACCGCCTCCCGTGCTGCCAGAACTGCGTGACCAAGTCCTAGGGGCGTAGCCTCCAGCACCGATGTAAATGTCGCAGGACAGGGGACTGCACGTACTTCGGCCAAGAGATCAGTCTTGCCTTGGGTTTCTAAAAAATCTTCCAGTGGTTTGTTGGGAGTGAAGTGGGCCTCTATAACATGTTGGTACTTACCAGCAACCACAATGATTTGGGCAGCGCCAGACGCAAGCGCTTCTTCTACGCCATACTGAATAATAGGTTTATCGACCAGCGGCAACATTTCTTTTGGCTGTGCTTTAGTCGCTGGTAGAAATCGAGACCCAAGCCCGGCCGCCGGAAACACAGCTTTACGAATCTGGACTGTCACACGTGCCTCCTCGGCTGGCATCGTACATCAGGTTTTGCTTCTAGAATAAACGATTTACAATGCCGTAATGCTAGATCCAATACTAGTCAAAGATCAGCTCGATGAAACTAAGGCCCAACTGGGCGTACGGGCCGCAAAGCTAAAAGACGAGTTTGCCTCCCTCAAGCGGTTTGGCGCTGAGCGCTTGGCCATTATTCCAGAACTTGAGACGGCGAGACGTCTTCGCAAGGAATTGAGCGCCAAGATTGCGGCTGCCAAATCGGCAGGGGAGGATGCAGCTGCGCTTCTGAAACAAGGCCAAACATACGGCAACGAGATCAAAAAACAAGAAGAAAAACTTAAGAAGGTCGAACAAGAGTACCGCCACCTCCTGCTCCAACTGCCAAATATCCCCCATGCTAGTGTGCCGCCCGGTGCAGAGGAAACCGATAATCAGGAAATCAGTCGCTGGGGGGACCCAAGACAGTTTAGCTTCACACCGAAGGCCCATTGGGATCTCGGGCCGGCATTGGGCGTGCTCGATTTTGAACGCGCAGCAAAGATGTCGGGCTCACGCTTCGCAGTGCTGTTTGGTGACGGTGCGAGACTCAACCGCGCTCTCATTAATTTTATGTTGGCACTCCATACACACGAACACGGTTACACTGAGACAGCAACGCCATTTTTAGTTAAAGATCAGGCCTTACTCGGAACTGGAAACTTACCAAAATTCGAAGAGGACCTGTTTAAGGTAGTCGGCGATCGCAATTTGTATCTCATTCCGACCGCTGAAGTCCCACTTGCGAATCTTCATCGCGACGAAGTTCTTGACAGCCGCCGGTTGCCGTTGAGTTATGTGGCCTATACCCCATGTTTTCGTAGTGAAGCTGGCTCGTACGGGAAAGATGTGCGGGGGCTCATCCGACAGCACCAATTTGAAAAGGTGGAATTATTCAAGTTTACGACGCCAGAGCAGTCGTATGACGAGCACGAGACGCTCACTCGTCATGCTGAAACGGTACTTGAGAAACTTGAGTTACCTTATCGACGAGTAATACTGTGCGCGGGTGATATGGGCTTTGCGGCTGCAAAGACGTATGACCTTGAAGTGTGGCTGCCGGGGCAGCAGGGATATCGTGAAATTTCTTCGTGTAGCAACACAGAAGCATTCCAAGCTCGACGCGCTAACATCAAGTTCCGTCCCGAAGGGTCTGGTAAGCTTCGGTTCGTACATACACTCAATGGTTCCGGCCTGGCGGTTGGGCGGACGTTTATAGCGATTCTTGAGAATGGTCAGCAAAAAGATGGCTCAGTGGTCATTCCGAAGGTGCTTCAACCGTTCATGGACGGGCAAGAAGTAATGGAGCCCACGGGCTAAGCTGGAACATGGGCTGGAAGCACTAAAAGTCTACGTCGGGAAAACAGAAGAATTAAGAGAGGCTTTTACAGGAGGGATGGCCGAGCGGTTGAAGGCGGCGGTCTTGAAAACCGTTAGGCGGGAAACCGTCTCCAGGGTTCGAATCCCTGTCCCTCCGCCAACTCTATCGGATCTAGATAGCTGAGTTAAGCTAACGCGGCGATTCTGCAATTAGCCATTTTGTATCAATCGCGAACGAAATAAATAGCATGGCAAGTGTGCTCCCAGTGGCAGTGGCCGCAACCGGAATTGAAGTAAGGGGAGCCAGGCCAATCAGCAACGCCGCCCCCTGGAGCACACAGACAGTCTTTCGGCGTTGACTATGCGGCAGAGTGCCTTGCAGGCGCGGCCATAACCAGCCAGCCATCACAAATAGGTAGCGCATGGCACCGATGAAGAGTACCCAGGTTCCGACCTTTCCACTCAATGCAACCAGCGCTGACAGCGCTAGAATCAACAGCGCGTCGAGTTCCATATCGAACCGACCACCGAATACCGTTGAAGTGCCTGACTTCCGCGCAATCCAGCCGTCTATTCCGTCACAAGCCATGGCGATAATCGACATGACGATGACCCACCAATATCCGGCATCGTTTAGCATTCTCGGCTGGAGCAGTAGTGGAACTACGGGTAGAACCAGACTCGCTCGGATTAAAGTGATGCGATTCGCTCTACCGAGTCCAGGACGGGGAAACTCGGTTGGTGCATGCCACAGGATTAAGCCGGCCATAATTACGTACAGCACTATCGCATGAAGCAGATAGATAATTGGTAGGTCAAAACGCCACTTAGTCACTGCACTAAACATCAGAACGAGAGGTAGCCCTAGCCTTAACAGATCAAGAATTGCTACGTGCATCGGGCTGTCCTTGGACTGAAACCGGACGTTATGAGGTACGGATACCATTACTAATAGGTTATGGTCTGTACTGAAAAGCGACAACACTATGTCGGAGATTAACACCGCACGGCAATTTTGGATCCAGGCCCCTCGCCACGGGGAGATAGTGACAGCATCCCTGCCTCCCAGGCAACCGAATGAGGTGCAAGTTCGCACACTTTTTTCTGGAATTAGTCGCGGAACCGAGTCTTTGGTTTTTGGAGGCCAAGTGCCACCATCGCAGTATCAGTCGATGCGTGCCCCATTCCAGGAAGGTGATTTTCCTGGGCCTGTGAAGTATGGCTATAACAGTGTCGGAGAAGTACAAGCCGACAGACATACGCCGGCCGACCTTGCAGGTCAAACCGTCTTCTGTCTTTATCCGCATCAGGATCGATACTGGATCAACCCAGACGCACTAACTCCCGTTCCAAGTGATGTCCCTGCGAGTCGAGCGGTGCTGGCGGCGAACATGGAAACTGCTGTAAATGCTGTCTGGGATGCACAGCCTGCTGTCGGTGATTACATTGTGGTTGTTGGCGCGGGCGTAATCGGCTTGCTAATTAGCTGGTTGTGCCGGCAACTACCTGGCGCCAAGGTAGTGGCGGTCGATGTTAACCCGACGCGTAAAAAAGTAGCCGCTGAACTTGGCATTCAGCTTATTACTGCGGTACCCGCAGATACTGAGGCGGATTTGGTTATCCATGCGAGTGGTCAACCTGAGGGACTTCGAGATGCACTGGTTGTTGCAGGCCACGAAGCCACAATCGTCGATGTCAGTTGGTATGGCAATCAATCCGTTTCGCTACCTTTAGGCGAAGCGTTTCATTCGCGCCGTTTGACGCTCAAGAGCAGCCAAGTAGGGCGGCTGAATCCGAAACAAACGCCGAGATGGAATCAGGCGCGACGGATGGCTTTAGCGATGGAATTACTTCGCGATGAGCACCTTGATGCATTGATCACGGGAGAAAGTCTGTTCGAGGAACTACCTGAAGTGATGGCAAGACTGAGTCAAGACCCAGGGACTACACTCTGCCACCGCATCTGTTATTAGGAGGTGTCAGCCGTGTACAGTTTGAATGTTCGCGACCATTTTATGATTGCCCACAGTTTGCACGGCCGAGTATTCGGCCCTGCGCAAACCTTGCACGGTGCGACCTATGTGGTTGATGCCACGTTCCGTCGCCCGATTCTGGATGCGGATGGTTTAGTTGTGGATATTGGTCAGGCCAGTGCGTGCCTTAAGGCAATACTGGCGGATCTCAATTACCGTAACCTCGACGACGAGCCTCGCTTCACCGGAAGCAATACGACCACGGAATTTCTCGCACGAGAAATCTTTGACCGCCTTGTGCAGGCCATTCATGACGGGACGCTCGGAGACAACGCGCGCGCGGTGACCACGCTCTGCGTCGCATTAAAAGAATCTCCCGTCGCTTGGGCTAGCTTCGAAGGCGAGGTGTGACTGCAGCTGAACTGCATCTGGTCGTTCCAGGATCGCTCGCCCAAAACACCGGTGGGTATTTGTACGATGCGCGCATCGTGAACGAACTTCGTCAGCGAGCGTGGCGCGTAACAGTCCACAATCTCGAAGGCGCGTTCCCCGTAGTGGATAATCAAGCGCGGGCGAGTATCACTCAAGCTTTGGAAGCATGTCCTAATGGTGCTCGGGTGGTGATCGATGGGTTAGCCTTGGCTGGGTTCGCGGACCTTGCAGACACCCACAGTTCTCGGCTACGAATCTTGGGTCTAATCCATCATCCTCTTGCTGAGGAGACGGGACTTGCCGATCAAACAAGGCAGCAGTTAGCGAGCCGCGAGCGCGAAGCGCTCGCAGCCTGCAGGGGTGTAGTCGTGACGAGCGCGTTTACGGCAAAGCAAATGGACACGTATGGCGTACCAACGTCATCTGTGTGCGTGGTATCACCGGGAAACGATCCCGCGAGGTTGACGCAAGGACCATCTTTCGGTGATCCTCCGAGGCTGTTATGTGTTGCATCCGTGATTCCTCGCAAAGGCCACGAGGTGTTGATTCATGCGTTGGCCCAGCTTCGGGAAATCTCGTGGACTTGTGTCTGTGTAGGCAGTCTTACACGGGCGCCGACTTATGCTGCGTTGGTCCAGAAGCAGGCTCGGACGAATGGACTTTCTGGGCGAATCTGTTTCCCTGGGGAATGCAGTACAGATGTCGTAAACGATTTCTACGACACCAGTTCAGTCTTTGTCCTCCCATCCCATTACGAAGGATATGGCCTGGTGCTGGTAGAGGCTATGGCGCGAGGACTCCCGATTGTCAGCACCACTGCTGGTGCGATTCCCGGCACCGTTCCTCCAGACACTGGCATATTGGTGGAACCTGGGAACCCAGAATTGTTAGCCGGCGCGCTTCGCGTGCTCTTGGCGGGTGAGGTAGGTCAGGTTCGGCGCAACATGATCGGAGCGGCTGCCCGCCGCCATGCTTCGTCTTTGCCGAGTTGGGATCAAGCGGGTCGCGTGTTCGCGGCGGCCATGCTGGAATTGGCACCTGATGAGTCCTAGGCAACATTTTGATGCTGAGTGGTTGCGGTTGCGTGAACCCGTGGACCACCGTTCCCGATCATCAGACCTTTTGTTTCCATTGCAAACTGCCTGGCTCAACCATGGTTGGTCACGCATTCTTGATCTCGGGAGTGGTACCGGTTCCAATCTTCACTACTTGGCACCAAAAATTGCTGCTGATCAGGAGTGGACGTTGATTGACAATGATGCGTCACTACTTGCAGCGGTTGACATCCCGGAAGGAGTCCAAGGAGTTCGGTGCGTGCATGGTGATCTTGCTGATGAAGGAATCAACCTGATTAAAGAAACCGATTTGGTGACCGGATCTGCGTTGCTCGATCTAGTTTCACATGTTTGGTTAGAGCGCCTAGTGTGCGCCGTTGAAACGGCACGCTGCGGTGTGCTTTTTGCCTTGACCTACAGCGGCGATCTCCAGTGGTTCCACGTCAACACGCCCGACACTGACCACTCGGAGACGCATCCTCTTCCAGACGACCACTCAGACGATACCTTAGTCCGCCAGGCTCTTAATCAGCATCAGCTTCTGGATAAGGGGCTGGGGCCAGCCCTTGGGCCGACAGCTAGCGCTGTTGCCGAGGCGCTATTCAAGGCGGCCGGTTACCGGACGTGGCATCGACCAAGTCCGTGGTGTCTCAGTTTAAAAGACTCCCGCTTGGTTCGACGGTTGCTCAGTACGTGGGAAGAAGCGGCCCTCGAGGTCGAACCTTCTACCGAGGCCCACAGGATTCGCGAGTGGGCTGATAGACGACGAGAGCAAATTGACAGTGGTCGTTTCAGTCTGGTCGTGGGACATTTAGATTTACTGGCTCTTCCTCCAGATCGGAAGGTTGTCTGAGGTCTAGATCGAACAACACATCCTCGCCGAGATGAAAGTGACGGCATGCTGGCCGAAGCGCCTGCTGTAATGACGCGATCGGAGTCAAGCTTAGTGCCGGTCTGCCCGACCCGATGAGTAAGGGCGCAACCGTGACGTGTAAGCGATCGAGGACATCCGCTTGAAGAAAGCGAGAGATTGTGATGCCACCTCCTTCAATCAGAATGCGCTTATACCCGCGGACATTAAGGGCTTCTAGAATCACCTTTGGATCAAAGCTGGCGAACCCATCAGGGTTGTTAGTTGCCCTCGTGTCGACTATTGGCAACAGAAGAGTGTCACCGTTCTGCGGACTGGCTGCGCGGTTCGCATGGTCGGAGGTTTGATGAATCACCAAAGTACGCGCAGCCCCATCAGAGAAAACATGCTTGTTTCTGTCCAAGCGGTTCTTTGGATCAAGCACCACCCGAACAGGGTTGTTCCCGTCGACTGCTCGGACGGTCAAATGTGGATCGTCAGCAGCCACCGTACCAGCTCCCACAACGACAGCATCCACGATCGCCCTCAGTCGGTGCAGTCGACGAATATCGGCCGCGCCAGTCACGTAGTGGGAGTGACCGCTTTCGGTGGCGATGCGCCCATCAAGGCTCTGTCCCGTCTGCGCGATTACGAGCTCAGTCTGTAGTTGAAGTGGCAAGAACAGGTCGAGCAGAACGCGTGCCTCGTGAGTCACGGGGGCTGAGGCCTCCCATACACCACCAGTCTGGACTTGCAACCAGACATCCGGACTGGAATGATGGTAGATGCGAGCGGACGGATTCTTGACCGTGCACCCGCGAGGCACGGCGCGAAGGAGATGCCAGGCGGTCCGTTCGTCAATAGTTTTCATTCGCTTAACATTTTATTATTCGCCACGCTGGATACAACATGCACGACGCTGAACGCGGGTTATTTGAGCTTGGGCGCGGTCGCCCCTTGTTGGTCACCAGGCCACACGGCCAGGAGTCCGAACCCACATTGGTCGCGACCGTGGAGGGTCTCACTCTTGAGACTCTCACCCAGATCCAGCAGTTCCATAATAAACCCGTTCGTCTAGTCGTCACACACCATCGCGCTGAGGTAATGGGTTTCACCCGCGCCATCGATGCAGCATGTAGTCCGCTGACCCATCAACGCAGCGGCGGGGTGAGCATTGGGCTCACTGATGAAATACGGCCGGACCAGATTTTGCATCTGTCCAGCGCACGAGAGACATACACCACAGAATCGCTTGATCTACGAGCAGCTTCGGCGCCCGAAGCTGGCGGTATTACATTGGCTCGACTCGCTCGGTTACTCCCCGCCATTGTGAGCGCGCCTGTGGATGCGGACAAACTACCGGCCGTGCGAACATTTCTTGAGAATGGCAGCATTCTCGCTGCGACGACCGCACACATCGACGCGATGACTGCTGACTCCCCGGTGGTGTTGACACATGTCAGTGACGGACCCGTTCCACTCGCGGAGATAGAGGACACCCGCTTCATGTTGTTTCGTGAAGCCAACGGAATTTTTGAACACGTGGCGGTGTTGATCGGGTCGCGAGAACACTGGCCCGACCCGGTGCCTGTACGAATCCACTCCGCCTGCTTCACTGGCGATCTTTTTGGAAGCCTCCGTTGCGACTGTGGCGAGCAATTACGTGGCAGTTTGCGTCACTTTGCAACGCACGGCGGCGGTGTGCTGCTATATCTTGCACAAGAGGGGCGAGGTATCGGCCTTGGCAACAAGCTTCGTGCATACTCCTTACAGCAGCAGAATCTGGATACAGTCGAGGCAGACAACACGTTGGGCTTTGATGCCGATGAGCGACAATTCGATGCAGCGGTGCAAATGTTGCAGCACCTACAGATCGAGCGCGTGCAACTCTTAACGAATAACCCCAACAAGGTACAAGCCGTTCGGGACGCCGGTATCCAGGTGATCGACCGGCAACCTATCTATGGAACCCTCAACGACTACAATCTGTCGTACGTCAAAACGAAAGCAACCCGGTCCGGACACTGGCTTTCCGAGCTCCTGTCTGGCGCGGCGACTGGTAAATAGGATCACGGCCTGATCAGACTAAGCGTTCCACGGGGAAGGCCTTTGCGTCTTCGATGATTCTCGCGAGTACCGTTCCGTAAGACGTCACAAGACGTTGGCCCATGTCGGCATCTGCCAAGCGTGTATCTCCTGTGACACCAGACGGATGAAGATCGCCAGCGAGCCATGAAAAAGACGCTGTTGAACCTTCAGGGCTCAGAAACTGTAAGGTGGCAGCTAAATCCTGTCCCAGTGACCTGTTATGTGGCAGGGTGTCGAGCCGCACGCGTTCGGGATGCAGATGTAACATCATCGCGGTTTCAACGGCGCCGCCATGAAATCCGTGACGCCATTCTGTAGGGGGCAGTTTTACATCGACCGGCCGCGGAAAGCGAAAGTAATTGGCGTGGACGACCAGCAGGTTATGCTCTTCGCGCAGTCGCAGCCCCGCCGCAGCCATTGCGGGAGGGTTACCTCCATGACTATTGGCTAGGAGAAGACGTTTGACACCGCATGCTGCCACAGCGCTCCCGGTTTCGTAAATACGCTGGCTTAGTTGTTCGTGAGTGACGCTGACGGTTGCTGGGAAGCGCGCGTGTTCACGACTGGCACCCACGGCTTGCATTGGCAAGACCCACGCCGGAAAATTGTCCGGCAGTTGACGGAAGGCACTGGAGAGGAGGCCTAGCCCAATGTCTACATCCGTGGAGGGTGGAAGATGGGGACCATGTTGTTCCGTGGCCGCGAGTGGAAGAATCAACACCGGGTCCTGAGCCACAATGTCTTTCGTTTCGGCATTGGTCAGGGCGTGCCACTGCGGAATCGACCTATCAGGTTCGACTGATCCGTGAATGGTCCGGTGTGTCATGAGCAGGTGTGGATAGCAGTCTGGCGTATAAATCTCCCGATGACAAGTTGCTCGCCCCGCTTTGTAACCAGGCGGTCATCCGGCCACTGGTCAGCCAGCCATCGAAGAGGAAGCGACGTTCTTCCCCCGACACGGCGTTAAACTCATACACTCCCAACTCCGTTAAACGTTGCAGGCATGACAAGGCCACGTCTAGTCCACCCTGCACAAATTCGATGGACACTTGGGGCAACGGCTGAGTGACTCCTGCCAAAACTTCCGCTTCGTAACCCTCCACGTCGATTTTGCAGAATTGCGGGACACCGTACAGGCTGATTAAGTGATCCAATGTTACGACCGGAACCACCCCATGTTCTTCCCAACGAACGTGGCGAAAACTTTGGTTAACGGTTGGTAGCGTTTGTCGCCACGTAGTGGCCAGCGTTGATAGTGTGGGCGTGCGTCGACTAATTGCGAGTGATGCATGTCCAGGAGTGCGACCAACTGCTTCAGCCCGTATGGTGATCCGAGCATGACGTCGTACCAGGCGGCGCAGCCACGGCACGATCTGAGGTTGCGGTTCAAGAGCTACAACACGCGCGCCGAGGGTTGCAAATGCCACAGAACGATCCCCCAAGTGAGCACCCACGTCGAATACTAAATCGCCGGCCGTGACCATAGAGCGATAAAAGCGGCACAAGTGGCGCTGATATCCAGGGCGCCAGTACATGATCAGCGATCGGCACACCCCAAACCACGTTGCAATACGGGCAACGAGGTCGGTCATTCCGGATCTTTCGACAAAGAAGGAGCGGCCTGTGTGATTGGTCGACTGAAGGCGTGTACGAACCAATCTCGGAAGACGTCCATCCGTCGCGGGGATTGATCGGGATGGGGCAATGCACCGGGGGCAAAACCCCACGCGACAAACGGTGCAACCAAGTTCGGGTCACCGCTGATCACATGAACGGGAACGGCTCGACTGGCATGGTCATCGGTGATTAGAGGTGCGGGCTGATGATCACCCAAGACAATCACTAACGTCCGATCATCAACGTAGCGTTCGGCGTACCCGATCATCACATTCAAGGCATAGTCGACCGATTGGGCATAAGCTTCTTGGATGCGTGTGCGGTCCCGCCAAAGATCCTCGGGCCGCTCTCCGGCGTGTTCCCACGGTTCAAACACTGAACCATCCCCAATGCTATCCCAGTCCTCGAGCACTGGAAGAATCGGGGTCCATGGCGCGTGACTGCTAATCAGACTCAGTTCGGCGAAGATGGGTGATGTGTGCGACGGAGCGTCGGTGGTTTGGGTGGTTCGCACGGTGTGTTCGAAGAACGACCAGACAAACTGGTCTGGCATGGTGACCCAATTTAACGGTGGTCCGGCGTAGGCAATATTGCGCTTGGTCAGGACCTGATCGTACCCAAGCCGTGCACCTTCAGGCCAAACGCGGCTGATGCCCGGCATGACTGCAACGGTCCGGTGGCCCGCACGGTGAAAATCGTCAATCAATGTTTCGCGCTCACTCGCCAGTAAGAGGTCATAGCGCAGTTGGTTGTCCAACCAGGTTCCACTGAGCAAGGAGCCGTGGGCAAGCCACGATTGTCCGCCCTGAATCGGCGCAACGAACAGCCCGGTCGCCACATGCAAGTTGGCTTTGGTCATGCGGCTCGCGAATTCGTGCAGTCGTGGTCGAATAACCGGTGCATACCGTGGGTCGTCCAGGGTAGACACGCCATACGATTCGATAAAGGCCAGCACCACGTCGCGATCGTGCAGTGATCCCAAGAGATCTGGCACGTCCGCGTAGGTTGTAGGTACGGCGGTTAGTTCAGTCGCAAAGCGTTCCTGTTCATTCATCATCCGCATGAAGTGGCGGACTTGGTCGGTCGCCGTTTGTACGGCGGGTAACGCCATCCGTCGTGTGAGCCCAGGGACCTGGCCTCCAAGCAGGCCGACGCACAGCACCGTCACCGTCGTCCAGCCGAGCACTCGGGTCATCCACCTCTTCGGGTTTCGCGGACACAGCAGTCGTGCCAGTCCCCAGACGCCGCAGAGGACCGCCAGACATCCCCCCACCATGATGCCGGTGGCGGCAGCGATCCCAATGATGCCCGTCAGGAGGTGATGGACAGACCGTAACAACACCAGATCAAGATAGAGATTGAGCGGACGTGCCTGGCTGAGTTGGATTACGGCATCCCAGAAACCAACGGCACTCAAGATCACTACCACGACCGCACTTGTGCGGGCCACACCGGTGTGCCAGCGCGACCTGGGTAGGAGAGCACACAACCCGACGATTAGGCAGGCTTCGAGGGCGATCCACAGTGAGAGGTGGTGGCCACCGAGTAGCCAACGTGGTGTCAGTAGCAGTACATTGATAAACAGAAGGGCACTGATCAGACTCAGCATGGTTCCTGGTCCTGTTGGTGACCCGAGATTATGGAGTGCGTAAACACAATGACGCGTTGTTGCCGCATGCTCGTCCCGTTGCTAATGTTGACCGCTGCCTGCACGCAGCCCTCCACACTATCGCAGTCGGGCCAAGAGACCAACCACGCCGAGGTTTCCGGGTTGGCGGTTGCCCCTCCTGATCTGACATCGGCGGCGGACCCCGAACAGGCCCTCTTCACTTACGTTGACGCGCGCGCCCAGGCCTTGGCCAGTCAAGCGTACGTATCGCCGCCACAGATCATTCCGGCCGTGCTGACCGCGTTGACCTATGAGCAATATCGTGCGATCCAATTCCGCCAGGAAATGTCCCTCTGGCACGACGAACACCGCTTCACCGTACAGGTGCTGCACCCAGGCTTTCTCTACACTCAACCAGTGGAAATCCACCTCGTGCACGACACCAATGTTGAACGGCTGCCGTTCACCAAGGCGCGCTACCGCTATGTGGGTCCGGCTGCCCCGGTTGCTGATCAGATTACAGGCGACCTTGGGCACGCCGGCTTTCGAATCTATTACCCACGCGATGGAGCAGAACATCCGGAAGAGCTCGTGGTGTTCTTGGGTGCGTCATACTTTCGACTGGTCGGACACCAGCAAGTGCACGGGCTATCGGCACGCGGGCTCGCGATTGATACGGGACTGGAGAGCGGTGAAGAGTTTCCGGCGTTTCGCGCATTCTGGTTGATCGAGCCAGAGCCCGAGGCTACACAGTTGACGTTCCTGGCCTTGTTGGACAGTCCGTCGGTAACCGGCGCCTATCGGTTCGAACTGGATCCGGCGCGACACACGACGCTCACCGTCGACGCCCGTCTGTATGCGCGGCAGGATGTGACGAAACTCGGCGTGGCACCGATGAGCAGCATGTTCCTGTACGGTCAGAATCGCCTGCCGACCTTTGACGATTTTCGCCCGCAGGTCCATGACTCGGATGGTGTATCCATGCACACGGCTCACAACGAATGGATCTGGCGTCCACTCAATAATGGACCCGGTCTGCGGATTACTTCACTCCGCGATGATACGCCGCAAGGGTTCGGGCTGGTCCAACGCGAGCGGCAGTTTGCGAATTACCTGGATCTGGAAGCCCGTTATCATCAGCGTCCCAGTTACTGGGTCGAGGTTGGAGAGGGTGATTGGGGTCGGGGCGGGGTGGAGCTGCTCGTGATTCCGACCAACTCCGAGTTCAATGACAACATTGCGACCTACTGGGTTTCCGACGCGCCGTTCAACGCGGGGGATCTGCGGCAGTATCAGTACCGCCTGCGAACGTTTGACAGCACTCTGGAAACCCAGACGCTTGCGCACGTCATCCGAACGCGTATCGGCTGGGATGCGTTACCGGATCAACATGATCCACCCCCCCGCAGTCAGCGTCGGTTCGTTGTCGATTTCGCTGGCCAGGTCATGGCGGGACTTGATCCAGCTCCGACGAGTGCGGTTCAGGCGGTGTTGGAGTCCTCGACGGGACAGACGACCGACCCAATTGTGCAGCGACTTCCCGATGGTCAGAGTTGGCGTGTGTCGTTCGTGCTCAGCCCAGTTGGAGATCAACCGGCGGACATGCGGTTGTACTTGACTGAGGCCGACCGCCGTGTGAGTGAAACCTGGAACTATGTCTGGTACCCCGACCACATCAACTAACCTACCTGCGGCTGCCGTACGGATTCCATTGCTGCGACTGCGACGATGGGTGTTTATAAGCTTGGTCGTGGCGACGGTGCTTAGTGGGCTTGGGGGCATGTTCGACATCATGCTGGGCAGTGGCTTCACGGTGCTGGAGGGTGTGATCCTGGTCCTGTTTGCTCTGACCTTCGGTTGGATTGCGATCGCGTTCTGGAATGCCATCATCGGATGGGTGCTGTGTCTATTCAAGCGGGATCCCCTCTCGCTGGCGCGCGTGTCTCGTCCCGAATTACCGGACACACCGCTCACCACTACCACGGCACTGGTGATGCCGATCAATCACGAGGATCCCGAACAGGTGATGGCTGGTATCGCGACCATGGTGCAGTCGGTGAATCGCACCGGCCAAGGTGCACAGTTCGATCTCTTTCTCTTGAGTGATACGCGTGACCCAGGCATCGTCCGCCAGGAAGAAACCGCGTGGGCAACCTTGCGCCAAACCATCTCTGGCGCAGTGACGCTTACTTATCGTCGCCGGCCAGAGAACCATGGTCGCAAGGCTGGCAACATCGCCGACTTTTGTCGTGAGTGGGGAGGGCGCTACGACTTCATGGTAGTGCTGGATGCCGACAGCATCATGACCGGATCGACGCTCGTCGCGTTGGTGCGGCAAATGGAAGCGAACCCGCAGGCGGGTCTGGTGCAAACCGTCCCGATTCCCGCGCGCCGACGCACGCTGTTCGGACGGTTTATCCAGTTTGCTGCGAGTCTCTACTCTCCCATGCTGGCCGCGGGCCAAAGTTTCTGGCAGGGCGACGCCGCAAATTACTGGGGGCATAATGCCATCGTCCGCGTGCAGGCGTTTACGGACTGCTGCCAGTTACCCGTGTTGTCGGGTGTGCCGCCGTTTGGCGGCCCCATTCTCAGCCACGACTTTGTTGAGGCGGCCCTGCTGCGTCAAGGCGGCTGGCACGTGTACTTGGCACCGGTGCTGGGCGGCAGCTACGAAGACGTCCCGAGCAACCTGGTTGAATATGTCAAGCGTGACCGACGATGGACGCAAGGTAGTCTGCAGCATCTCCGATTGCTGCCGCGCCGCGGTCTGCACATGGTCAGTCGCTGTCACTTTGTCCAGGGAGCAATGGGTTATGTGTCCTCGCTTCTCTGGTTTCTGATGTTGCTGGCAAGTACGGCCTATGTGCTTCTGCCCACACTGGCAGCTGGACCAGTCATAGATGTGAGCGCCTGGTCGCCGTGGTTGATCATTTGGCGGCCGAATCAGTGGCTGTCGCTGTTGGCCGTCACCCTTGTTCTTTTATTTCTGCCGAAACTGTTAGCGCTCAGCCTCGCACTGGTTCGTCAATCCGCTGCCTATGGAGGACCGGTGCGCTTGGTCTGCAGTGCACTGTTGGAGATCGTGTTCGCCGTGGTCCTGGCGCCGGTGATGATGCTGTATCACACACGCGGAGTGCTCAGTGTGTTCACCGGACACACGATTACTTGGGACCCGCAGGTACGTGACGACCAGACGCTCGGGTGGAGACGGGCGTGGACGAGGACGTGGGGGATTACACTCATTGGGCTGGTGTGGGCGAGTGCGACGGGGTATGCGAGTCCGATCTTTTTTGTGTGGCTCACGCCGATCTTTATCGGTCTGCTGTGTGCTGTTCCACTCACGCACTGGTCCAGCAGTCAAGCGTTGGGTGACTGGACGCGTCGTTGGGGATTATTGGCGGTGCCGTCCGAGATCGAGCCTCCACCCGAGTTGCGGCGTCCTGAATGAGTGCATCTAAAAGATGCCTTGTTCTTTCCTGAGCGACTCCACTTACACTGCAGGCTCACGAGGCGCGCTTTTTCGCAACACGATCCAGTGCACGCATTTCTCCTGGTCGTCATAGATCCGCTCGCAGTCATCACAGCGCACGCATTCGGCAACGGAGATGCGCGGTCCATCAATCGCTCCCCATTCACATGCGTGTTCACAAATCTTGCAGGTGTTGCATTCACGCCAGCGTTTAATGCGAAAGACCGTTAACTGGGACAAAATGCCGAGCGCGGCCCCCACGGAACAGAAGTATCGACAATAGAGGTTTCTAACAAACACGGTGGCAAGTAACAGGACTGTCAACAGGGTCCACATCACCATGGTGCCGTTCAACGTAAACATCCAGAACGGTTCCACATACCGATAGATGAGAAAGTCACCGCTTGTAAAGTAGTACACCAACACGGCGACGAGAATGACGTACTTTAAATAAATCGCACGCCGATCGAACCAGGTTGGTGGCTCGATGCGCCACCGGGCGGGCACGATACGGTCCATGAGTTGCGTGAGCGCGCCAAAGGCGCATAGCCGCCCGCAATACAGCCGTCCCCACAGAATGGTTGAGACCACGGTAAACCCGATCAGTAGATACCACGGCACGCCATGCCGGAAGGTCGGAAGGTTGCCCTCGAGAATCGCAAAAATATTGACGATCGACACCAGGCTCGATTTGGCAAACCCGAAGTACCCGATGACGAGGATAAAGACTCCATACTTGAGCCACACCTGTTGGGTGACGAAACTGACGAGCGCAATTCCCAGCACGAGGACGAGTCCTGCAATATCGAGTAGCTCATCGGGCGTCATCGACGTGATGGAGTCTTGCGCTTCGTCTTCTTCCATCAAGGCGGTCAGTTCGTCTAACGACAGCGTCGCCGGTTGATCTCCTGGCCCTGATTGCGCCACCGCATCCTGCGACAAAACACCAGCGCCAATGACGATGAGCCAGACGAGTGAGACAAGCACACGACTAACGGTCATGACGACGGCTCGGTCTGACGGCTCTGCAGGTAGGCGCGCATCATTCGACGGGACCCGCGTCGGATGGCATCCGTGGCTGCACGGACCGTAATCGTGGCCCCTGACACGGTGTCGATATCGGTGCCGACGTGAAACATTTGGCGGACATGTTTTCCAATGAACTGACGCTGGAAGATCGGCTGTTCGATGGACCGAAGCCCGTACGGTTCTTGATGGTCAATCACAGTGACCCCACGCAACGATCCGGTCAAGTCCAGACCGACCATCATATTAATCGGTCCGGAATAGCCCGTCACTCCAGCGCCCACCTCTTCACTAAAAAACGCGAGTCCCACCAGCACGGTCCCGTCCGTGGGGTGTTCCTGATATGCGTGAAAATATGGGTAGACGTTGGCTTCACGAGTGAAGGTGTCCGCGTCCGGGAGCACCTTACGCAGATCAGTCAGATGGGGTGCCACATCTTGACTGATGGTCTGTCGGCCGAGCAGAGGTGCTGCGTGGAACAGCAGGCCGCACGCGGCAATTCCGACGACGATAACGAACGCATGCTTTACGATAGGGTTGATCATACAGTCCGGGTGACCCTCCACGTACGCTACCGTGCGTGGATCCAGTCTGTGGGGATTGTATGCCAAGACTTGTGACGAACGAAAAGGCGGCATGACAAGAATTCGCTGGGGCGTGCTCAGTACGGCCAAGATTGGACTCGCTAAAGTCATTCCGGCGATCCAGGCAGGGACGTGTGGCGAGGTCACGGCCATTAGTTCCCGACACCTCGCGACCGCGCAGGCCGCCGCGGCACGCCTGGGTCTCCAGAAATTCTATGGATCGTACGATGCGTTACTGGCCGATCCGGAGATTGATGCGGTGTACAATCCGCTGCCGAATCATCTGCACGTCTCCTGGTCGATCAAGGCGCTCGAAGCCGGCAAACATGTCCTCTGCGAAAAACCGATTGGCATCACCGCCGAGGATGGGCAACGGTTGCTGACCGCAACGCAACGCGTTCCGCAGCTCAAGGTGATGGAAGCGTTCATGTATCGGCATCATCCGCAATGGCAACGCGCGTGCGAGTTGGTGCGCACGGAGGCCATTGGGCCCTTGCGTGCCATCCAGTCGGTGTTTAGTTATTTCAATAACGACCCTGCGAATATTCGGAATCAGGCAGCGCTTGGAGGTGGCGCGTTGCTCGACATTGGCTGTTATCCGGTGTCGCTTTCCCGCTGGCTCTTTGCGGCTGAACCGCAGCGCGTGTTCGGGGTGATCGATCGGGACCCGAGGTTTGAGACGGATCGACACGTGTCGGCGATCTTGGAGTTTCCCGCGGGGACCTCGACGTTACTCTGTTCGACACAGCAAGTGCCGTATCAGCGGGTCCAAATTCTTGGTGAGCGGGGGAGCATTGAGATCGAAATTCCTTTTAACGCACCGCCCGATCGTCCGTGTCGGCTGTGGTGGACTCAGGGGGATGGCACTCGAGAGGAGGTCCGCTTCGAGGTGTGTGATCAATACACAATTCAGGCGGAATTATTCGCCGAAGCGATCTTGCAGGATATAGTGGTACCCACACCGCTCGATGACGCCCTCCTGAACATGCGGGTCCTCGATGCGATCGTCCGCAGTGCGAGCAGTGAGACTTGGGAACAGGTGTCCTGACGGACTGCGGCACTAATGCGATCCCTTGGTGGATCACCGAATGACCGACAGACAACTACCCCAACAACAATTTGATCGACGCGTCGTCGAAGGGCCACTTGGCCACTCGGTCTGGCTTCTCGCCTGGCCGACCATGGTGCAAAACATCATCGGCGGGCTGCAGGGTGTCGTTGATCAGGTGCTGGTCGGTAACTATGTGGGCCATATTGGCAATGCGGCCATCGGCGTCAGCATGCAGATTTTTATCCTGGTGATCGTTTTTGTGGCGTCGATCTTTACGGGGATGGCAGTACTCGTGGCCCGCTTTGCTGGTGCGGGTGACGCGGACAAGGTCAATCGCTCGGTGTATCAGGCTTTCATCGTGGCGATTGGGTTGTCTCTTGGTGTACTGGCGCCACTCGGGTATTGGACCGCACCCGCGTTGCTCAACGCGATTAATGCAACTCCAGATGTACAAGTCGAAGCCTTGCCGTACATCCGCATCATGTTTGTGTTCAGCTTCGGCATGTTGAGCTTCTTCATGTTTAGTGGGGCGGTGCGCGCCGCGGGTGACGCCAAAACCCCGATGCGGCTTGGCATCTTAATGACCGGCTTAAATGTGATTTTCAGTGTGGTGCTCATCAGTGGTTTCGGACCTATTCCGGCGTTCGGTACGCGTGGGGCCGCCATGGGCAGCGTGTTGGCCAGCGGGATTACCAGCCTGATCTTCATCTGGCTGTTATTTTCTAACCGGCTTGTGATTCGTTTTTCCCGCACGATGGCGTACCGGCCAGACTGGAAGATTATTCGGCAACTTTTCCGTTTTGGCTTGCCGGCCGGCTTTCAGGGGATCGTGATGAATCTTGGAGGCCTATTAATGTTGCGCTTTATCGGGGCTCTTCCGTTTAGCGCGCAAGCGCAGGGCGTCTACTCGGTGGGGTATACCCAACTATTCTCGCTGATTACCTGGACGTCGCATGGCCTGTTAGGCGCCGCGACCGTGATGGCTGGGCAGAACCTGGGTGCCGGTCACCCGGACCGGGTTGTTCGGTCGACCCATATTTCCGCGAGCCTCGGGTTGGGACTCGCTGGACTGGTTGGCACCGCCTTCATCTTCATCCCCGAACCACTGCTGGCGCTGTTCGGGATGACCGAGGGCACAGTGGTCGCCCTGGGACGGGAACTGCTGTGGTACCTTGCCATTTCTGGTTTGTTTGTAACGGTCGCGATGAGTTACACCGGGGCCCTTCAGGGGACGGGAGACACACGAGGCCCGTTTTATATCTCGATCGTGTCGCAACTGATTGTCCCGGTGGGATTGTGTACGGTCCTGCAAGCTGTACGCGGGCTTGAGTCAACCGACATTTGGCTGGCCATCGTACTCGGCCACATGACCCGGTGTCTGTTGAGTATCCTCCGATTCCGCCAGGGGCACTGGCGCCGCATCGCCGTCGATATCGGGTCGGCGTAGCTCTGACGCGTGACGCACCGAAAGTAGGTTCGCCAGGATCCGGTACGCCCCTGGTACTCCGAACGGGAGTTGTCGATGCAGGGCGTACGCGAAGTAGGTATAGTGCCCACGCCCATGCGACGCCATGAGCCAGCCACCCTCTTGCGCAGGCTGCCCAAGGTCGTGGGCCGACACAATGGGCGTGTAGGCTGAATCCCAGGCGCTCAAGAATTTCGAGCCCCGCTGTTCGACCCACCCGGTGAAGTCGCTGGGATCAATGCGATTCGGCCAGTGGAGGACCGGATGATCTGGGGCAAGGATCGTGATCGCGGCATCTTCCTCAGTGACTTCTTCTGGTCGACGCGGCAACTCCGCAGGAAACGGAGCCTGGCGATTGGGGACGAACTCCTGCGTGTTATACAGAACGATCAGATGGCCGCCGCGCTCGGCGTACTCGAGAAGCCGGTCGTTATGCTGATGGAGATCCGGTCGAACCGCGTAGGCTCGCGTGCCGACGATAATCGCGTCCAATTGATCCAGTGCTTCGGTGTCGAGATCTGATCCTTCGAGGAACTGCACGCGTGCACCCAGTTGACGAATCGCTGCGGGGATTTCGTCGCCAATTCCCATAACGTATCCAACAGTCAGAGGGTTCGGCAGCGTCACCGCCACGTCCCGAAGGACACTGTGCGCGTTGCGAAAGAGATAGCGCGTCTCTAGATCGCGGTACGCGATGGCTTGATACCCTTCCCGGTATGTTTGGTTGCCAAGCGTTGCTACGGCGGTGAGCGTGTCCGCCGTGTTGCTCGAGTCGGTCCGGTGGAGCGTGAAATCGAAACGTTCGTCGACGGGTTGGGAGGCGAGGCTGACGCGGACAGGGCGCACCGCCCACCCCGGCGGTACTTGGAGTGCGAGGGTGCCAGCGATGGTCGCTGGTCCGGCGCGTTCCACCTCTACGGTCACGGTGACAGTTTCTTGTTCGTGCGGGACGATCGTCACGGCAGGCCTAACCGTCAGGCTCACTGCTGGAAGCACCTGTAAGTTTCGGAGCACATAGCCATAGGGGAGGCGAGCTTCCCGCCGCTGGACGGGAGTACGGATCGTCACCGGGACACCCTCGACGCGAAAGGTTGCGACCGCGATGGCGGCTACTGCCGGCTCCGCACGAGTGTAATGGTGTTGTGTTAACGAAGTTCTCGAAAACGCAGGACGCGACAGTTTGGTGTCGGCTCCGATAGTGGTCCGGATGCGGCGGACAATCGTGCGGTCTGATGCTCGCCGAGCTTCTGTCTCTGGAACCACTTGCCAATCGGGCGGCCTCGCGATCCACAGGTCAACATCTGACAGATATGCGAGGTTCGATCCCTCAAGTGTCAGGTCGATCGCTATGGTTTGACCCGGCACCACGGCGGCTAATGTGGTCGGGGTGCCTGATGCCGCGTGTGGGGGCACTGCAAGAGCGACCAGGTTAAGCCCAAGTGCTGCACGAAGCGCCTCCTCAAATTGTCGCGCCTTGGTTCGAAGGAGGAACGCGGCTTCCGCCTCAGGTGCGAGGTTCGTTAACAGCGCTCGTGTTGTGCGGAGTCCCGCCGCGAGTGCTGGCACACTGTCCGTCGGTTGCTGCATCGTGAAGGCGGCCACCGCCGCTTCAACTTGGGCGCCGACCGTACGACCTTGTGCGTTCAACTCAGGTGAGCCTGGCGTACCGGCCAGGGATGCGAGCGAGCCCCAATCGGTCTGCAAATCTTTGAAGAAGCTGTGATGCGTCGCCTCGGAAGACTCGGGGAGCGGCCATAGCTGTTGATAGCGCTGCACAGCAGACCCAGGTGTGGCGCTTGAGCGGCCAGCGTTCTGTGAGCGTTGCAAGCTCAGCCCGAGTCGTGCCATTTGTCGGTAGGATCGGCCTAACCACGGGCTGTACTGAGTGACGTTAATGGTGACCGCTGCCGGTTCATCGATCCTCACGCCTCCCGCGTAGAGCCGCTGGGCTTGCCACGGACGCAGACCGTCCGAGGTCCAGTGCTGGGGAAACCGATCAGGATCCGCGGCCGCGTGGAAGGCTTCGCGTGTAATTTCGCCGGCGGCGATATGTTGGCCATGTCCGTCGCTGGGCTCCCCCTGAAACCGAGACACCACGACGAGCGGTCGGTCCTTTCTTATGACGCGAACAACCTGTTCAAGCACTTCATTTCGGGACCATTGGTTCCAGGCTTCGGACACGCGCTTGGAATACCCATAGTCAATGGCGGAGGTGAAATACTGCCGATCAACACCGTAGTACCGATTGGATGCCAACAGTTCTTCCGTGCGGATTAAGCCTAAGGCATCAAAAAGTTCGGAGCCGAGAGCATTATCACCCGACTCTCCTCGGGTCAGTGTCAGGAGACTGACGTGGGCACCGAGACCGCGACTAAGCCACGTTAACACCCCACCGTGTTCATCGTCTGGATGCGCTGTTGTATGAAGCACGCTGGCGAACGTCCGCAATTTCTGTAGGGCGTGCCAGGTTCCGGCGGCACCTTGGTCGACTACGATCCTGTCTGGCTGGGCGCGCAGCAGCGAGACCAGAGCGCCTACAGCGAGCAACACGAGCGCGGTTCGCGGCAATAGTCTGATCATGGCTGGTGGGATCGAGGCCCGACGATATCGTGTCTCGCTACCCCATGCAACTGCGTAATCTCGTCCCTCTTTGGTAGGGTGTTTCTCGGTGCGCGGGAACCAATCTGGATAGGACGGCCGAGTTTCTTGAGATGCCATGCTAGAAATGCATGTGCTGAACATGCAATGATGACCGGTGCTGGAACAGAGATGATGTACCGCCACGGAGCCCGTCGTGAAAAATCAAACAAG
>Ga0315318_10000081_pt1 | contig 35362 bp, 51 predicted proteins | sample M1200m3416metaG_FD_203703 | JGI IMG/M metagenome (GOLD analysis project Ga0315318, IMG submission 203703) | Ammonia-oxidizing marine archaeal communities from Monterey Bay, California, United States - M1 200m 3416 | ecosystem: Environmental > Aquatic > Marine > Coastal | place: USA: California... | reverse complement strand
AAGTTAAACAATCAGGTCACGATCCCGTTCTTTTTGGACTCACAGATGAAGGTTATGAAACTCTTAGTATAAATTTTGCACAAATAAGAGCATATATTATTAAACAAAGAGAAATAATTAATCAGTATAAAGAATATTACGAAGGTGAAGACGATAAAAATAAAAAATAATTATCTATACACTTAATAGGTATATCCTATACCTATTTTTTCTAAAAAATACCCCCCGGAATAAAAAAAACTAAATACTATTGTCATGGACATACCGGCTATAAGGAAACACACTATCTTCTTGAAGTGGTGGTGGTTCTTCAGTTTATTGATAGTTGCGACTATCGGCCTACTTTTATTTGATGTACACACTACCCTTTGGATAAATGATAAAACGAAATTATCGTTTTTCATCCTGTCCATCTTCTACGGCATGACAGTTCATTGCGGTTATGAATCCTGGTTATTAAGCAAACTAGCAAATAAGGAATTAGACGAAATTAAAAACGTTGATATACGTCACGAGACGGGATGGTTCGCTTCAGATGTATTATTAACTATGGGGCTAATTGGTACGGTTGCTGGTTTTATATTAATGTTAACAGGTGCGTTTAAAGGTATTAATATATCCGACGTTTCATCTGTTCAACAAGCACTAGCAAATATGGCAGTTGGAATGTCTACTGCGTTGTACACAACACTTACAGGTTTAATAACAAGCACACTATTAAAATTCCAGTACTTTAGACTCCAGCAAGACCTTGAAAGGTACAGGAATGAGATTTCTTCGACTTGATCGAATTAGAACATACGGTTCTCAAATAGCATTCATTGATTTGCTTTTTAATACCTTAGTGGGTTTCGTTTTCCTTTTTGTTTTAGCTTTTATATTAATAAATCCTGTTGCTAAAAAATCTAATGTAGAAGTAATTGCAGAGTTTATTATTACTACACAATGGCCCGATAATAGTGAAGATGACATTGATACTTGGGTTAAAGATCCAGCTGGAAATGTCGTTGGCTTTAAACAAAAAGATAGAGGGTTAATGAACCTAGATAGAGATGATCTAGGAAGGTCTAATGATACCGTACAACTTACAACTGGTAAAAAAGTTACTGTTAGACGTAATGTAGAACACGTAACAATTAGAGGTATTATTCCAGGAGAATATATTGTAAATGTACATTTATATAGACGAGTGCCACGAAGCGAAGTACTTGAGACAGACTACTTTGATCAAATACCTATAATAATTAATATAGAAAAACTAAACCCTTATGGTTTGGTATATCTTAAAAAAGTATTTTTAATTCGCAAGGGTGAAGAAAAAACAGTTGTACGATTTACTGTAGATGAAGACGGTGAGATTACAGAACTTAATGAACTTCCATTCCAAATAGTTCAATCTATGGGTGGCTTAGATTCCCAGGGAGACAATTAATGGTTATTCAAGGTCACGTATTTTTAGTACTTGTATTACTATTAATTAGTTCGCTAATACTATGGATCTTTATTACTTCATCTAAAACTAGATGGTTTGTTAAAGCTATAATAACTATAGCATTATTATTATCTATAGCAAGTTCATGGATAGGCTTAAAAGCAATCTATGGATTTCCGTATGCAGACCACCCTAATAATAAAAGTTATTATCTTGTTGGCTCGTATATTGTAGAACCAAATCCAAAAAGAAATATAAAAGGTAGTATTTACGTATGGTTAATACCAAAGAAAAGCCAAGAACACAAAATGAGTTGGTTAGTGCAACTAGGCTTAACAGCTAATAAGGGTCAGCCACGTGCTTATATCATGCCTTATGATAGAAAATTACATAAGATGTTAATGGGCATTGAAAGTAGTCGCGGTGGTCAACCAGTTGCAGTAAAAATTGCACCTAAGAAAAAAGGTAAGTCACATAGAGGTGATGATAATGAAGACCGTCAAAAATACGTTCCATATATTTTACCCGAAGACCATAAAATTAATAAGGATTATACTATAATTGATCTTGGAGATATAAAGGATAAAAGTGGACCTGTAGTACCTGAACAATCTTCAAGTTTTTTCGGCCACACTGAAGCTGACGCTATTGCTGAGCAAAATGCTAATACTTCTAACGGAACACCAGACGAACAAGTTGATATAGGTATAGGAACAGGAGTATCGTCAGATGGTACGCCAGATACTAATAATAACACACAAGAACAGCAATTACCTACCGATCGAGGCGGAAGTACCAACGTCATTCCATAAACCACATCCTGATAAATACTACTATATTATTAAGGAGTAAAAATGTGGTTTTTTCTTGTAAAAGCAATAGCTGGCAGTATTTTAGGCGGCGCAACTGAAAAATGGTTCCGTGGCACAAAGCTAGGTGTATGGTTCTACAATAAAGTAGACGAATTATACACTTGGGCGGCTAAACGTTACCACATTAAACTGATAACAGACGAAGAAAAACAGATGCGAAAATTTCCTATCCTTAAAGAAAAATTAGAGGCTATGGATAAACGCATTAAAAAGCTGGAGAGCAAAAAATGAATGAATTAAGCGACCTGTCTTTACAAATGACAGACGTATTAATGCCGTGGATAGCAGTATTAATATCCATAATGATTGCTATCTGGTTTAAAGATTGGGCTACTAAACTTGCCAAAGGAATAGCATTTAAATTAAACCCGCAATTTAAAGAAGGTGATAAAGTTATACTTGATGGTGAAAGAGCTTTAATTGTTAAAATAGGAATGACTGAAACTGTATTCGGTATTACTAAAACAGGTGGTGAATGGGATGGCGACTATATATGGCGTTATGTACCTAATGATAGAATACCATTTTTAAAATTAGAAAAAGTTGTCTTCGATCATACTCCACATAATAATAGATCAGCAATTCATAATAATAGTGAAGAGATTAAAAAAATTAAGAACGGAGATAAGAAGTGAGTGACAAGATCCAAGTAAAAGAAACAAGTAAAGAATATGAGCTAGATAAAGCAGATTTAGTTCCAGCTAGTGGTGGTGAAGATAATACTTGGTATAACCAAACAGCTGGTATCATGGATAAGTTTAGATTAATACCTAGACTTATTATGTTGGCATACATCTATGCTTTTTATACATCAGTATCTTGGTTTATGGGATTATCAGATCCAACGAACGCCCAAGCTATGTTTATCTCAACTATAGTTGGTGCTGGTGCGGCATTCTTTGGATTGTATGTTGGTAAGCCTGGTGCATCAATACCAAGAAAACGATAACATTCAGCAATTTTAACTGTCATTAAAAATTAAGATAAGTACTAGTATGGCCAACTACTATGACATACTAGGAGTTCCCCGTAATGCTTCAGGAAAAGATGTAAAGAATGCTTTTAAAAAGAAAGCTATGCAATATCATCCTGATAGAGGCGGAAACGAAGAACAATTTAAAGAAATTAATGAAGCATATGACGTACTAAAAGATCCTCAAAAGAAATCAATGTATGATCAATTTGGTACTGCTGATCCGCAACAACATCAAGCTCGTCAACAACATACTCATTTCCATACTAGACATAATATAAACGTAGAAGATATCTTTAACGAATTCTTTGGTGGAGAACAAGGTAATCCATTCTTTGGACGTGGGTTTCAACAACAAAGAAACCAAAACATAACAATTGCCGCAAATATTGATTTAGAAGATGTAATCACAGGTAAAAAACTAATTGCATCATTTAGACTTCCTAACGGACAAGAACATACTGTTAATATTGACATTCCTCCTGGTGTTAGAAATGGAGATGTAATGAATTTTAGAGGTATGGGAGGAAATGAGTACTTTCCAGGTAGACAAGCAGGGGATCTTCATGTTAAAATAAGAATAAAGAGACATCCTATATACGAAGTGGATGGACTAGATCTATATGTAAATAAAAATGTAGATTTAATAGATCTTATACTAGGTACAAATATTAAAGTAGATACGTTGCATGGTAAAAAACTAAATGTGTCAGTTCCAGCAGGGTCAAACTCAGGAACAACATTTAGTATACACGAACAAGGCTTACCAGATCAGAGAAGTAGAACGATTGGAAAATTATATATTAAAGTAAATGGTCTTACACCCAAAATTGATAACGAAAAAATCAGAGAACGATTAAGAAAAATACAAAATGAAATTAATAGAAGCTCCTAATAGTTGGTTAGAAAAAACAGTAGCACCGTTTGACTTTAAAACAAACGATGCTGTAGAACTTGAAAAAGAAATGTCAGCTTTAATGACTAAACATAGAGGCGTTGGATTAGCGGCTAATCAAGTTGAACTAGATGCACAAATTTTTGTTATGGCTCCAGTCGATTTAAAAGGCTACGAAAACGATGTACCGTTTGCTATTATTAATCCCAAAATAACTCATGTAACTGAGGATACAATCATAGGTGAAGAAGGTTGTTTAAGTTTTCCTTTCTTATATATTAAAATAAAACGCCCTGCAGGACTAGTAATAGAATGTTTTGACAGTAAACAGCAAGAACAAACTATAGAATTAACAGGCTGGAACGCAAGAATATTTGGACACGAATACGACCACTTATACGGTGTTAATTACATCGATCGAGTAAGTAAATTAAAGTTAGATATGGCGAGAAAGAAGCGTACTAAACTATTAAAAAAATATAAAAGGGAATATCCGCATGGTTGAACCAAGTAAACAATTACAACTAGTATTTGATAAAGCAGTAGATGTTGCTAAAAAACTAAATCACGAATACGTGACAATTGAGCATTTACTTTTTGCTATGCTATGTGAAGAAAGTTTTGCTAAAATTATGGAAGGCTTTGGTGCTGACTTTGAATTTATTAAAAAGAATCTTGAGCATTATCTAAAATCAAATTGCGATCAGATTATAGTTGTTGACCCTGATAAGAAAAAAGGTAAACCAAAGAAAACACACGCTGTAGAACGTGTTCTTAATAGAGCATTTACACAAGTATTATTCAGTGGACGTCAAAGTATTGAAATATCTGATGTATTTCTTAGTATGATGAACGAACAAAAATCATGGGCATACTATAATATCGCAAAAGCGAATGTTGATAAAACTAAATTTGCAGATTACTTAAACAACGAACTAGAAGCCAACTACGAAGATGAAGAAACACAAGGAATGGCTACTAGAGCATTACGTTCTTTTACAACTAATTTAAACCTAGAAGTTGATGCTGGAAAAATTGACCCGGTTGTAGGACGAACAGAAGAATTAGACACCATTGCATTAGCACTAGGGCGTAGAACTAAAAATAACTGTTTACTTGTTGGTGATCCTGGTGTAGGTAAAACTGCTATTGCAGAAGGACTTGCTTGGAAAATTGTAAAGAAAGAATGTCCAGAATTTTTACAAGATTATAATGTTTATAATTTAGATATTGGATCTATGTTAGCAGGTAGTAAGTATAGAGGTGATTTTGAAGAACGTTTTAAGTTAGTAATTGCGGCATTAAAGAAACGTGGTAAAACTATTGTGTTTATTGACGAAGCACATATGATTAGTGGAGCAGGAGCGGCAGGTAGTAGCAGTTCAAACGATCTTGCAAATATGTTAAAGCCTGTATTAACTAGAGGCAATATTAAAGTAGTTGCATCTACTACTTGGGAAGAATATCGCAAGTTTTTTGAAAATGATAGAGCTTTAATGCGTAGATTTGCAAGAGTTACTATTGATGAGCCTAGTAAAGCAGTTACAAAAGAAATTTTACTTGGAATTAAAAAATATTATGAAGAATTTCATAATACTAATATTACAGAAGAAGCTGTTGATGCCTCAATTAAGTTAAGTGTAAAATATCAGGCAGATAAGAAGCTACCTGACAAAGCAATTGACTTACTTGATTGTGCTTGTTCAAGATTTAATCTTAAAAAAGTTGAAGAAAGAATTGTAACTGAAGAAGAGATACAATATGAACTAGCAAAAGCCGTTAATCTTCCTGAAGAACAAGTTAAAGAAAAAGAAACACAAAATCTTGCTAACTTAGAGAAAAATATTAAGGGTGAAATTTACGGACAAGACAATGCTGTTACAGATATTGTTGATAAAATCCTAGTTGCCCAAGCAGGACTAAAAGAAGAACGTAAACCAATTGGATCTTTTGTGTTTATGGGACCAACTGGTATAGGTAAAACCGAAACAGCTAGACAACTTGCTACACAACTTGGTGTAAAACTTGTTAGATTTGACATGAGTGAATTTCAAGAGAAACATTCTGTTGCTAAACTAATTGGTTCACCTCCAGGGTACGTAGGATTTGAAGAAAATGCAGGACAACTTATAACTGCATTACAAGAAGCACCGAATTGTGTTTTATTATTAGATGAAATTGAAAAATCACATCCTGATGTTAGTTCATTATTATTACAAATTATGGACAACGGATTTATTACAGGTAGTAATGGTAAAACCGCAGATTGTAGAAATATTATTTTGATACTAACAACTAACTTAGGCGCCGAACAAGCAGAAAAAACACTAATAGGATTTGGTAATGAAGAAGCTGAATTTGAAGACGTCGAACTTAAAAAGTTTTTTCCTCCGGAGTTTCGCAATAGGCTTGACGGGGTTATTACATTTAGTAAACTAGATAAGAATACAATGATTAAAATTGTTGGTAAATTCTTAGTACAATTAAAAGAAATGTTAAAAGACAAAGAAGTTGACATAAGTATAACTGATGAAGCAATCGACGTATTAGTTGATAAAGGGTTTAATCAAAAAATGGGTGCAAGACCATTACAACGTGTGATTGATAAAGAGATTAAACGTCCGTTATCAAAACTATTACTATTTGGTTCATTAAAAACTGGTGGAAAAGTTAAAATAAATGTTAAAGATAATGAATTTATTTTAGAAAAAGAGGAAACTAAACATACTGTCCACTAGGAGACGTATGCATGATTAAATATGAAACTACTAAACTATTTTACGACAGATACTTATTCAAACTTGGAATATATAATCCTGTTGCCTTCATCTTTCGCAATAAAAATTTAAGTCACGCTAGATCAATCATCGACGATTTACAATTACACCAAGAAGAACCTATCCAATATAAAACGTGTGCAGATGCTTTGCGGCATATTGATCTTACAGTAGATGAATTACATGATTTAAAATACTTACTTCATCAGTTCCAGGACCAAACAGATTTTATGGTTCGTTGTGAACAAAATAAGATGGGTATTTTTTCAAATAACGATAGCTGGTTAAAAAAGGTAAGTAAAAAACTTGATTGTGTTTGTGATTTTTATGAGCCTTCAAGCTCAACAGTAGACTTACTCTTAAATAACAAAAATGTACTAATTAAAAAAGCACCATTTGGCTACGAGTTTAAAGTTACTCTTGGAGATAAACCAATTGATCATAACTTTTATAATTGGGCAAAAAATAACCCTGATAAAATACGAGTAAGTCCTGGACTTCTTAGAACTATTAACGAAAAAGGCTATGTGAAGGGCAAATATCTATATTTTCGTGATCAAAAAGTCCTAACTTTAGCCATGCTTTTTTTAAGTGGCAATATAGGCAGGATAGATACAATAGTTCTAAAGGAAGATGTAGATAAATAACATTATGTCCAGTATAAGCGAAACAATTTTAACAAATACAGTACATCCTGGTGACAGTACTACAGTTACAGTCACAGGAGAGAAGTATAAAGGCGACGGATTTTATGGAAGAGCTGACGGGTTTCATACAGTTCAATACAATGTTGCCGGATTTAACGGTACTTTAAAAATGCAGGGTACATTAGCAGTTTCTCCTGTTGATACTGACTATTTTGATATCGCTGGTACTGAAGAAACTAGTACAGATGGCGGTTTCTTCAAAAATTTTACTGGTAACTTTGTATGGGTTAGAGCTGTAGTTACATATACATCTGGTACAGTACAGTCTATACTATTAAACCACTAGGATACACCATGAAACACTTTATAAGCATAGTTTGGGAAAAGAAAGACGAAGATGTCGACGATATAGTTGTTGATGCAGTTCTTGAATGTGCCGATGAAGCTTTACTTGAAGACGAAACAAGTTATGAAATAGGTGAAACTGAAGAAGGCGGACTTATCCTTACTGTAGAGACCCATAAAGCACTTAAAGATTCAGAATCTACTATCGTAGCCGAGCGAATTGCCAACAAATTATTCGACATGGGCTACCAATCCTTTGACGTCAATATTTCAATATAGTATTAAATACTGATAAATACTCTATATAGGAGGATTTGTCATGGCTTGTAATAACGACTTATGTACTAGCGATCTATGTACGTGTGATCCATGCGACTGCACAGCAGAGATGCGTTGCGAGTGTTGTACTAGAACGGAAGAATAATACTATGAAAATAAAAGATTTAGAAGAAAACTGGGTCAGTTCAGGTTGTTGGTCTACTGCTTCATGCGGCACAGGCCCTAGTGGAAAATCATTAGAAGAGCACGAAGATGAAAAGCACGAACTTGGATGGAATGTTGCTGAAGATCTTCATATTCATATGAAGAATGATCCGATGTTTTATCGTAAGCAATACTATCCTTGTATGTCTAGGCTTCAAGATCAACTTAAACAAGGTAATCCTATAGACGTTAGAAAAGAAATGTTGCCAATGATAGAAAAAGCAAAAGACCATTATTGTGCAAAATATAATCTTTCAAAACGGCCTGAAGACTTACTTTATGATGAAGAAGTTGATGCATTAGTAGAAAAAATCTACGGGGAAGAAATGGAGCTCTTTCGTGAAGGTGATTATTAATGCGAATTCGTCAAATAACTGAACAGGATGGAAAAACTGCTGTATTCGCCTTTGGGAGAATGAACCCTCCCACTATAGGTCATTCCAAATTAGTTGACGTAGTAAAAAGCCAACCAGGCGATCCTTTTTTATTTTTATCCCACACACAAAAACCTAAAACAGACCCTTTATCATTTGCAGAAAAAGTTTTTTTCGCTCGTAAATGCTTTGGTGATGGTATCACTATAGGTAGCGATACTGTTAAGACTATTATTGATTGCTGTAAATTTCTTTACAGCAGAAAATATACTGATCTTATCTATGTTGCTGGTGAAGATCGTGTAAAAGATTTTGATACATTACTAAACAAATACAACGGTGGTGATGATTACCAATTTAATTCTATAAATGTTATAAGTGCAGGACAACGTGACCCAGATGCCGCAGGTGCTGAAGGCATGAGTGCAAGTAAAATGAAAGCGGCCGCGGTTGACAATGACCTTCAAACATTTAAAGGTGGAGTTTGTAGTCCAGATCCTAAAATAGCAAGAATGTTATTCAATAAAGTTCGTGCTGGACTAGGAGTTACTGACGAAACAGAAGCTGTACACGTAGAAGACGATGAACCTAGTTTATCAGATTTTACAGATCCAGGCACACCAGAAGAATTAGCTAAAGAAATTTATTTTAAAGGGTTTAGTGCAAAACAATATCAAGCACAATATAAAACTTGGCAAGATTTTATGAATTCAGAAGACTTTGAAATGGAAGTTGATAGATTAAGAAGTAAATTTGAAGGTAACGTAAGCGAATCCGAAGCAGATTTTTATCAACATTTATATGACGAAGGCAAAGGCGAATTTTTTCGTGGAGAAGGCAAAGGTGGCAAAGGTTTAGGACTTGGTGCATTAGGTAGAGGAATTTATCTTACATGGACAGAGTCTGCCGCGAATGCATTTTCAGTACATCATGGTGCTGACGGCGAAATTGTTAAGTATAAAGTAAAGCCAGGGCTAAAAATAGCTGATTATCAAAGTAATGAAGTAGCAGAAATCAAAGCAAAGATGGGACTTAAACCCTGGGAATATACTGGAGACAAAATGTACTCAGCAATACTAACAATGGACCTAAAAGAAGCAGGGTATGATGGAGTAATTAGTGATAAAGCTGTTGAAGGTTTATTAATCTTTGACGCTCAAAACGTAACTAAAGTAGAAGGAGACAGCCAATCGTAGATACTTCGGATCATTCAAATAGAATGAAGTCTCGATATTGTGTACGATGTCAAGCATTATATTCATGGCAATGTTCTTGTCCAAATAATGTAAGACATAAAAACATTATGCGTGATTTTCATAAAGTAAGTATGGTAGCAGTTGATAAAGCAGTAAAACACGTTGGTTTAGAAAAAGATGGATCTAGATAGGTTAAAAAAGTTAGCAGGTATAAACGAATATAAAGGACCTTACGAATATATTCCAGAAAATCCTAGTTTAACTGCTGATGCTCTTAAAAAGAAAGAAAGAGATCTAGGTCTTAAGCCTGGAGATCAGGATTGGTTCAAACTTTGGTTTAGTAGACCTTTTATGGGCAGTAATGGCTTTAGGGGACGCAAATAATGAAAATAAAAGACTTAGGCGCAGTAGTAGAAGGTATCATCGAAAGTATGAGCTTTGCCGCAGGTCATAAGGACAAAGAAAAAGGTTACTGGACTAGTGATACTGATTCAGGAAGTCGTTATGGTGATGACTTTTATAAAAATTCAGACAAGTATATGTATGGTGATGAAGAACCACCTGAAAATCCTGATTACAATCCAGACTTAGATTTAAATTTGTCTAATTCAAATATGCGTGAAGTGTTTGATGAGCTTGGATTTGGTGATCCAGACTCTAATGTCCCTATCGACGAGTTTATTGCATTCAGTACTCAATGGTTAAAACGACATATAAACAAACGTTCAGCAGAAGAACCTACTACAGTAGATAAAAGTGGTGGCGGTGCTACAATGATTGGTGGTGGCAAACGTGAAGGTTACTTCAATGAAGTAATAATGATGATGAATCAAATTGCACGTACTGGTAAGGAACGTGGTGCAACTCATGTTTGGGCGGCCTAATGAAATTACGTCAGTTATACGAAGGTGTTGGCAGAATTGTTCCGGGAGTTAATACGACTGCTGACGTTGGACCTGACGAAACAAAAATACAAGCCGCTAAATTCGGAAATAAAGTTGACAAAGATGGTAAGCCTGCATATTTCATGCACCAAAAAGCTCACAAAAATACTAAACCTAACACGCTCTTTAACTTGGGCATGACAGAATCAGAAAACTCTATTACATATACTAACCCTAACTTTGATACTGAATGGGGCGAAGCAAAACGTTACAAGGAATTTAGAAATATAGGTAAAGACAAATGGATTGATCTTGCTAAACAAGGTAGCGTAGTAGACTATGATACTGAAACAGTTAAAAAGATTAAAAATACTGAAGCTGGTGATGTAAAAGACTGGGACAAAATAGATCCTGTAAGGAAAAAAAGAGTTGAAAAACAATTAAAAACAGGCACAATTGAATTACCTATTGTTGCAAGTTATAGTGATGGATGGTTAGAGCTTGTAGGCGGTAATACAAGACTTACTGCGGCAATAAGAACAACTGGTCAGGGTAAAGTATGGCAATTTGATGTTCCAGATAACTTACAAGAAGCAGATATAAAAGATGTAAGCAAACAATCTGAAATTTATGTTGACATGGATGGAGTACTTGTTGACTTCTTTGGTGCTTGGACTAAATTAATGGGCGTTAAAGACTGGAGAGAAATTAAAAATGTAAACTTAGGCTTAGATAAAATTAGAAGTACTCCAGATTTTTGGATTAATTTAAAACCGGCCCCTAATGCGTTTAACTTATTAGGCATTATTAAAGAAGTTAAAGGAAACTATAATATTCTTTCTGCACCTATGGCAGACGATCATAGAGTTGAGCCAAGTAAAAAAGAATGGGCTGAAAAAAACTTAAAAAGTTTCCCACCTGATGATGTTATTATTACAACTAACAAGAAACAGTATGCTACACAACCAGATGGAACACCAAACATCTTAATAGATGACTTTGGACAAAATATTGCAAAATGGGAAGCGGCTGGAGGTATAGGATTTAAACATAAAGACCATAAATTTGAAAGAACTGCAAAAACATTAAAACAACATTTTATTAAAGAAACTATAGTTGTTGCTGAAGGTCCTTTAAAAATGAAATACAGCGATTTTAAAGACTTTGTTGCTGATAAAGTTAGACAGCCACAAAAAGGATATGGCAAAACAGAATATGATCCAAGATTATTAAAGAAAATATACGAACTTCTTTCAGGGCACGATGTAACGTGGGATGGTAAAAACTATACCATACATGATGACGAGCATTCACCTAGAGCACACGCTAGAAAAGGAAGAAATCCAGCTACAGAACGCTCACTATCTAAAGGTGAAGAAAAAAGCAAAGAACGTATTGTTAAGGGCATGAAAAAAGACAAAAAAGGCTTCGCAAACCGCTATGGTGATGATGCTAAAGCAGTTATGTATGCTACAGCTACTAAACTAGCTAAAAGATAAATACATAAAGCAAGGAAAAACTATGAAATTTGACGAGCTTAAAAAATACAAGGATGGCAGAGTAGTAAAACCCCGCGATCCTAACTGGAAACAAATGCAAGATCTTAAAAAGAGTGGTGCCGCTGGATCTCATGGTGATAAAACTAAAGAAATTCCACGCAAAGCAAAATACAAAGACGAATTCACAAATGAAGATGTTCAGCACTTAACTGAACTTGCTTTCTTACCATTATTAATACCAGCATTAGCAACCGCTGTTAGAATAGGTGCTCCTCATGTGCTTAGATTCCTTGGAAAAAAGGGTGCAAAAGAAATAATTAAAAAAGGAGCTCAGAGCGGAGCAGGTGCGGCGGCTAATATAGCAAAAAATGCCAAACCACTTATTCAAAAAGGTGCAGAAGCGGCAGGTAAAGGTGCAATAAAAGTAGCACCAAAGATTGCCAAAGGTGCTGGAAGTGTAGCAAAAGGCGTAGGAAAACAAATTCTTAAACATCCTATTAAAGCTACAATATTAGGCGTAGGTGCAAAAATTTATACTGAAGTAGATGAATTATTTGATCACATCAAAGAACTTGTAGGTGATATGCTTGATAATGAAACTATCAAAGCACTTGCACAAGTGGCAGTAAAATGGGCGTTACCGGCAACGGCAATTATTGCAATCTTATACGGTGGTAAAAAACTTTATGACTATATACAAGATGAAGACGACCCCGAAGCACAACCACAAGAAGATATACAAGACGAAAGTGATGAAAATGCTCCAGCAAGACTTTTAGGAGTCGCCCAAGCTCATTTAGGCTATGGGTTAGAAATGGCTCAACACGTATTAGATGGAGATAAGTTCAAAGCTGAAAGCATGGCAAGAGTTATTGTAGATGGTTGGCCAGACGCAATTGACAAAATACAAAACGTATATAAAATAAGAAAATCAAACGGTGAAGATATTAACGAATTTATTGACGATCGTGTTGGAACTGTTGTAAAAACATCTCAAGGTAAAAGAGTAAAAATATTACAAGCTGATCCTAAACAAGGACTATACAAAGTAGAATTTCAAAGCGGTGTTGAAGTATATATGAGTCGTGATGAACTTGATCTTGAAGTTCCTACAGATGCATTAGGTAAAGAAACTAAACCACGTGACTGGAAACATCCGTGGGATATAGGTGAAGACAAAGACGATAATAAAAAGAAAGCTATTGATATTGCTAAGAAGATGGGTGGCAATATGACAGGCGCTGTTAATCAAATTGAAAAATTAAAGAAAGGTTTATCACAAGATAAAGATGTTGGTAAGGCTTTAAAAACAGCTAACGAGGATCTTGATTCTCCGGCACATAAAGCACAATCATCAATTTGGCATAAATCAAATCCAATAGGACGTAATTTTATGGACCCAGATGATTATGATTCTGATGCACGTGGCACACATATTATTATGGACAACCCAACTGAATTACATTTTTATAAAGTGCCTGCAAAAGATTATGACGAAGCATTTGATAAATGGCTAGATGGCAAAAATAGTGATAGAGTTCAAGACCACGAATTTTATGATTCAACTAAAGACTATGCAAGTGATCATCAATATTGGGGACGTATTGCACCAGAAAATGATACAATGAATTGGCCAGATGATGATCCGGATCGTGAAGATGATGACGATTGGTCAGATGAAGATGAAAAAGAATTTGGTACTGCCGCACGTAATCAGACAAATGTTCCAGGACGTGAATATGATGCTGATGATGATAAAGAAGCAAAAGACCAAACAAAAGATGAAAAAGAATCATTAACCAACGAAGAAATTGCTAAAATATTAGAAGGTGATTTTGAAGTTAAAGATTTAGAAGATTATAGAGAAAAAATTAAAACTCTTTATGGGTTAGAACGCTATATGCATAGCGACCCTGAACTTGCTCAAGAAGTAAAACGTAGATATAGACAATTAGCTAAATGGAAAATTGATTATGACAAGTCAAATGAAGAAAATTACGAACAACAAATATATGATGGCATAAAAGAAACAGCTACAGCTGGTGCTACAAGTGCCGGAAGTATTGCTACAGTAGTTAATCCTAAACAAGCATACGGACACAGACCAAAGGATAAAAAAGGATTACCTAAGGCACCACAAAAGAAAAAAGCTGACGGAACAGCCGTTAATGCTTTAGATATGGGTAACAACTTAATGGGTGGCGCGGCTGTAAAGCGGTAAATACTACAAGGATACTATAATGCGAGAAAAAGAAATTAAAAAACAAGAAGTTAAAGAAGATTTAGCTGATTTGGCTCACAAAGTTGAGCAAGATCACGAAATACAACTTGCTAGAGCTGAATTATATAAAGCCGCAAAGTATTCTATTAAACTTCATGACATGATGAAAACTATGTCTGAAGAAGAAGGGTTAGAAGGTTGGGTTTCAGCTAAAATTACAAAAGCATCTGACTATCTAAGTACTGTATATCATCATCTTGATTATTCAACAAAATTTAATGATGATAAGTTTGAAGGAAAAGTTAACGAAGTTAAACCTGCTGATCCTTACGGTCCAGGCATGAATAAGTATGGTCTTCATACTACAAAATTCAAAGGTGAACCTTTTAAAGTATTCCAACATAATAAACAAGTAGCTGAGTTTGAAACTATAGAAGAAGTTAATAAATTTTTAACTGATTTAGTAAACAAAGAATCATATAAAACAGGATTACAGAATCAATTAGCTGAAAAACTTGGAGAAGCTCCAAACAGCGATGAGTTTGCAATTACAACCAAGATGCGAAGATGGGGTGAAAAGCCATCTAAAGCTAATATGGGAGCAATAGGTAAATCAGGTGCAAATTTTATTCAAGCATTTGGAAAAGGACTTGGCGGACCTTCAACTAAACCAGCTGAGATAGGTTCTTGGCATAAGACAAAAGGTAAAATAGATCCTCTTATTGGTGCGAAAGTAAAAATTAAAGGAAACACTAGTGATACTAATAATCCAAAATACATTGGTAAAATGGGAAAAGTAAAAGATCAAGATGGCAATACTTACGGTGTAGAATTCCCAGGCACTTTTACTAAAGTATATTTTGATAGATCTAGTTTAGAGAAAATTACTTAAAGGAGCAATATGTTTTTAACAATAGGATTTATAATCGGTTTTGTTGTTGGATGGTGGGTTAACGAAAAAGTTGAAGATTTAGCTGGAAAACTCAATCCTATAAACTGGTTTAAAAAGAAGAAATAAATGAGATTTGAACAATTCGAAAACGACGCACTAATTAGCTACGGTAAAAAGCACGGCTACATTACTGAAGGTATGTCCGACGAAGAGATTAATGAAATTTTACCAGCAGTAGCGGCGGCGGCTAGAATGGGTGCTAAAGGTGTCGGGATGGCGGCTAAAGGCGCAGGCAAATTAGCCAAAGCAGGAGGCAAGTTAGCTTATAAAGGAGCTAAGGCGGCGGCACCACACGTAAAAAAAGCCGCAGTAGCAACAGGTAAAGCCGCAGGACAACAAATTGCTAAAGGTGCCAAAGCGGCAGGCCAACAAGTTGCCAAAGGTGCTAAAGCAGTTGGAAAAGCTGTTGACCAAGCAGGCGGCGTTGGTGGTATTGCACAAAAGACAGGCGCGGCAGTTGGACGAGGCGTTGATAAAGTTAAAGCAGTTGGACAACAAGCGGCACAAGGTTTCCAACAACAACAAGCACAAGCACCAGCACAAGAAGTTCCACCTGGAGCAGATATGACTCCATCTCCAACAGGACAACCTCAACACAATGTTCCAGCAGGAGCAACAGACACAGCTAAACATCAAGGACACGGACATCAAACAGATCCTAAAGACCAATCTAAAATTGCACAAAGAGCCACAGCATTAAAAGGTATTTCAGGCGGTAAAGCAAGTGGCGGACAAGTAGCTAAAGGTTTAGATAAAGTTTCAGCAGGATCAACTATGTCTCCACAATTAATTAAAGCAGTAGCACCTTATACCAAAAAACTTCAAGTCATTATGAACGACCCACAGTTGTTTACAAAATTTAAAATGTTGATGAAACAAGCTGATGCGAGTCAACAAAAAGCCCACGCATAATTTCAAATTATAAATAAATATATCTGAATGGAGACCGCATGGCTTTTCTTGTTGGGGTTATACCCCCAATACACGTACTTGTAAAAAAAGAATACTTATATGACCTGGAGAAAGGTCATGGAGAATTAACTCCGGGCGTTTGGATAAGCGTAAAAAGTGTATTAGGAAAAGCATTATACTTTGAAACATTATTAACTGAATACGGTGCTCTATACGATAAACTCCCACTATCAGCTTTCGTTTGGAAAGAACAATTATTTGGAGAACAGCTTCCTTTACATATCTTACAACTATGGGATTGCTTTGACTACGACTTTACAGTAGTAGAAAAACAAATGCTAGGCGCTTGTTCGTTCTATGGTAAAGATCGTAAAATGCATCCAGGCGAATATATGTTTACTATAGATAATTGTCATGCTGATAAAAATTCTACAGATATAAACTTTTCCGAATATGATGCTGAACATAAATCATTTAATATTATTAAACTTGAGAATGGACAGTTTGCGGCACAACCGAATAATAGAATAATTTGGAAAGACGCAAGTTTAGTCCCTGGAAAAACTCTTCCAGTTGACTTTAAAGTTTGTACTCAAAATTATAAAGTTGAAAATACTGATAAATGGACAGTAGGACATACTGACGAATGGCAATATAAGTCGGAAGACGAATCTAAGGACAATAGCAGTACATAAGTACTGTTAATGCCAGCATTAACTAAAAAAGAATTTAACGAAATCGGCGAAGTCTACCAGAATACATATCATGACTCTGAGAAAGTAAAAGGCCCTTTATCACAATTAATAAAGGATTATAGTAAGCGTGAAACAGGTTCTTGGGCACCGTTAGTACCCTTGGACTCAATAGAAGTAATGCTTAAAGATCCATATTTCGAATATATTACCGACTTTGTAATAGAAACTATTAAAGAATTAACACCATCATTCCCAGATATAGAAACATATAAACATAATGATGATGAAATTACAACATGGCCTGTTAAACCTTATGTAATAAATGCTTGGGGTATATTAAATAAATCTTTTTTATCTAGAGGTCCAATGGTAACTAATACACCAAGATTACATCCACATAGACATATACCTGCAACGTGGACTTTTACATATTATATAGATGCTTGTGAAAATTGTTCGCCATTAATATTTTCTAATTGTAATGGAGAAAATGCTATTAAATCAAAAACAGGGAACCTAATTATATTTCCAGGTTGGGTAACACATAGCGTTGCTCCGCATAATTGCGAACATGATCGAATATCAATAGCAGGAAACGTAGCAATAGAATTATGATTGAAACTATTACAAAACAATTTCAAGAAGGTGGGGAAGTTTTTACAACTACATATCCTGATGCTGAATTAATAAAGCCAGCAATAAGTAAAATTGTCTTAGAGTATGATGAAGCAGAACAACAATATCATAAAGATCCTAATCAAACTACTTTTATAAATTCAGCAAAACATACAGGACCAATGCCTAATTTATTTCGTAGATTATTTGAAGAAAATGAACACTTTAAAGCAATAACTGACTTTGTTCTTAAAACAATAAAAGAAGCTGTACCTTTATTTCCTAATATGGATAAAATTAATAACGATCCTTTTATACTTGACTGTTGGGGTGTACTATATAAGCCGAATGCTTCTAAAGAAACTTGGACATTAGGATTAGAACCACATTATCATTGGCCAGCAACATGGGCCTTTACTTATTATGTAGATGCTTGTAATGAATGTTCACCAATAGTATTTCCTAATTGTAAAGACGCAAATATTCATACTCCTAAAACAGGATTATTAATTATTTTTCCGGGATGGGTAGCTCATGCTGTTCCACCACATAAATGTAAGCATAATAGAATATCAATAGCAGGTAATATAGCAGTAAACTTATGAGTGACCTAAATACAGAACGCATTTTATTTACAGAACCAATGTTTGTACATACAAACGTATATCCTAATGCTGAAAGTATGAAACCAATACTAACAAGTATTATACAAGAGCAAGGTGATCAACAAAAGTACGAAACGAATGTTAAAGCTCATATGACTACTTGGGATATGTATAAAAATGAGTACTTTAAATTAATAATTGAATTTGCAATAGAAACCCTTAAAAAAGAAATTGATCCGTACCCTACTGGAGAAACATATTGTACAGACGCCTGGGGTGCAATTTATAAAACTGGAGAAAACACTGATCCACACGCTCATTGGCCATCACTTTGGTCATTTGTGTATTGTGTAGACGCTTGTCCGAAGTGTTCTCCTTTAGTATTTCCTGGAGCAGGTAAAGCCATTAAACCAAATACTGGTTTAATAATTATATTTCCTGGAGATGTTTCTCATTATGTTCCAAAACAAGGATGTGAACATAATCGAGTAATTATATCAGGAAATATAACAATTAAATTGGAACAAGCACGATAAAAGACTTGACAAAGTGAGAAAAACATACTATAATATACACTTAACTGGAGGAATCATATGAGTGATCGAGTATACGGTCCTGACGAGAAGGACAAATTAACAAGATTGGTAAACGAAGGTAGTAACGTCCTTCAAGAAGTTGAAGATCTTCAAGCTGGACTTAAAGATACAGTAAAAGCAATAGCAGAAGAATTAGATATGAAACCTGCTTTGATTAATAAAGCAATTAAAGTTGCTTATAAAAGAGATTGGACTGTTCACGCTGAAGCATTTGATGATTTGGAGACATTGGTTGTTACCCTCGGCAAAGATAAGTGATAATTTTAAGTAAAGTAAAAAATTTCCTTAAAGAAAGTCATCGATTAAGTCCTACAGCATTTTATTGTGAAATGGTTGAGGCAACTTTTTTGATTTCAGCAAGTGCAATATTAACCTATACTGTACTAGACCCTGCAACTAAAATTTTTATTCCAATGTATTTTGTTGGATCTATGTTGGGTGTGGTTAGTGCAGTTATTCGAAAGGCGGCATTTGTAATACTCTTATGTTCGTGGTTTTCAATAATGAATGGTATTGCAATTTGGCGACTATTTTTATGATATATGTGGTAGACATAGACGGAACAATATGTTATACTGATGGTAGTAATTATAAAGAAAGCAAACCAATTAATGAACGGATAGAAATTTTAAATAAACTCTTTGATGAAGGAAACGAAATACATTATTGGACAGCCAGAGGTGCAAATTCTGGCAAAGATTATAAAGAGTTTACTAAGGCACAATTAAAAGGCTGGGGAGTTAAAGCAACATCAGTTAAAGTGGGAAAGCCCCATTATGATATTTGGATAGATGATAAGGCAATAAATGATAAAGAATACTTTTGGTACGGTCCTAAAGGGCTACGAACGAAATAACAATGAGGCGTCACTATGAGTTATGTAGACGCATTATTTGATCGTAACGCAGATCTAATCCGTGTTGTAGAACGCAGAGAAGGAAAGCGACACTTCACAGAATATCCTATAAAATATACATTTTATTATAAAGACCCTCGCGGTAAACATAAAAGCATTTACGGTGATCCTTTAAATAGAATAGTATCTAAGTCAACTAAAGACTTCCGTAAAGAACTAGCCATTAATAATACAAAGCAATTATTTGAAAGTGATGTTAATCCTATCTTTCAATGTCTAAGTGAAAACTATCTTAATGTAGAAGCACCAAAACTTAATGTAGCATTTTGGGATATAGAAACAGACTTTGATCCCGAACGTGGCTTTGCTGATCCTTCAGATCCGTTTATGCCAATAACTGCAATTAGTGTACATTTACAATGGATGGATACACTTGTTACTTTAGCAGTTCCGCCGAAAACAATTACAATGGAAGAAGCTAAAGAGCAAACTAAAGACTTCCCGAATACACATTTATTTGAAAAAGAAGAAGAGATGTTAAAAACATTTCTTGACTTAATTGAAGACGCTGATATATTAAGTGGTTGGAACTCAGAAGGTTATGATATTCCTTATACAGTTAATAGAGTAAGCAAAATATTAAGCAAAGACGACACAAGACGCTTTTGTCTTTGGCAACAACTTCCAAAGAAACGTGAATATGAAAAATATGGGCGTAAACTTGAAACATATGATTTAGTAGGTCGTGTACATTTAGATAGTTTAGAACTGTATAGAAAATATACATATTCTGAAACACATTCTTATAGATTAGATGCTATTGGTGAAGCTGAGATAGGTGAAAAGAAAACTGTTTATGAAGGTACATTAGATGAACTTTATAAAAACGACTTTAAAACCTTTATTGAATATAATAGACAAGACGTTGCATTATTAGATAAACTAGATCAAAAATTAAAGTTTATTGACCTTAGTAATGAACTAGCACACGCAAATACTGTATTACTGCAAACTACAATGGGTGCAGTAGCAGTTACAGAACAAGCAATTATTAACGAAGCACATGGTAGAGGATTACAAGTACCTAATAGAAGTAAGCATGATAGAGAACACGCAACCGCGGCTGGGGCTTATGTTGCATTTCCTAAGAAAGGTTTACATAAATGGATTGGGTCAATGGATTTAAATTCTCTATATCCAAGTGTTATTAGAGCATTGAATATGGACCCAGCAACTATTGTAGGACAATTACGTCCTATTGATACAGATGCAATGGTTGAAGAAGCAATGACATTAAAGAAAAAATCTTTTGCAGGTGCTTGGGAAGGTCATTTTGGAACACTTGAATATGAAGCTGTAATGGAAAGACGTAAAGACTTTGACATTACAATTGATTGGGAAGGTGGTGATCCAGAAATAATGAGTGCGGCAGAAGTTTATAAAATAATATTTGATAGTCGTAAACCTTGGATGTTAACAGCAAACGGAACTATTTTAACAAACGAGTTTGATGGTGTTATACCTGGATTATTAAAACGTTGGTATGCAGAACGTAAAGAACTGCAAGAAATGAAACAAAAAGCAATTGATGCCAGCAATAAAATTGAAATCGAATATTGGGATAAACGTCAACTTGTTAAAAAAATTAATTTAAACAGTTTATATGGAGCACTTTTAAATCCCGGTTGCAGGTTCTTTGATAAACGTCTTGGACAATCAACTACATTAACAGGTAGACAAATTGCAAAACATATGGCGGCAGAATCTAATAAAGTTATTACAGGCACATATGATCATCTTGGTGACTCTGTAATTTATGGTGATACAGATTCTGTATACTTTTCAGCATTTCCAATTTTGAAAAAAGAAATAGAATCTGGAGAAATACCTTGGACTAAAGAAAGTGTTATTAAATTATATGACCAGGTAGCAGAAGAAGTTAATAAAACATTTATTGAATTTATGGGTAAAGCATTTCATTGTCCTAAATCTCGTGCAGATGTAATTCAAGCAGGTAGAGAAATGGTTGCAGAAAACGGATTGTATATTACAAAGAAACGTTATGCGACATTAATATATGATGACGAAGGTACACGCAAAGATATTGATGGCCCAGGTAAAGTAAAAGCTATGGGTCTTGATTTAAAACGTTCTGATACACCAGAGTTTATGCAAAACTTTTTAAGTGAGTTATTGCTTATGGTATTAACTGACAAACCAGAAGCTGAAGTATTAGAACGTATTACAGCATTTAGAAAAGACTTTAAGTTACGTCCTGGATATGAAAAAGGATCTCCTAAACGTGCTAATAAAGTTACAGAGTATAGAAAAAAAGAAGAAAAAGCAGGTAAGGCAAATATGCCTGGACACGTTCGAGCAAGTATTAACTGGAATACATTAAAACGTATGAACGGTGACAAGTATAGTCAAACAATTGTAGATGGAATGAAAGTTATTGTTTGTAAACTAAAACAAAATCCATTAGGTTATACAAGTGTTGCCTATCCAACAGACGAATTACGTTTACCAGATTGGTTTAAGGAACTTCCATTTGATAACGAAGCTATGGAAGAAACTATTATTGATAATAAATTAGGTAATTTAATTGGCGTGTTAAACTGGGATGTACAAAGTACACTTCAACATAATACTTTTCAAACACTATTTGATTTTGGAGGCGAAGAAGACTAATGCATGGAATGATAGACTTAGAAACACTAGGAGTTAAACCTAATTCTGCTATACTAACACTTGGCGCAATTAAATTTAATCCTTTTACTGATGATGAACCCCACGATGGGTTATACCTACGCATTAATGTAGATGATCAAACTGAAATAGGTCGTACAATTGACGAAGATACATTAAACTGGTGGGCTAAACAAAAAGCAAGTATTAAAGACGAGGCTTTAAGCGATGAAGACAGAGTTGACCTGGATGAATTAACTAAACGCCTAAATAAATGGTGTGTTGGTTTAGATTACTTATGGGCTCAAGGTCCTATGTTTGATTTTGGTATGTTAGAAAACTTATATGAAATGTTAGGTAAGCCAGTGCCTTGGAACTTCTGGCAAATAAGAGATAGTCGTACATTGTTTGCAATGATGCCTAAAGACCCTCGTAAAGCAATACAGAGCGACGCACACAACGCCTTAGCAGACTCTTACTATCAAGCCAAGTGCGTACAACAAACATATAAACATTTTAAGATAACAAGGTAGGTAAAGAATGAGATTAATACAACCAATATTTGCTAGTACAAATTCTTCGTCATCCGGACTAGGAGCCGAAAACGGTATTTACGACTCTGGAAACGGTATTGTTGACCGTGTTAAAAAAGATATAGATTTAGGAGTTAATGAATTTTTACTATTTTATATTCCTGAAAATAAACTACTAAACGATAAACATAATTTTCTTAAAGTATCTAGAGTAGCACAACAACTTGCTAAACTTAATATTAAATTAAACGTAGATGTTTGTTTATGTGCTTATACAGAAGATGGACATTGTTGTATTACAGGTGATGACGAAAAAACAGAAGAACTATTAACAGAACAAGCAGTAACAATTTACGAAATGTCAGGTGCCACAGTTGCACCTAGTGATTGCCAGCCTAATACTGTTAAGAATATTAAAAATGCTAATAGTAAAATTCCTGTAATGAGTTACAGTACAAAATTTAGATCTAGTTTTTATAGTGGTTGGCGTAATGTAATGGGAATAGAAAAAGGTATAGTAAGACCTTATCAATTAGATGTTTCAGATAGAGATAAAGCTATTATCAAATCAGTAAAATATGCAGACGATGGTGCTGATGAATTAATGGTTAAACCAGGCATGACTAGTATAGATTTAATAGGGCCTATAAAACAAATCACAGGTAAACCTTGTGGAGCATTTCAAGTATCAGGTGAATGGTTATCAATTACTACACCTGAACAATTATTAGAAACGTACCATGTTTTTGAAAGAGCTGATGCAGATTATATGATATCTTATGGAGCAAGGAAACTATGCGGGTTGGTATAACATTTAGTACATTTGACTTATTACACGCAGGACATATTGCTATGTTACGTGAAGCAAAGGAACAATGTGATTACCTTATCTGTGGATTACAAATTGATCCGACAATTGATCGACCTGAAAAAAATAAACCAGTTCAAACTATAGTTGAAAGATATACACAACTAAAAGGTGTAGGTTATGTTAATGAAATTATTCCATATATTAGAGAAAAAGATATAGATGATATTCTTTTATTATACAATAATATTAATGTACGTATACTAGGTGTTGAATATGAAGGGAAAGACTTTAGTGGTAAACAAACTGGTGAACAGTTAGGAATAGAACACTATTATAATAAACGCAATCATAGATTTTCTAGTACTGATCTACGAAAACGAGTTATTGCTAATAACGTATACAATAAAAATATAACTTTAGCATTTGCTGGTATAATCTTAATAGATTGTTGGGGCGGAGAATGGGTTAAAACAAATCCTGATTCTGTTAATTTATATAAACGCCTAATAACATTTCTTGATGAACGTCCAGTTGAACATATTGTTTTTGCAACATATGGTGACCATGGTGAAGACAGACCTGTTGCTGAGATATTTAATGAGATGAAAGCATTTACAAACCCAACAACTTCACATATTACTACAATAGACGAATTTCATAATAAAGGTTTGAATTATGGAAAATGGCTTGTAGCAGGTCAGGCCTGGGGTGAATGTATTCACAAACGTAAATTAGGTATTGTAAACTTAATGCAAAATACTAATACAGAAGTATATATTAATCCCGGTTTAATTGACACTAAAAATTTTAAACAAGTCCAAGATAATGATATAGTGTTTGATATTAGAGTTGAATGGACTAAGGTTGGCGATTACTGGCGAGCTCATAAAGTAATTGAATACAGTACAAATATTGACGAACTTGATGCAGAATATGGTGCGTGATCGTCATTCAAAAAAAATATTAATAACTGGTAGCCAAGGAATGGTTGGCTCAGAATTAAGAATAAGATTGTTATATGATCATGAAATTCATACGCTTGATATTTTAGATGGTCAAGATCTTAGAGATTGTGATTTAGATTATGATGTAGATGTAATATTTCATTTAGCAGGAAAGAGCGGTGTCAGAAGAAGTCTTACACACCCAAAAGAATATTGGGAACATAATGTACTAGCATCAAAGAGATTATTTAAAGCATTTCCAAAAGCAAGAATTATATATGCAAGTTCAAGTACTGCAAAAGAACCTTGGAGAAATCCATATGCGTTATCAAAACATACAATTGAACGTGTTGCACCACGAAGAGCTTTAGGCCTGCGATTTACGACTATATACAATGGAGACCAAGAACCTAGGCCAGATATGTTTATACCAAAACTTCTAAGACGAGAAATTGATTTTATAAACAACAACCATAAACGAGATTTTATCCACGTTAGCGATATTTGTGACGCACTAATTCATTTAATGGACAAACGATTAACAGGTGTAATCGATTTGGGCACAGGAAAATCACACAAACTAAAAGATATTACAGACCATTTGGGTTTATATCCTAAATTAAAAATCGGAGATAAACACGAACGAACTGATAATCAAGCAGACATTTCAATATTAAAAAAGTCTGGCTGGAAACCTACGCTCGATATATTTGAGTATTTTAATGAGCGAGGACTACAAAAAAATGCTTGACTTTATAATAAAAGACACGTATAATAAACACTTAATGGAGAAAATCGTATGAAAGACATCTTACAAGATATCGTTGCCCATACACATTCACTAGGCTTTCTTAATCTAGTTAAGGTTACAGGCGACGACCAAAGTACTACTATCGAGAGTATGGCTGAGGATCGTTCTGTAATTTTATCAGCAACAACTAAAAATCCAGTTTCTGAATTTAAAGAAACATTTGGTATGCCAAACTTAGATAAGTTAGCCTTGCATTTAAAGAATCCGGAATATCAGAAAAATGCAAAACTATCTGTAGAAAAAGCAGATAGAAACGGAGTAACTATTCCGACACATATTCACTTTGAAAACGAAGCAGGTGATTTCCAAAATGATTATCGTTTTATGAATAGCGAAATTATTAATGAGAAATTAAAGTCTGTTAAATTTAAAGGTGCAACTTGGGAAGTAGAATTTGAACCAAGCATAGCGGCAATTAACAGAATGAAATTACAAAGTGCCGCACACGCAGAAGAAACTGTTTTTACAGTTAAAACAGAAAACAACACTTTAGTATTCTACTTTGGTGATCATTCAACACACGCAGGCTCTTTTGTATTTCAACATACAGGAATTGAAAAAGAATTAAAACATTCTTGGAGTTGGCCAGTAGCACAAGTACAAGCTATTTTAAGTCTTGACGGGAAGCAAACTATGAAACTTTCTGATCAAGGTGCTATGCAAATTAGCGTTGATTCAGGATTATCTGAATACAACTATATCTTACCCGCACAGAGCAAATAATGTTAGCAAGTTTTGTTTATGTAGGGCGTGAGGCTTTAGAAATGATGTTTTTAACTGTCATGGTTTCTACAGCTATAGGTTTAAATTGGAAAGTATATGTACCAGCTTTTATAGGATTACTAACAGGATTAGCATCTGGAATCTTTTTAGGTGAAGCATTAGAGGCATACGAAGTAGGTATGTATGCATTACTTTCTTTATTAATGTTTTATTTGTTCTTTAATAGTAAGAATATGGCGGCGCATATTAAACAACACGTCAGCTATATTAAAAGTGGACAAACAGGTTTGTTTGTAGGAATGTTTACAATATTCTTTATTTTTGCTAGAGAATTTATGGAAATATTTATTTTTATGTTTCAAGCAGTAAACAATACAAACGATGGATGGTTAGGGGCAGGACTTGCCATTGCATTAGTATTTGGTGCTTTTCCGTTAATAAGAAAACACATTAAAACACAAACACTATTTTCAATTACAAGATATACGTTTCTTATATTTGCTTTATGGTTTGGTTATGAGGCAATTGAACATTTGGGGTAACAAATGAATACAGACTTAACAACTGCACAAAAAGATTATGCAATATTCCTTCCAGCAATAAGTGGCTTCTTTGCAACTTATATAGGAAAACAACGACACGCAGAGTATGTTGAAAAAACTAGAGTGCCATCAAACTTCCCAAATGATGTAGAAAGTATGAACTGGTTAAACCCACAAAAGGGTTTATTCAAATACCATTGGAGTCTATATAGTGCAGGCCATGCCGAGTTAGACGTAAACAAACATTCACCTAAAGAAGATATGATTCGTAACAGGGATCGTAATAACAGTTGGCTACTTGGTGACTCAGGTGGTTTCCAAATTGGTAAAGGTGTCTGGGAAGGCGATTGGAAAGATCCTAGTTGTCCTAAAGCTAAAAAGAAACGTGAACAAGTTCTTACTTGGATGGATTCATATATGGATTATGGAATGATATTAGATATTCCAGCTTGGGTATCTCGTTCACCAGCAGGAGCAAAAGCAACAGGAATTGATAATTATCAAGATGCCGTTAATGCAACACGCATTAACAACGATTACTTTATGAAGAATCAAAATGGTAATTGTAAATTCTTAAATGTTTTACAAGGTGAAAATCATACTGATGCAGAAGATTGGTATCAGCAAATGAAAGACTATTGTGATCCTAAAAAATATAGCGATCATTTTAGGGGTTGGTCAATGGGTGGTCAGAATATGTGTGACATACATCTAGTATTAAAAAGACTGGTAGCATTACGTTTTGATGGACTATTGGAAACAGGTAAACATGACTTTATGCACTTCTTAGGTACATCTAAACTTGAATGGGCGGCCTTACTAACTGACGTACAACGAGCAGTTCGTAAATATCACAATCCAAACTTTACAGTTACATTTGATTGTGCAAGTCCTTTCTTAGCAACTGCAAATGGACAAGTTTATATTCAAACAGAAACACAAGATAGAGCTAAATGGGTGTACCGAATGGTACCGAGTATAGATGATAAGAAGTATGCTACAGATTCTCGTTTATTTAAAGATGCAGTATTACAAGACGGTATATTTAAAAACTTTGAAAATTCACCTATAACGGACGGATTAAAAGTTTCAGAAGTATGTTGTTATAAGCCAGGCGACCTAAATAAGATAGGTAAAGAAGGTAGAACTAGTTGGGATTCATTTAGTTATGCAATTCAAATGGGACATAATGTTTGGCATCATATTAATGCAGTACAAGAAGCAAACAGACAATATGATAATAATGTAATTCCTAAAATGCTAGTTGATGAACGATTTGATAGAGTTTACTTTAGAGATATTATAGAGGCTATATTTGCAACAGATAATAAAGATACTGCAATGGCAGTAATAGAAGAATTTAATAAATTTTGGATTTCGGTGATAGGAACTAGAGGTATGACAGGTAAACGAACTGTGAATGCAAGTGCTCAGTTTAATTCACTATTTGATGTGTCCGATGGTACAACGCCACTAGTTGAAGATGATGAGTTCACTGAAGAGCATGAGCATAAACTAGAGGAACTGGAGAATGAGCAAGAACAAACGACAGAGGCGACTTAAGAAAGAATTCCGTTATCTACATAACAAAGTAGAAGAAATGGAAAAAGACCGAGATGGAGATAGGTCTTGGGAATCAAAGGCAATTATAAAAAGGCACAAAAAAATGAAACTCCGAATAAAAGATAAATTGGAGCAATTGGAAGAATTAGATCATTGACTTATTAGTATATTGTGTTATAATAAGACAATAATCGTATTTTAGGCAAACAAGAGGTAAGACAATGAAAACTTTTATGCTGTTACTGGCTTTTACATTAACTGAGCCGAACGGTTTTCAAAGGGACGAGATCGTAAACGTTCTTTCTAGGCATTTTGATACTAAAACTGAATGTGTTGAATTTGTACAAGATTGGGAAGGTACTATTAGATCACGTGGACTTGAAGCTGTACAAGGAATGTTAAAAGACGATTGGACTGTTGAACTAGTCCATGTTGGGTGTACAGAAAAGCCTATTTTAGAAGTAATTTCTAAAAACGACGAAGGCGACGCACCTTTTGAAAGAGATGAAGGTGGAGAATAACAAATGAAACGTGTTTATAATGATGGTGTAGAATCCGGAGTAAAATTTTTTACTGGGTTCGAAGTTGAACATACACCTGCATTTGATATGGACACATTGTTTGTTGTTGGACCACAACCATTAGATGATATTCTTAAACACGCCGAACATCAAGGTAGCCAACATATCTATCTTGGTGCTAACCAAAGTTTCCACGTAGACTTAATACAAAATCATACAGGTGAAATTAAATTATGGTCGGAGAGTATCTTAGGATTACTCGACAAAGGCTTTTGGGTAACTCTTGATTATGATATCAAGTACCACAATTGGGTAATACAACAAGAATATAATGATTATGAAAAATTTATTTCACAGATTAGTGTTAAATTACCAAACATTGATCAGTTAAACTATAATGCTTGTATTAAACTTGATGACGAGAATTTTGATGCAACTAATCCTGGAGTTTGGATACATCAAGTACACGACTTGATGGATCGAAACAAGTTTACAAGATGGGATGATTATTCAAAAGACGAACCAATAGAGGTTGACAAATAGCACGGAAGGTACTATACTAATGGTAGCAATAATGACAATGGACCGAATGGTATTAGAAAATATGAAAAAAGAAGCAGACGAGAAACGCATACGAAACGCAAAACGTATGATATGGGTTACGTTCCGCAAAGAAGGGATACATAAGTATCCTGCGGCACTTGATGACCCAAAATTAGCTACTGGAGATAAGTTTGATGTATCCTTTTTAGGATACCCACACAGACATACATTTCATTTTAAAGTAGCGATCGATGTATTCCATGATGATAGGGATATCGAATTTATACAATTTAAACGATGGTTGGAGGAACTATATGAAGGGGAACTAAATGTAGACTACAAATCTTGTGAGATGATGGCCGATGACTTATATGAAAAAGTTAATAGCCGTTATCCAGGTAGAACAGTACACATTGACATTTCTGAAGATGGCGAAAACGGTTGCCATATTCAATATGCACATAGCTAGATGAAGGAGAAAACATCGTGGGCTACTTTGCGGAACGACCCGACGTAGTGCAGATCTTTGATGATCTTGATAAGTTACGCGACTTTTGTCGCTTTGAAGGATACAAGTTCGATGAGCGAGACTTGTATAATAAAAAGTCTAAAGTTTGGCAGGCATTTTTAGATCCTGAGAAGGCTAGAAAAGAACGCCAAGCGAGAAGTCGCTTTAGAAGGAATAAACGAAAACAATGACAATTTATATTGTAGACATAGAAGCAGTTGATACTAGATACACCAAGCAATGGAAGGAGTATCTACCCGTACAACTACGGAAAGCTACAAGAGAAGAAGTTGTTGTAATTAGTGGAGGAGAAACTCCTCAGGCTACAACGCCTGGGGCTTTTCTTAACTTTGGTGGTACCAATGTTTACAAAAGTAAACAACTAGAACAAATAGGTGAAATGTTTTGTAAAGGAGAAGTTAAAGATGGTGACTACTTCTTATATACAGACGCATGGAATCCTACTGTTATACAATTAAAGTATATGGCAGAGTTGCTAGGTATAAAAATTAAAATTGGTGGTATGTGGCACGCCGGTAGTTATGATCCAGCAGACTTTTTAGGTAGATTAATCGGCGATGCACCTTGGTGTAGATTTGCAGAACAATCTATGTTTGAAACATATGATCAAAACTTTTATGCAACAAAATTCCATATTGATATGTTTCTTGAAAGTTTTAAAAATGCATCTCCAAGTAAAATAATTCGTACAGGCTGGCCTATGGAGTATCTAGCTAACAGTTTAGACTCTTATAGAAATATGCCAAAAGAAAATTTAATTCTTTTCCCACATAGAATTGCACCAGAAAAACAACCAGACATATTTAGAGACCTAAGAACACAATTGCCAGACTATGAATTTATAGTATGTCAAGACCAAGAATTAACAAAAAATGAATATCATAATTTGTTAGGTCGTGCTAAAATTGTGTTTAGTGCTAACTTACAAGAAACATTAGGTATAAGTTGGTACGAAGGTGCGTTAGTTGATACTATACCAATGGTACCAGATAGATTAAGCTACCAAGAAATGGGTTTAGACGAATTCAAATATCCATCTGAATGGACAGCTTCATTTAAAGCATACACACATCATAAAGAAAAAATCACAGAAAGAATTAGAGATTATATAGAAAACTATGACGACTACATTCCTTTAGTGCAAAAACAGGTTGCTAAATTAAAAGCAGACTTCTTTAGCGGTCAGAAACTATATGTGTGCTTAAGGAATTGCAAATGACAATTGATACAAAAACATTACCAAACCAGCCGTTTAAAATATCATATGATACTACTCCGGCTATAGCAGGAGAATCTGATTCTAGTTATACTGTATCATTTGATGCTAGTACAAACTATGGTACTGTAACAGCACCTAGTACACCTATTAATATAAACATAGATAATAATGCTTTAGGAACTGAATGGCAGAGACAGACATTTGACAATTGGCCATCAGAAGTAATTATTGAAGATATGATTAAAAAATATCCTGGTCTCAAGATCCAATATGAAAAATTTAAAACTGTCTATGATCTAGTTAAAGATGATTATACATACGAGGAACCTCAAAATGATGGGTCTGTTTAAAAATAGAAAACGAGTTATATATGATCGGTATAATAAAATTCCGTATTTGGTTAGGTATTATTTGTTTTTAAAAGATAGAAAAAGGTTTCCGTTTAACCTCACGTTACATAAAATTTTAGTTAGCGACTTAGATGACTTACATGATCATCCATGGGATTATTTTACGATTATTTTAAAAGGTGGATATTACGAACACACACCTGAAGGTAAATTTTGGCGTGGCCCAGGACATTTTCGTTTTTGTAAAGCACAATCTTTACATAGACTAGAACTTAAAAAAGATACAGACGGTAACGAAATACCGTGTTGGAGTTTGTTCTTTATGGGACAAAAACAACAAGACTGGGGATTTATAAGAAACGGTGAATGGATTAATAACGAACAGTATTTAAAGGAAAAATACGGAGTATGATAGTAGGTAGTCACATTGATGGCAGACTTAAAATTTATGACGAGGCTTTTTCAAGTGAAAGAATAAAAGAACTTGAAACAGAATGTGCAAATTTAAAATTTACTTTTGGGGCTTATGATAATGTAGAGAACCCTGTTCCAACAGGAATGGCTTGTGAAGGAATAACAAATACTGCAACTTTTAAATTTTTATGGGAATTTTGTGAAAAGAATTGTCCTGAAGTTAACAAGTTAGCACTTTGGAAATCTTCTTGTAATTTCTTTGCACCAAATGAAAATGCTTTGTATCATAACGATGATGATACTCCTGAAGCAATAACATTAATATATTATGCAAATAAATTTTGGGATATTAACGATGGTGGTGAAACAAAACTTTTTACAGATGCTAAAAAAATGATTTATGCAGTAGCACCTATACCTGGGCGTATTATTACGTTTCCAAGCACTATGTTACATACTGCAACAGGATTTAGACATAAGCAACGGTTTACACCTGCTTTAAAGTTTGTTACAGAAGAAACATTAAAAAGAAGACAAACGAACATTAAAGAAGAAGGCCTGGGTCCACATGATAGTGGAGAAGGATTACAACAAAATAAAATAAGGATTATAAATGGTTAAAAAACATTATTATAGTTGGACTAACATAGAAAATATGTGCAAACAAATTGTACTTGGTATGTATAAAGATATGTGGGTTCCCGATTACATAGTTGGAATTACAAGAGGGGGTAATATACCAGCGGCGATATTAAGCAATATGCTAGATATTAGATGTGAATCATTAAAGGTTGCTTTACGTGATCATGCTAGAAAAAATGAATCTAATACATGGATGGCTGAAGATGCTGTCGCAAAAAGAAAAAATATTTTAGTAGTAGATGATATTAATGATTCAGGTGCTACTTTTAAATGGATTAGTCATGATTGGTGTCTTAATGATCAATGTACTAATGTTCGCTTTGCAGTTTTAACTGAAAACTTATCAAGTGAATTTCAAGGTGTTAATTATTGGTGTCACGAAGTAAACAAAGCTGAAGAAGATGTATGGTTAGTATATCCTTGGGAAAACGTTGGTGCATATAGAGATGACTAATGTTATACCGTTTAAAAAGAAAAAAGAAGTTTTCGTTTTAAAATTTAAAACAGCAGACGTTATTCAATTTTCAAAACGTGACGAGCATAAGGATATTATGTTAGAAATGCAACAAAATAAAGGTACCGCGTGGGTACCAGCACTTAACCTTAACGATGCCCGTAAGAGATTACATACAATGATGAACATACTTGAATGGGTAGAGGAGCATGATAAATGAAACTAGAAGTTGGAGACCGTATTAAATTTAAGGCCGCGACTAGATGGAATTGCGGGGCTGTTTGGCGTAAGGTCAACGGCTTCTGGATGGACACACCTCAACCAACCGTTAGGTACGGTGGCTGGTCGAATTTCGCCGTAAGACTAGGTGAAGTTCTTGAAGTTGAAAAGGGAGATGCAAATGAAACTTGAAGAAACCGTTTGGGCTTTAAATAGTAAACCTTTCGTCGATACTAAAGACTTTGTTGTATATAAAGACAAGTATCCAGTAACTGAAGGACATTTATTATTTGTTCCTAAAGTAGAAGATTGGGAACATTTAGCAAAATGCTATAAAGCCGCCTACCAATGGGGTTATGATTGGGTACAAAAAGGATATTGTGATGCTTATAACATTGGGCAAAACGTTGGTCGTGAAGCAGGACAATCTATAATGTATGCTCATGTACATTTAATTCCTAGACGTAAAGCTGATGTATCTGATCCTACAGGCGGAGTACGTCATGCTATTCCTGACAAGGGGAACTATAAAAAAGACTGGAAAGAGTTTGGAGATCCAAAAGACGACGACTCTAAACAAATGAGATTATTTGAATGAGAATTGCCGCTTTAGGTTGTAGTCATACAGCAGGATATAATATTAAGAATGCTCCAGGTGACGATGTTCCGTTAACACAAGAGAACTGGCCTTTTGCCGGAAGATGGCAGAAGAATAACTGGGCAGAAGAATATATTAATAGTAAGAATGCTGACGGTGTAATCTTTGCAAGAATAGGAATCGGTTGGTATGAATACAGCGAGTGGCTATCTTTTCTTTTTAAAAAATATAATGATATTAAAGAAGTTATAGTACAAAATACTTATTGGAATCGTTTTCGTGTAACAGCTATTAATCCATCAGATTACGAACATATGATTCCTTTAGAGGCATTATATAAGCACGAAACAACTAAAGGAAAAATTGATTGTTGGACAAAGCACGTAGAAGTAAGAGATAGTGATAATCCTAACTTCAGAGTGATTGATGCTCCACATCAAATTAGAGCCAAAGATTATGTAAATACAGTTAACATTAACATAACTCACCACCCTCGCTTTCAATGGCTTGAACCTAATTTACGCCAAATCACTTATATGGAAGGTAAAACATGGTTAGAAATCATGAGCCTGAAATCACAGCGAGAATGGTTAAAAGAAATATATATTTTACAAACACTCTGTAAGGAATATGGAGCCGAATTAAAACTATTTGGCTTAAACAAACATACTTGGATCCCTGACAAAATGAATGACTATTTCAATTTTGACAGTATTCAAGTAGCAAAGGATTCTGTTGAAGAATGGTTTTCACAGAATAAACGGATTGATATTCAAAAACATACTGTTGATGATGAGCACTACTCGAAAGAGATTCATCGCATGATTGCTTTGGAGTATCTTCCGTCTCAATTTAGTAACAACAACTTATAAGGAGAAAACAATGCGAGAAAAACTATTAACCGCCTTTAAGGCACACATGGAAGGACAGATTGCAAAGTCAGTAGCTAATGTTGAGGTATTACTCAATAATACTGTTGGCGTGGCAGACCATCCGGATATGATTGCTACTCTAGGCACGGAAATAGAATTGATTGCCAAGTATAATGATATGCTTGAAATGGCTAATAAACATTTCTAAAATACTTGACAAGAACCTAAATATACTGTATTATAGTATATTAAAGTATGGCAATCCCCTGCCTTAACATCGGAGAAATATATTGGGAAAAGTAAGTACACAAATTCGAAAAAGACTAAAGGACGCAGGAATTAGATTTCATGCTAATGATAATATTAGCAAACATATCTATGAAAACGAGAAAGAACAACTAGAACAAGAAGTTCGAGAAGCATTTCAAACTGTTCTAGATGCACTTGTAATAGATACAGAGAATGATCATAACACTCGTGATACAGCAAAACGTGTTGCGAAAATGTACGTTCGTGAAATTTTTGGAGGTCGGTTTAATCCACATCCTGCGGTAACA
>Ga0315318_10000079_pt1 | contig 36435 bp, 32 predicted proteins | sample M1200m3416metaG_FD_203703 | JGI IMG/M metagenome (GOLD analysis project Ga0315318, IMG submission 203703) | Ammonia-oxidizing marine archaeal communities from Monterey Bay, California, United States - M1 200m 3416 | ecosystem: Environmental > Aquatic > Marine > Coastal | place: USA: California... | reverse complement strand
GGTAGGTGGCCTCGTAGACCAGCACCTTGTCGAGCGAAGGATGGTCCCTGACCCTATCCCAAAGCCGTTTCCCGAGCATGTCGTCAGTAGCCGTGATGCCCCACCGCGTGGGGACTAACTTCCTACTGCCCTCCCGGCCGAGAAGTCCAGAGGAGAGTAGGCGGGAGATTTGAGCTTCTCCAATTGAGGCCTCAGTCAGTTCATCCATCGCATCAGCAGCCAGCAGGTCATCCTCGTTGGCAACCGAATCTACTTTCCTCGGGATGCTGGCATGACCGACGATTTCGGCTCGTAGCACCTCTCCAGAGGGGCCGAGGGGAGTACTCATACTGTCGAAGGTGGGACTCCTACCTACCATGATTGGCCTAGCGAAGTCAAGCTCCACATCCACGCTCTTCTCGGCCATAGCAATCTCCTGCGTGGTCTCCAGCATCGCGCCGGGCGAAGCGGTGCTGCCGACAGACATCACGCTGCCACCAGTGATGAGATTGGCATGTTGGGCCGCAACCTCTTCTAGAGGCCTTCCGAACAGGTCGGCAGGGTCACCGCTGGCCATAGGCACGGCATCGGAGTCTTCTGGGACCCAAGCCGCGCTAGGACCCGCCCTTACATCAGGGTAGCCGTACCTGCCTACGAACAGCGACGGCGGGCTCGGCCCGACCAGCTCGCTGACCGAGCCCGTTTGCACCACAGGGAGCCTTCCTCTGATGTCAGCGAGCAGGGGGCAGGGGGAGATGCCACACATACCCCGAGTACCACGGCATTCGATACACTCCGGAAACATCGCTATGAAATCGCAATCGGATGCTCTTAGGCATACTGCTCTGCGAACGCAGGTAGGCGGCATTCAAAGGGACCATTCCTCTCCGGCAGGCGGGGAGAGGGATGGCTCGGATTCCAGCGGTCATACTGCAGCATTTCATCGGCCTTTCGGACTACGAGCGCAAGCTGGCCATAGACAAGGCATCCAGAGAGCTCGGCATGACCGTCGAGCAGATTGAGGACGAAATCGAGAATTTTCAGAGCGGCGGCTTCAATCAGGATCAACCAGCCGCCGCACTCCCAGTTGAAGCGCCGCGTAAAGAGTCAATTTTCAAGAGACCGAAGAAGCAGAAGGAAGGGGGCCCGGAGTTCGTCGACGACTCTCACAAATACCGATTCCGATATGATCCCAGCGTGGCCGGAAAGGCCCGTCAGGACAAGGCGACTCAAGCCATCGCCTGTCCACACTGCAAGGCCGCGCTCGGAATTCCAGAGAAACGCCCAATCAGGGTCACATGCCCCGCGTGCATGATGGATTCGACCTTTGAGGACTGATTAGACTCCCCAGAACCGGTTTTCTCCTCTGGCACCCTCGTCCTCAGTAACCGATTGCACAGCTGTCCTCAAGAGGTAGTATCCAAGTATTGCGAATACGGGCATTCCCCAAGTGTCTGAGACACTCTGGTAGTCGAGACTGAAGTCAGACCCTCCCATCTCTATGAGTATGACCACCAGTGCGGCCTTGGCGAAGGCGTACACCACCCCTCCTAGGCCCAATAGTAGTACGCTGCGACCAGTAAAACTCCCCTCCTTCCACCTAAGAACTCCTAGGGAGAGTGCGAAAGAGAAGGCGGAGACGACAATCCAAGTGAGGGCCTCATTGATGGCGATGGCCCAGACGGCTACGTCTCTGTTTACTGCGTCGACATTGAATTCACTACCCAGCCAGGCTACGTATCCATCGATTTCGATGTTCGTGGCTGAGAACACCTGGTATGCGGTAAGGATGGATAGCAGTATTGAGACAATCGAGAGACCCCAGAGAAGAGACGACCATATTCCTCCGCTAGCGCTCTCTCGCATATCAATAATCAAACGCTCTAACTGATGTTCCCAACCGAGTCCTTTGGCGAGCAACCAGATGCCGATGAATAGAGGCATTGCGCCGATGAGAGCCCCACCTCCTGGGATGATGAGGCCGAGCCCGATAATCATCAGGAAGATGGCGGCAGGAACCAGTAGTTTAGCTCGCCAGCGCGGGTCATCGATGGCCTTAGCAATGTAGTAGTAGGTACTCTCAATGCCCTTGGACTGTCTTACAATCACCTTCTCAACATGGTCGACGCGAACCCTTGAGGTGATGATGGGGAGAGAAGCCTCATCATCCGCTCCGTCGGTGATTAGGACAGCGGAGTCTGGTTGGAACTCTTGGATGACCTCATCCAGTTGCATTGCGACGGCTCGATCACTGCGCGGACCGACCCGAACATCTCCTGTAAGTAGGGCGATTTCTATCTCATCATCGCCTTGGGCGTTCTCAACTAACCTGTCGTGATGGTGCAGGGCACCAAGGATGGCGTTGGTGTCAGATTCCTCAGGATCGGCTATGCCCAGACGCAGAGCGGCCGTTAGAGTCGCCTTGCGACCGATGACGGGACCTCTGATGCCAGCCTTTACTCCAAGGTCATTGTCTCGGTCGACAGTCAGTACGAGAGTCCTCACCATGCCTACTCATCCGGTATGGGCTGCGATGTAATGCTGGCCCATATCAAGAATTGGCCGACTCGACCTCTTCCTCAACGACTTCGGGCTCTTCCGTGACCTGCGGCCCCTCGCGGTAGCGGCTACGCTGCTTGGCTCTGATATACTTCAGTGGATGACTCATCCACTCCTGGTCGCAGAGCCTGTCGTCACCAGGCTGCACTGGGCATCTCGCAGAGGTCTTCAAGGCGGCGCAACCGTGCGGTGTGTAATCACGCTCGTAGATTTGATTCACTTGGTAAGAGGTGGTATCTGCACTGTAGTCAGGTGCGTTTGCGAAGAACGAGCATGTCTGTTCCTGCGGCATCCCAATTGACTTTGAGAAGGCAGCTAGAAACACCCTCCCGACATGGTTTACGTTTACTCCTTGGTTCAATTCGGAGACTGCCGACTCGAAACATGGTGGCCAGTCATCCCTAACCGCAGCCGTCATCGGCATCTCTGCCTGTACGCGCTCTGAGAGCAGCCCAGTGATGCGCTCGACCGGATCGGCGAACAGAGCCGCGAACTCTTCACTCATCCTGTCCATTCTTTCTGTGCAGGTCTGGTTCAGGTTCTCTCTGATTCTCTCTTTCAGTAGCCTCGCAGTACGCTGCCTACTACTCTCCCCTACAGCCGCATCCATGCACACCCATCCCTTGGTGACCGGCCGATTGGCCAGATGCCAGTAGGCGCCCGAGATTTTTGGGCACAGTTCTATGAAGTCGGCCATCGGAATCCAGTAAACCACCTCGTCAGAACCCGAGCCCATCTCGCTTCTGATTCCTGACAAGTAGGAAGCAGCCAACAGCTCAAAATTCTCCGAGTCCATTCCGAATAATTGGTCGGCCCTAGTCGCCTCACCCTCTATCCATCGGGCCAACAGCCTCTCGTTGAAGGAGGCGCAGACGACCAGCATAGCGTGTAGGAACGAAAGCACCTCAGTCATCCTTCCTATCTCTGTTGACATGTCAACAGTAGTCGCGATGTCGGCACCGTCCTTGTGCATCACACTGTCGAGCAGGCGTAGTCGCCCCCGGGTCCTGACGTCCTCCAACCAAGGCTCGTCTATCAGGTCCTCGACCGAGATTCCATTTTTCTCTAGCACGCTGCGCATGTGCTCCCTGCCTTGGGGCAGGAAGGGATAGCGAGCTAGCAAGACCTCGTCCTCCACTGATGGCAGTGCAAGCGGCATCGGCATTGGCAAGCAGTGGGCCGCGAGGGTTATTCAACACTCACCGTACCCTTCTACTGGAGCGAGGCCACATGGACAGACCGACCGACCTTCTTCCAGTCGTCGACGAACTGCTTGCCATCCAGACGGAAGTCCGCGAGCACTTTGGATGGAAACTCGATCCTGACTCCAATAGTGCTCTGTCTCTCCTCGAAGCGGTCGAGGTATCGGAGATCAATGACTGGACCCGCCCCCGCAGGGCTGCCACAGTGGCGGGTCTGATTCGGAGGATGGTACTCAGGCCCACAGAAGTGGCAGTTCTCGGTGCGGCTGTAGAGGCCGAAGAGGTTCTGCGAGCGCTGGAACGCCCGATCCTGCTGGTCGCAGCCGACGGCTCCGCAGGCGTTCTCTCGACGTTGCCTGACTCGACAGCAGAGCGGGCCTGGTCGCGTCTGGCATGCGTCGTCAGCGATGGTGACGGTGGCCAAGGGATTATCGAGGCGGTCAAGCGGGGCATACCTGTCTTCCTGCACGCCCACGGCGACAACGTCGCTGAGTGGGAGTCACTACTGGAGATAGCTGCAGGGGCATCAACACCCTCATCTCTTGTGCTGACTCACCAGACTCCCGCAACGATTCCCGGCATGCACAATCCCGGAGGATTCACCGACGGGGACCGGGCTGCGTGCGTGGTCCGCTCTATGGGCGTGCCTAAGGAGGCAATCACGATGCTGGGCACTAGGACCGATGTCGTAGGCAGGTGGTCTGGAGTGACCGATGCTGAGATCAAGATGGAGAAGCTTCAGTGGATGGATAAGGTCCTGCGGACCCTAGAAATCGATTACTAGACGAAGTCGTTGAGCGTCATCACAGTGACCGTGTCATCGTTGAACAGAGAGTCAACGCTGTCAGTCATCCAAGCGACGCGTTGCTTGGTATAGTCGTCAACGCCGTACCTCTCGATGACGTTCCGGGTAATCTCGATGTACTTACGAACCGCTCCTTCGGAGACCGTTAGAACGACATTGCCTCCACACAGAGTACTGTCACCGTCTCTTGAGCCGACCAGACCACCACCCATCGAAACGGTCTGGATGCATTTGCCCGCTAGCGGCATCCTGCGGTACGAATAGGCACATTTGACGCAGCGAACTTTCTGACGTGTGAAGGCCATGAGATTTCCACGTAGGTCGGGAAGGAAGTGAGATTCGATGACCTGCGAGGCTACACGCTGCGCACTGACAGGCCTCAAATCAGTTCCGAGAGCCAGTTGAGCGAGCATCTTGTCCTCCATCGTCTTGAGGGTCTTGTACGACGAATTCTTCGGGCCAGTGTCGAGTCGGCCCGAGTCATGAGTCCAGCCGTACCCGCGAATTTCCCCCACAGCGCCAAGCCTGTTACTAACCAAGTCAACAATCCCTTCTATCTCGCTCGGGTGTGGCTGCGACTTCGTCGCCTCGTAGAATGCTCGATTGTAGAACCATGAACAGTCGACGTTGAGAGCCTCCTTGTCAATCTCGCTCGGATTGATGCGTGTGCTCAGGACTAGAGGAGCGTCCATCCGACCACCTCTGCCTGCTGGCAAGATTGATCTAGAGAAATTCAAGAGACCGTCTAGCAGCATCATCAAACTGTCCTCATCACCATCGCAGTTGCGCCTCTTCGCGGCGTGGAACAGGGGGTGCGCATATCCAGCAGAGGCACCGGTCCAGCCAATGATTCGGCACAGCACACCGCCAGATGTATGCGGCGCGAGCCCGATAGCTAGATGACCCACTAAATCAGACTCGTCAGAAACCTCGTAGAAAGGCTCCATTCCATAGAACCGTACCAACAAGTCATCGACGAAGTGGCATGTGTTCAGGAGATGACTCTTGGCTAGTATGGAAGGCACAAAGTCCTGAGGTAACAACTCAAGCATCTGCTCGTTCGATTCGAGAGGTGCACCGAAGATGTCGTGAGAATATCCTAGATCATGCAGCTTATTCCAGGGAGTGCCTATTTCGTTAGGTTTGAAGTGAGTAATTGGGACATCACTCATGTCGTAGCGTGAGGTGCCATCGCGGAACACCGAGACTTCATGCTTTGCTCGCAATATCCCTTTTTCGATTGGTTCAGGAGTCTGGTCTATTGAGACTAGGCCCTTGACCGCCTTGATTCTTTTCGGCACTCTATCAAGTCCGAGCGCACGCCTCTTGACTTCCAGAATACCGCCCAGTGGAACACTAGTTCTCTGCCCCTTCCTGCGTCTGAACTGCCCGCCCCGACGCTTGCTCTCTTGAGTGCGCCCCCCACACTCAACCGCTTCTCCCGGGGCCAGTCGGTTATGGCATCTCAGATGTGGGGACTCTTGCCCACACTTGTCGCACAAGCGCGGCCCCATCTCGACTCGGATGACGCCCTTGCCGGCGGCCTGCCCCAACAGTCGCTGTGGCCCACCGTTCTCGCCTATTGGGTATAGAGCATGGACCATTGGCTTCATCTCGCGCACTCCGGCTTTCTCTGGTCTACCCATTCGGGACCCCACTCTACACGGAACTGAGTCCTCCCAACGGAGTTTCGATAGACGTCTGACCAACCACAGAGAACGGTCAACCTCATGTTCGTCAATGAGCATCCTAGCTTTTCTCAGAGCATCCTTGTTCACAGGTCCAAGATTCTCGATTTCATCTGCTGCAGCTTTTCCCGCTGCATCGGTGTCTCCTATCCCAAGTCCTTCCTGCCTTGCTGCTGTCTCAGCCTTCATCCTGACGATCGCCCGCCGCCCCTCCAAGTCCTCTAGACGAGCATCCTCCTGTGCCATGATGTCCGTTGCTTTGCGAATCCTGCTTACTCTGTCGTCAATGTGTGGGCCGGCCTTCACTGTGATACGCACAGCCCCATTGTGAACCTCAAGACCGAGCCCTTCAACCAACCCCTCCCAGTTCGATGATATCACGATGTCATCTCCTTCGTGCTGATGCTCGATTCCAAGAGTCATCAGAGCAGATTTCAGGATACCGTGGTTGTGTACCATGGTCCACCCGGGCCAGACTCCAGTGGAAGGAGTTGGTAGCCCAATATCTTCGATGAATGTGTCTGGTGACCAGACGGCAACACCATCGTGTAGCCGCAACTCTTCATCCTTGATTGACGAACCCAGAAGTGCCTCAATTACTGTAGGTGCGAAAGACATTGGCATGTCCGACCACCATAGGTTCCACGGCGGCGGAACTGCCGCACCATACTCCATATTCATGGCTCGTGCAGATTCCCAATTCATATCCAAATCGCGCAGATACAGGAACCATTCTCGCTGGCGCCAACTACGGTCCAGAGAACTCTCACCGCTTCGCTCGATAGCGCCGTTGAACGGTATTCCTATCGGCAGTTCCGACCTCTCGACTCCAAGAATCCGGGCGAATGTAACGACCTTGTCGGGATGATCTAAGGAATCCGCGAGGTCGGACGCCCACCAGTCTCTGTTATAGCCCGATGGAACAAGTTTCATGTTATTCTCGCGGAACTCGCCAAATCCCGAGAGTATCTCTCCAGAGTCCCATATAGTGATTACTTCAGCGGAACAGGATTCCCACTCTTCGACTGTAGAGATTCTACGGAAGGAACCATCTCGCAGAAGTACCGTAGGCCCATCTATGTCGACACAAGGAGTGACTGCGCACGCCTTTCCAGGGCGCTCGGTTTTCATCTGAGTCCCAACCGAAAGAAACCCACCATGGGCCTGCATGGATACAGGGTTTATTCCTGCGGCAGCAAGACCGGTGGCACGACTCCTCCCATACCTAAGCCGAAACGAACCCGGCTCCCCAGGCTCCCCGAATACAGGTCGCCCGGCGATGACATCTTGCATGTATTTACCATTCTTTGGAATTTCTCTACGATGGAAATATTGACTCCCATCTTCTCCTTCTCCACTTTCTTGTTTTCCCTTTGTGGTAAATTCTGAGATGAAGCCCCATCCTGGGATTTTCAGACGCTCGGTGTGCTTCTGGATCTTCGGAGCCTTCAGGCATAGACCTTCTCCGATTACGAGCAACACTCCACCTCGAATTCTAGTACGAGGTGAATTGTTGGGATTCACGATGTTACGAACTTCCTTGTAGCCCGCACACTCCTGCTTCTCAGTCTCCTCTCCGTTAATCATCACCGGGCACGCCCGCACGATAACCTCTATTTCCTCAGGAGGAGGCTTGTATTGTAGGCCGACACGGTAGAGGCCAAATTCTTCCTTGACTCGTTCAACTTCTGGCGTCGTCGGGATGTATCTCCCGATGCCGAGTTCACGACGTATCATGTCACCAATAAGGACACTCAGCGCTTGACCTGTACCGCCCGCCGCTCTTATGGGCCCGGCGAAGTCGATGGATAGAAACTCGGATCCATCGGCGTTGTTCATGATACGCACTCTTCCGATACCGTCGAGCGGGGCAACTAGGATTGCTTCCGTCAGTACTCCGAGACCGACCCTTAGTCCGGAGTCGATGGCCTCGGCGATGTCATTATTCCTTGCATACATCCTCCGTGCTACATCAAGGGCTATCTCGATAGCAGCGGTCTCCCTATCTGTGGTCAGCAGGAGATTGCGCAAGTCGTCCTCAATACTCATTCCGTCGAGATACTCTTCAAGCAGCTTTTCAGTTCTGCTTGCTAGGTCGGTGGTACGTGGGATTTCAACCTCATCTGAGAAATCAAGGCCTTTGGCCTTGGCCGCATCAGCGATGAGGAAGACCTCGTCCGCGCGTCGGTCCAACCAACTCTGATACGACGCACGCTCGGCACTCATACGACCCTCGTCGTACTCCGCAACATGCCTTTTATCCGAACTCATGTACACACGCTCCGCCGCTGAACATCCTCGTACTGTGGGAGGCCGTCCAAGAACATTCACCGAAATGCCCGCCAATCTGCCTGTCCGGAGTGCGAACCTTCATCCGACCCCTGCCGAGCCGAAGCGAAGGAGAAGATGGCGTCAACCACCGTGGACGAAGCGAGATCTAGACTGGTCGACAGGGTCCGTGACTTAGCTTATCTTCACTCTCCTGACGAACCATTCACACTCGCTAGCGGCCGTCAAAGCCCTCACTTCTTTGACATGAAGCCGGTGATGATGGACCCTGACTGTGCCCACCTGCTTGGCGTACTCATCCACGCTGAGATCGAAGACATCGGCGCCGTGGACGCGGTCGGTGGCCTCGAGCTCGGCGCAATCCCCCTCACTGGGATCGCTATTGCCAAGGCAGGCAGAGGATCTAGTCTGCGCGGCTTCCTCGTGCGCAAGGAGCCCAAGGGTCGCGGCGGCCGTAAGACCGGTAATCCTCCTGGTATTGAGGGTTCGAGCCTTGCTGCTGGTGACAGAGTAGTGCTTCTTGAGGACGTTACTACAACAGGAGGCTCTGCTCTGCAGGCCGCAGCCCGACTCAGTGAGATGGGTTGCGAAGTCGCCGCATGCATCACCATCCTAGATCGCGAAGAGGGTGGGGCGCAGGCTTTCACCGAGGCCGGAATAAATCTTCGACCTTTGATTCTGAAGTCGGATGTCGCAGGTGGGTGAATGAACCAGCACATCATCGACTCGAGCGAACCCTATCATCCTGAGAAACTTGACAAGAAGGAGTACGTGGGCGCAGCGGCCTACTTCGAGCTCGACATGCGTGCAGGCGTGGTCCTAGAGGTCGAGGAGTTCCCTGAGATGCGTAAACCCTCATACAAGATTCACGTCAACTTTGGACCGGTAATCGGGAAACTATGGAGCTCCGCACAGATTACCAACTACTCACGAGCCCAATTGATTGGCCGCACCGTGGTAGGAGCAGTCAATCTCGGTGACAAGACTCTGCCCACGGGTTTTGTCTCTCAGTTCCTCGTTCTCGGAGCACTCGATTCCGATGGCACGGTTCGTCTGCTTGAGTTGCCCGATGGAGTTCTCCCCGGCTCCATGGTCGCTTGATTACTCTCGCTGGTGCATGTAGCAGTAACCGGACTTTCGGTATACCATCCTGCGACACTTTTTGGCAGGCCACTCGTCAATGTGTAGACAGTGGGTCTGTGATTTTAGGTAATCTTCAGTGTTAGTACTCTTTGACCCCGCATCCTTCTCTTCTCCTTCCTTTTCTCCTTCAGATGGCTCTGTTAACCAGCGGCTACTTCCCCAGTGGGCTGTCAATTGGAGTTTTTCGTCTGCACAGGACTTGCATATCAGATCACCTTCTTCCTCGTCATCGTCTTCGAGTAATGCCAAACCAGCGGCTCCGAGAGCCAACGGTTCGGGCGTCTTCAAGGCTAGGGTCAGTCCAATTCCAGCTGCTCCCCCCACGACTGTCAGGGCCAGACCCCCCACCATACGGGCATACGTCTCTACCGGATCGCTTCCCGCGCTCCGGCACTCTGTGCAAATCTTGGCATTGCACCCAGCCCTCTGACAGGTCCACGCGAGGTTGGAGCCTCTACTCCCACACTTCGCGCACTCTCCTGGCAAGAGCCCCGCTTCGGGGGACTCGGAAGCGAACATAATCAGACCTCCAAGAACAACTATCCCGCCGAGGGTGCCAAAACAGAAACCACCACCCTCAACAATGAGCCCAATACCTGCCCCAACCAAAACAGCCCCAGCTCCTTTTCGCCAGGAGCCGAATGGCTGATCACCCTCCTCAACTAGATGAACTGCCTCTATCTTCTCAGAACTGTCCTCAATCCTGACTTCTTTGACTTTCGGTTTTATGCCACGTAAGGCCTCCAATTCACCGGCGTCGAACCAAGTCGTGGCACAGTCACCACAGATATCGATTTGTACATCCCGCCCGATCACCTTTTGATCAGGTACACTGATTTCGATCATCATAGACGGACAAACAGGGCAACTGCGACCCTCCTCATGCTTGAGCCCCTGTTCCTCGATACTCTCTCGAACTTCGGCGGGGACGACCCCTTCCATCGACTTGGCTTGTATTGCGAGGCCCCAGCATTCGACACAGACCAGCAGGTCGACGCCCTCGACGCCCTCGGCCGACTCGGCTCTGAGTTTCTTTGAGCACTTGGGGCAGTCATAGTCGCTAGCAGCGCTCACACATGGCCGTTTTAGAGCACCATCATTAGAGTTAGGGCGGCACACATATGCTCTTGTGCCTGTGAACACTCCCGGCTCCATGCCTACCGTAGTCAAAATGACAACCAACGCTGGAGAGATACTAATCGGACTGTACACCGAAGACTGCCCAGAGACCACTGGGAACTTCCTCAAGCTCGTCGATGATGGGTATTACAACGGCCTGCACTTCCACCGAGTGATCAAGGATTTCATGATCCAAGGGGGCTGCCCTCATTCAAGGGATCCTAACAACGGTCGGGCAGGTACCGGAGGGCCGGGATGGAAGATTCCGTGCGAACCATCCGCCCTAGCCAAGCGTCACGACCGCCCCGGGCTGTTCTCGATGGCGAACGCGGGCCCGAACACCGGTGGCTCGCAGTTCTTCCTCACCACCGTGCCAACCCCCTGGCTCGATGGCAACCACGCGGTGTTCGGAGAGGTCATCGAGGGGATGGAGAACGTGTACAGGATAGAGAATTGTGACACTAAACCCGGTGACAGGCCACACGACCCTCAGAAGATAATCAGTGTAGAGCGGGTATGAGGCCACTAATGGATTTCTGTCACCAAACAATACGTTGCACTGCAGGCATATAGTCTGAGTTTATTAATAACCAATTAACGCGATACGAAATATGGCCAAGCATCGTGCTGGAGACCGCCGAATAGTCAGTATAAGCATACCAGAAGACCTTGCTAAGAGGCTCGATCGCAGAGTAGGCAAGGGTCGAGAGAAGGGGCGTTCCGCAACCATTTCAAGAATGATCCAGGACTCGATTGATTCGGAGTCTGAGGAGCGCACGGGACAGCCAGCAGCAGCAGCTCGCAGCGCTAGGGCGAAACCCGATGCCATCAGGATAGAGAAGGACACGATGGGAGAGGTCGAGGTCCCAGCAGACAGGTATTACGGGGCTCAGACCGCACGATCCCTAGTCAACTTCGACATCGGGGATGACATCATGCCCCGTTCGGTCGTCCGCGCTTTCGGTGTTCTCAAGCAGGCCGCGGCCCAAACCAACGTTGACCTTGGCCAGATGGACCCCAACATCGGCTCGTTGATCTCAGCGGCCTGTGAAGAGGTCATCACCGGCTCTCTTGACGAGCACTTCCCTCTGAGGATCTGGCAGACAGGCTCGGGTACTCAGACCAACATGAACGCGAATGAGGTGATAGCTAACCGAGCGATAGAAATCTCTGGAGGTGCCGTGGGCAGCAAGACCCCGGTGCACCCGAATGACCACGTCAACCGGGCCCAGTCGAGCAATGACACCTTCCCAACGGCTATGCACATCGCTGCAGCCGAGGAAACACAACATCGATTGTTGCCCGCAGTACGTCATTTACGAGGTAATCTGGCAAACAAGGCGCGGGACTTCAAGAATACGGTGAAGATTGGTAGGACCCACCTGATGGATGCAGTCCCCCTGACCCTAGGGCAGGAGTTCAGCGGGTATGTCTCGATGCTCGACGCCGACATCACACGCATTGAGAGTGCCATGGGAGATTTGCTTGAACTGGCATTAGGAGGGACCGCGGTCGGGACCGGTCTAAACACACATCCCGAGTTCGCTGACACAGTAGCGGCACACATTGCGGACAACACTGGGATGTCTTTTGTCAGTGCTGACAACAAGTTTGCACAGTTGGCAGGTCACGATGCGCTGGTAGCCGCCTCGGGAGCGCTGAACACACTTGCAGCTTCTCTGATGAAGATAGCCAATGACATCAGATGGCTCGGTTCAGGTCCGAGATGCGGCTTTGGGGAACTCTCACTTCCTGCTAACGAGCCTGGATCAAGCATAATGCCAGGCAAGGTCAACCCCACTCAGGCAGAGGCGATGACGATGGTCTGCTGCCAGGTTATGGGCAACCACACCGCTATCTCAGTCGGAGGCAGTCAGGGCAATTTTGAACTCAATGTGTACAAACCGATGATAATTCACAACTTCCTGCACAGTGTGCGCCTGCTTTCGGACACCTGTCGCTCGTTCACGGACAAATGCGTGGTAGGGCTAGAGGCTAACGAGGACAGAATTGCAACTCATCTAGAGAATTCACTCATGCTGGTAACTGCACTCAATCCTCACATCGGCTATGACAACGCCGCGAAGATAGCCAAGAACGCGCACTCGAAAGGAACCACACTCAGGGAGAGCGCCCTCGAACTCGATCTACTGACAGATGAGCAATTCACCAAGTGGGTCAAGGCCGAGGACATGATTGGGCCACGAGACTGATGGAACTGGAAGCCCACTCGATCGATTATTCGGAATCGAAACGCTCCGCAAACACTGCAAAGAAATCATAGGGGCCGATTACAGGTGGGAGCAGCAGAGGTTTCCGCACATGGGGGAGCTTCCACCCCTGCATACTCCGCAGGGTCCCAGGTTTCCCTGGGGTCCCGGGTGTCCCCCGGGCCTCTCGGCCCGAGTTTCCCCGGGTAGACTCCTCCAGGACCTCTAGTGCCCTTTCGTCGCGCTCCGCTTCCTTCCCCTTCCTTTCGTCCAGTTCTCTCCACTTCGCTCATCTTCTCTCTCCAGGGGCGTTTCCCCCCCCTTCGCGTTCTCCGCTTCCTTCCCCTTCCTTTCGTCCGGTTCTCTCCACGTTTCGATACAGCTTCCTCCACGGATCTCTCCGCCCTTGTCCACTCATGTTTCCCTCCGCTTCCTTCCCGTTCCTTCCCCTTCCTTGCGGTCGGTTCCCGTCGGTCTTTCCACTTCGTTCCTCACACCGCTTCCAGGTTCGTTCTCCTCCCCCTTCCACGCATATCTCCTCGGGATAGTACTCTGCCTCGGTTTTGGTTTTCCCCGTTGCCGGTTCGGTTTCGCTTTTCCTCAACTTCCTCCTCCGTTTTCTCCAGCTTCCTTCCCCTTCCTTCCCCTTCCTTTCGTCCAGTTCTCTCCAGTTCTCTCCACTCTCGTCCTCTTCGGTTCTCCCGTCGTCTTCCCGCCCATATGGCGTTCCGACTCTTCCCCGATCTCCTTCCGAATCTCGGGTTCCGCCGCCGCTCTCTCGCGGCTCGGTTTCTGTGGCCCGCAGGTCGCGCCGAAGCGCCCCCACACCACTCCAGAGAAGCGGCAAGGTTAGCAGGGAGACCTGGGATACATAAACCTTTCTCGAATATAGCCGCAGTCTACCGGAAACGAGGGTCTCAAATGTTAATTTCCACTGTATTTCATGTGTCTCTGAGTCGCCGCAAACGCTCCATCAACTGGCTTCTACGCTCGTTATCTTCAGTTTCTTCCACTATTCCGCCGATTCGCCTTGAAAGAACCACTCCTTCAACTAGGTGAATTCCCCCACTAGAGTCACCTAGGGCGATGTTGCCGTCTGTTGATTGGAGGTGCCTTATGCGGCAATGGTGTCCAAGTTCTAGGAGTATACTGCCATCAGCGGCTTCCAAGACAGTAACGCTTGCCGACTCACCGTTCCACCTCGATCCCCAGATTCCGCTGCCACTGGAACCAGAAGGGCCCATTGCAAGTGACTCTACAGCACCTGGCGACATGTCTACCCAGCCGCGACTTGAGATAATCTCACCCGATTCGTGCCCGGAGAACCAGGCCTGTTCGGAGCTACATATTGCTCGAACAGGTGAAGACCGCTTCTCGCTAGGCTCGTGGTCTGAGTCGGTTACCACGCAGACCCTGCCGTCGGAGTGTCCGATTAGAAAGCGTCCCCCGAAGCCGCACGCACCGACGGTCACGGGACTACTTCCCTCTAAGGGGCGATGCGATGCGCCCTCGCCGATTCGAATTCGAAGGAGCCCGCAGCGTGGCCTACCAAGCCCCAGCAGCACTCCTCTGTCCCCCTGTAGACCGAAGTGCCAGGCGCGTTCGGGAAATGTCCATTGCTCCTGAAGCGAACCCTCGCTGTCAAACATCCACACAGTCGACTCAGTGTAGTCTGAGATCTCAATCTCGTACACAGACGAAGCCGCCCAGACGACTCCTTCCCAGACTTGGACGAAATCGCTCGCCCCCTCTAGTGGACGACTCCAGATGATATCTCCAGTATTTGCATCAAGCGCGAGCAGGTCTGAGGAGGCTGCCGCGTAGACGCGATCATCAGTCATGGCGAGATCACTGATTGGCCCATTTATCTCGATTCTCCAACGCTCCTTCCCAGAATCTACTGACCAGCAGGCCAGAACGCCCTCCTGCGAGCCTCCCAGCAAGTCGTCACCGGCAATCCTCAGAACGGTGCAGGCGCTGCCGAGCCCCCGCTCGAACGAAGAGACTGACTCTAGTGTATGCACGGCCATGGCGCCAGACCATGATGCCCTGCTATCGGGCTTTCGCGTGAACGAGTCAGGCTGAAACGCCGTAGAGTCGCTCGACCTTATCTTTCAGATAGTCTACAAAGGCGTCTGGAGAGGGAGGAGATCCAGTGGCTTCCTCGATTAGATCCGCTGGCTCAAGAATACTCCCTCGCTGGTGCACGTGCTCACGCATCCAGTCCAGTAGGGGGCCGAACTCGCCACACCGCATCTGCTCATCATGGTCAGGCAAGTCCTTACGGGCCGCTGCAAGCAACTGCGCAGAGTACAGGTTGCCAAGCGTGTAGGTCGGGAAGTAGCCGAAGGCGCCCATGGACCAGTGGATGTCTTGCAGCACTCCAAGAGTGCGGTTTGGCGCTCGTATGCCGAGGAACTCCTCGTACATGTCGTCCCACGCGTTGGGGAGGTCGTCGATTTCGAGATCACCCGCGATGAGTTTCTTCTCGAGCTCGTAACGAATCATAATGTGCATATTGTAGGTGGCTTCGTCGGCCTCAACGCGAATCAGACTCGGCTCCACAAGATTGACTGCTTGCCACAGCGCTTCCGAATCGACTCCATCCATGTTCTGGGGAAAGTGCTTCTGCCACATTGGTAGGGCCCACTCACAGAACTCGCGAGAGCGGCCGATTTGATTCTCCCATAACCTGCTCTGACTTTCATGAACTCCGAGTCCATTAGCCTCGCCGGCGGGCTGGAAATCGAGGTCTCGCCGGCGCCCCTGTTCGTAGGTGCCGTGACCCGTCTCGTGCATTGAGCCATACAGCGAGCCGAACGGATCAGATTCGCTGTAACGGGTTGTCCAGCGGACATCGTCGGGGTTTGGCCCACCGCAGAAGGGGTGGGTCGAAGCATCCCGCCGGCCGGCGGAGAAGTCGAAACCAATCGCTTCAGACACGCCTTGACTCAGCGCTTCCTGACCCGGCTGCCCCCATGAGTTATCCTCCACCCACGAGATGTCCGGGCGGTTACCACTCTCAACAACCGCCTTGATTAGGGGAGCTACGCTGTCGCGCAATCCAGCAAACAATGGATCTACTCTGGCTACAGTGAGACCACTCTCATAGATGTCGAGGAGTGCGTCGTACCGTAGTTCGTCGTAGCCTAGGTAGTCGGCCTTTCGACGAGCGAGATCAATGGACTTGGCGAGATTGTCACGAAAAATTGAGAAATCGTCTTTCGCACGTGCCTCACTCCACGAAATCTGCGCCTTCGAGCGGTGCTTGGCCATCTCCTCGACGAATTCTGTAGGTAACTTCGTTGCCTTGTCGTATGACTCGCGGGCCAGCCTGACATTAGCGGTCTGTACGTCGTCGAGGCTGTCAATGACCTCTAGTTCGTCGAGCAACTCCCCGATGCGAGGATCGGTCAGTCTCTGGTGACCGGTCTTGGAAATCCAAGCCAACTGCTCGGCTCTGAGGCCCGCCGCTTTGGGCGGCATCAGTACCTCCTGATCCCAACTCACCAAGCCACCAATCTGGCCAATCAGGTCTATGTCCCTCAATCTCTCAAGCAGTTCGTCGTATGCGCTCATAACTTCGCGAGAACGGTCTCAGACACATAGGTTGCGGAGTCGGTTATTGACTCATACATCGATTCCAAGCATGCCTCTGAGAGCTAGACCTATGCCGTACGAGATTAGACTGACCGCACCGAGAATACCAGCCATTTCCATGAACCTACTCTTGAAAGAAACCTCTTCGACCACTGAGACATAGAAATTGAACACTGCGACTATTAGCAGACCTATTGCGAAGGTGCATAGCAGAGCCTGGACGTGAGGTTCAAAACCTTGGAAGTCAGGACTGTCGGCTTGGAAAAACAAATAGGGAGAGACCAGCATAAAGACCGTGACTAGGTAAGAAATCCAGGTGAAAAACGCAGCCTTGACAGCAGACTCACTTTTCTTCTCCGCACGCGAGGACAGGTACTCGGAGGCACCCATGCTGAATGCTGCCGCAATCCCCGTCACTAATCCGGCCAGTGCTACCAAATTCAGGTCTTGCAGAGCGAAGGTGAGTCCTGCCAGAGCCCCGGTAAGTTCGACGAGGGCGTCGGACATTCCAAGGACTACGCTGCCCGAGTAGCGTAGACGCTCCTCATCTAGCATACCAATCATGTTCTCTTCGTGAGCCTCCTCTTCATCGGCAATCTCGTGCAATCCGAGTTCACGATACTCAGCAGCAGCATCCTGTTCCGTTGCCTCCATCATCTTGACAGAGAAGGTGAACCCGAATAGCCTAGCCAACATAATTTGTCTTCTGACTTTGCCCATGTCAGCCTTGACCTGCTCCCCCGTCATCTTCCCTATCACGGCCTCATGCCTCTCCTCCTCCAAGGCGATGCCCTCGAGTATGGATCGGTTCATGGGGTCGGACTGCATCTTGGCGAGACGGCGATAGACTTCCGCTTCAGTGGCCTCCATGCGCTGCAGGTTGAGTAACTTGGACCGCGTGGATTCGTCCATGAGATGCGCTACCCCTCTTTTCTCTTGAATATGACCAATGCGCAGCCGCGTGGGGGCGCAGCCTTACGAACGCTTGATGCGCACCGCATCTCCCGCCAAGACGCATGGCACGCAGCGATATCAGGATCAGTGTCCCTGTGGTCGACCGCATCATGCTACACCTCTGGGAGCAGGACCACCAAGCTGACCACTACCTCGTTACCCCCGAGATGACTCGTCCAGGTATAGCTGAGATATGCGCTCTGCATCCGCCAAATGTTTCTCGCTCTATGCGAGATCTGATGTCCAACGGATGGGTCACCGAGCACACTCGGACTGTTAGGGGAGACGACCGCCGCCAGAAGACTTGGCAGTTGACTGAAAAGGGGCGCGTCGAGGCGCGAGAGCGGATAGACGAACTCCGCACAACCTCGATACTGCTGCGCAGCGGGGATGGCAAACTGCTCGAGGTCCGCGCCGACGAGGCGGCAGCGAGACTGAAGGCCGGGCTGACACTGCTTCAGGTACTAATGCACGCACAGCATGAAGGGGTGCTGAACTTCGGTGACATACGATTCGGAACTATCGTCAGATCCGACGATGCTGCGACACCACCACCAGGTTCGCTCTCGCTTCTCACCGGGGCCCATTCGACATACCATACCCGACCCCCTCAGACACGAACCGTGCACGGCCGTTCGTCAGAGAAACTTCGCTTGGATAACTGGTTCGCGTCCAGCACCCCGATGTTCGTACTCTCGGGAATCGCCGGGTGTGGCAAGACCACTCTGACCTCACACTGGCTTGATGGGCTGCTAGGGAGGACTCCCGATATCGAAGTGATGTACTACCCGTGTCAGCCCTGGGACTCGCCCTTGGGTATCGCCACGAGTTTGCTGCACAGGCTTGGCATCGGCCTCGATGAAGAATCATCCGATCCCTACGGAATACTCGATTCACTCCCACTCAAGCCCGGAGCCCGTCTAGATATGGACCTCTACCGCCGCCGCTTATCTGCCCACATGCTGGACGAAGAGGGGCACTGCGGCGTTACTTGCAGCGAGATGCTGCTGATTCTTGACGACGTCCATAACATTGGCTCTGAGGGAACCCACCTGCTAGGCGCCCTGCTGCAGATAGCTGAGTCAACGGCTATGCGGTTATTACTGGTCTCGCGGACCAACCTCACTTTCTACGACAGGCGCGATGTGCACACGCGTGGACGCATCGAGGAGCTCGCACTCTCCGGTCTTTCTCTGGAGGAGGTTTCGGCTTGGCTAGATTCACTCGATCTTCCCAGTCACGCCCCAGCCGAGGAGATACACCGAGCTACAGGCGGCCACCCGTTGGCAGTCGAGCTACTCGAACTCTATGGCCAGACCCTGCATGAAGACTGGTTGCGCTTCCTAGACGAGGAGATTCTCGATGTACTGCCCAATGATCGCAGAGAGACTCTCGCATTGCTGGCGGTCGCCGAGCGCCCGGTCCCATGGAGTGCCCTAGCGAAGGCTGCTGGAATCGACGGCCCGCCACCAGCCGATTTACTTGAGAGGGGGCTGATGCTGGAGCTCAGCGACGGCATGTGGTTGCACGAGGCATTGAGAGCAAGACTCCTGAGGGAGGTCGGTGCGCCGCATGAGGAGAGAGCCCGCAGGTTGCGTGAGGCGTCCGACTAGGTCATGTGACGGTTCAACCAGTCATCCATGTTTGGTTTCGGCATGGCTCCACTCATCCTGTCGACGACCTCACCATTGTGGAAGAGAATCAGGTTTGGTATTCCTCTGACGCCGTATTTACTAGGTGACATTTGATTGACGTCGGTATTGACCTTGGCGATGGTAATCTCACGCTCTCCGGCGATTTGCTCGAGCACGGGAGCAATCATCTTGCAGGGTCCGCACCAAGGTGCCCAGAAGTCAACCAAAACCCACTCATCACTATTCGTCACTAAATCGAAGTCTGCATCACTCGCAGTCACTATTTTTCCCACTCACTCACCCGTAGGCATACCCCCGCATCCACATCCTATCAATTTGTGTCTTAGTATGTACAGTTCTGGGCCGAGGGATTGAGAACCGAAAGCCACCCCCGTCGGTCCATGGAGATTACGCCGAGCATCCTCACAGCCGACTTCACAAGGCTTGGCGGGACGCTCGAAGAAGCGGTGGCAGCGGGCATTGATTGGATTCACATGGACGTGATGGACGGCAATTGGGTGGTCAATCGAACCATTACATTCGGTCCAGCTCTGATACGTTCGGTTCGCGATCGACTCGGCTCTGAAGTCACCATCGACTGTCATCTGATGATTACCAACGCCGAGGAGACATGGGACCAGTACGTCGACGCCGGTGTGGACATGGTAATCGCCCACATTGAGGCCGTAGGAGATTTTCCCGCGCTAATCGAGAATCTGCACGACGCCGGAGTGCAGGCCGGTTGCGTGCTCAACCCAGCCACTCTAACCGAGCAGATCCTCCCATTGCTTCCTGACTTGGACCTCGTGCTGGTCATGTCCGTAGTTCCCGGCAAGGGCGGCCAGTCGTTCATGCCCGAAGTTGAGGGTAAGGTGCGCGCCTTCCGCGCAGCCATCGACGCGCAGGTCGCAGCCGGCGGTCGCGCTACCAAACTGATGATCGACGGCGGCATCAAGGACCACAACGCCGCGATGGTGGCAGAATGGGGCATCGACATCGCGGTAGTGGGATCGGGTCTCATCAACGACCGCGGCACGATAGCCGAGAACCTCGCTACCATCGCCGCCACTCTCGACGAGTAGCGCCGAGAGCATTCAAAGCACTCAGCCCGGAGGAGGACTCGATGGTCACCGAGCAGTGGATGGTCGAGGAGGTCCGCAAGGTCGTTCCTGATGCCGAGGTCGAGGCATCCGATCTGCACGGCAGTGGCGACCACTTCCATGTCCGAGTGGTCTCTACCGCTTACGAAGGTGTGCGGCCGCTGCAGAGGCAGCGACCGATCCTGAATCACTTCAAACCCTTCATTGCGCAGAATATCGTGCATGCGCTGGATCTGAAGTGCATGACCCCGGAGCAGGCTGGAGAGAGCGGGGACACCGCTTTCGACCCTCATGGTGAAGAAGTGGAGTTCTTTGGGGTGCACATCCGCAGACCGGACAAGGAGTGATGATATGGCAGAATTCAACTGGTCTCCGGAGGAGTTGCAAGAGATAGTCGACAACAACAGGCTAGTACTCTTCATGAAGGGGACGCCGGAGCAGCCGCAGTGCGGGTTCTCCAACCGCGCCTCGATGGTGCTGCAGCAGCTTGAACAGCCGTTCGTCACCGTCAACATACTCTCCGACCACCGAGCAATCCCCTCGGTCTGTGCTTGGTCTGACTTCCCCACAATGCCCCAGATATTCGTTTACGGCGAGCTCATCGGAGGCTCTGACATAGCTCTGGAGATGTACGAGAGCGGCGAGCTCCAGCAGATGCTCGTGGACGGCGAATCAGAGTAGGTGGCCGGCTATGTCGGCCGACTCAGACCGTCGAACCATGCTGATAGCGCTGGCTGGCGCTGTGGCTATCTCGTTCTCCCCTGTGTTCTACATCTACTCGGACACCAATCCATCTACCGGGGCGTTCTTCCGGATGCTGTACGCACTCCCAGCGCTTGCATTGCTAGCGTATCTTGTCCGCAAGTCAGACACACGCTCCTCGCGCACGCGATGGACAGCGTTTGGTGCTGGATTGATTCTCGCTCCAGATATGCTATCCTATCACAGTTCGATGATTTTCATCGGCATCGGCATCGCTACACTGATTGGCAATTCACAAGTTATCATAGTCACCCTAGCATCTTGGAAACTGTTCGGAGAGAAGCCGAACCAAGCCATTCTGATATCCCTTCCAGTAGTAATCATCGGATTGGCACTGATCTCAGGCATCGCCGATACCGATCCATACGGCGAAGACCCCATCAAAGGCGTCATTTTCGGTACGATGGCGGCATTCTTCTACTCCTCATTCCTAATCTTGTTCCGATATTCTAACAGGGAACTGGCACCATCCTCCTCAGTGCAATTGGACGCTACTGCTGGCGCCGCTCTAGGACTACTCGTTCTCGGCTTGCTGCCTCTAAGCAGCATGGCCATAGAGCCAATGGAATTACAACCAACCTGGCCCGGCCACGGATGGCTCATCGTTCTAGCAATACTTTGCCAGGTAGCTGGCTGGCTGGCCATTGCCCACGCTCTTCCACGTCTACCAGCGGCACACACTTCCTTCGCCATCCTACTACAGCCTGTACTAACACTCGTTTGGGGTTATGTCATACTGCATCAGGAGGGCCATTCTCAGAATCAAGCCATCGGCATCTTCCTTGTACTGGCTGCTATCATAGCAGTGACTCTGTACGGTTCAACGAGCAGCGCGGAAGCGAACTGATCACTCGGTGGAGTCCGGTGGTGCGACCTTCGCCATACTTACTGTGTACTCAATGTAAGAGATGGTCAGCCTGACCTCCTCACCGTCCTCGCAGTCGCACACTGTGCCCCAGAGTGTGTAGACATCTACGCTAACGTCGATACGCCATTCCCCTGTACCAATTCCGTTGTATTGCTCCCACAGAGCGAGCGCCTCCTCTTGTGTACCTTCGAAACCAGTCATGTTGGGAAGGTCAAGTGTGTACTGATACCAGATCTTGTCCCATGGCTCTGTCTTATCGGCATCACAGTCCTGACTCATGGCATCAGTGCTCGACAGCGAGTACTGGTTCGACTTGTTGACTGAGGAATCGTAGACCTCCACCGTCACCTTGTCGCATCCCACTATACCTCCTGGCTGTTCGTCCTCCTCTCCCCAGTAGGCCCCGATATAGACGCTAGATATGTTACGTGGAAGTGGGATACTTAGGACTACATTCTCGGTGGCATCGTCATTCACGAAGAAGGACTGGACATCGGTCTGGTTTCGCTCCTCGAGGGGGAACTCCCACACATTCACCTCGGGTTCGGCCTTCTTATCCGGCATGAGCATGTCAAGTACGGCTGGCCCAGCCACTACGACTGCTGCAACCAGCATGGCTACACCGAGCACTGCTGCGATGGCTACACGGTTCCTAAGAACAGCTCCTGTGAGTGAGGCCACCATTTCAGATGCATCGAACCCCGAATCTTCCTCATCCCAATCATCTTCTTCCTCATATTCGAGCAGACGATTGTACAACTCCTCCTTGTTTCCACCGTTTGAGGCCCCAAGGTCCTTGAGCTCGGTCTTGAGCTCGGCCACCGTCCATTCGTCTATGGGCTCCACGCTGTGAGATGACGGTGGTACGAATGGAACTTTTGCTTATCAGAAAGTCCTTCGGTTCTTTGCATAGCCTCGCAGCAGCCCGATTGAGGTGTACAGGGCGAGAGATAAAAGCGAGGGGATGGGATGCACTCAGCGAGAACCTGTCGTCCCTGTACGGAGGCTCATCGGAGCCGGCGATTGATAATCGTTGTGAGAAATTTTCGCAATATAGTGAAAAACGATGTATTGCAAGCCTGTTAGTGTACAGTGAGGACTTCCGGCCCGCCCTCGGTCACGAGCACTGTATGCTCGAACTGTCCGACGTCCCCACCGTCTGCGTCACGCAATGCGGTATAGACCTCCATGAAACGAATCTCAGTGAGTTTCTTGACCAATGCGTCCCACTTACGCCGCAGCGATTCCGCATCCTCCTCGGGAAATGGCTTCTCCAGAAGAGGGTAGGCCCATCTCTCTGCGAATGGGAGGGTGCTGTAACGCTCTTCGATGTATCTGGCCATGGTCGCACCGAGCGGCTTGAGTTTGCCCTTAGACAGGGCCTTGCGGATCTTGACATCACCTGTAACCCTCAGGATGTTCGACGAGTTGGATGGAGGAACGTCTTCCACCATTCCTGAACTACCAGTCGTGTTGAAGGGTTCAATTGCGTATATCCCCCCGACTTCGCAAGAGCCCTTGAATCCCGATCGAGCTCCGCATGCGTATGATGGAATTGAAGTCCCGGCGTGTAGATTCCAACGCTCTAGTTGATGTCCACTGAGGTTCTTGATAGGCTCGAAGCCGGAATCCCTTGCAACTTGTCCTGCAGCCGCTCCTATCTTGTGCCAGGGAGTACCGGGATGCATCATCTCAATGGCGGCGTCACGCGCTTCCTCAGCTGCACGAATCTGCTCGGTATGATTGCCGCCCCCGCCTACTTCGACAGTTAGAGCGTTATCACCAATGGCGCCCTTGATGTGGACCCCAACATCGAGTTTCACCAAGTCCCCCTTCTCAAAAATCATCTCGCCTTCGAACCCTTCGGGTGGATTCAACAGGCTGTTAGTCGTGTAGTGTGCGGCCATGTCGTTGACTGAGATGGTGACTGGGAACGCGGCATGGCCACCGTGCCTCCTGATGAAGCGCTCCGCGGAATCAATAACCTCGTTCCAATGCTTTCCAGCGGTAATCTCTCCCTTGATTCCATCCAAAGTCCTACGCGCAACATGGCCGGCGTCTCGCCAATGCTTCAAGTCCTCTTCCTCAACCATGATCTGACCTCTAATTCGCTAACTATTCCTTCTCTGAGAACGTCGATATCCCTTGACTCGGTTGAATCACAGACTGAATACCACACTATCAATGTACTGGGCCTTCCACCCGAACAGGTTCCAGACACGCATCTGATAGCACCACCGTCGTCTGAAAGGAGCCGTGCAGCCTCGTCGCAATCAGTCAAGGGGGACTCACCACTCCTGTTTGCACTGGTCGCTGTCAGCGGACCGGTAGCTTCCAGCAGACGCTTGGCGAGCGGATGAGCCACCACTCGGATGGCAACGCTGTCGCCACCGAGACGGGAATCTAGTGTATTGTGGGCCCTGAGAATCACTGTCAATGAGCCTTCAGGGAAGTTACCGAGTAGTTCCCTAACTCCATCCGGGACCTCGACAAGCGTTTCGGCCTGAGTCAGACTAGCGACACCGATGCTTACGGGCATGTCAGACGCCCGTCCCTTCAATCGGTACAACCGATCGAGACAGGTGGGTTCTGGCAGGCAGCCGAGAGCAGGTTGAGTAGTAGTTGGATAGACGATGCAGTCTCCTGCGAGGGCGCACCGCACCGCTTCTTCCATACTCTTCCCTACCTGATGTGTTTTCTGCTCGCCGGTGGTAGCGAGTCGGCGTGCACCACGATTGAACCGACGATTAGGTCGATGTTGGATTGATGCGTGTGTCGTTGCGATATTCTAGCCAGATCATAGGCTCCGAAGTACAAGTTCAGTACAGGTATGAGGTAGAGCAGTTTGCGCAGGGCCCTTGAGTCCCACATCTGACTAGTCATGCCCGAACCATCCTCGACAACCACCGCGAGACCGAGCATGCGCTGACCCAGAGAACGTGAGTAGGTGACGCCAGTAAGCCGCCAGTACAGCCAATGGGCCACCAGCACCACGAAGGCCTGAGCGAGAGCGTAGTGGAAATCCGCAGAGGACCACAGTGTGAGGTTCCAGGCATCGATGATTCTCCCTCCAGTGACAACCATAAGTATCGTTGTGACTATCACTACATCCACGGTGAAAGATGCGGTCCTCCTGACTCCTGAAGCCAGAATCGCACCATCTGGTATCGACCAGTGACCCTGTTCGGATGAGACAATCTGCTGGGCCAGCGTACCGCCGCCAGAATTCATCTGTATTGGCGAGTCATGGTCCGTCATAGGCGCCCTCAGGCCATTCCGAGCAAGTGCCATGCCTCAAGGTTGCGACTCCGCACGTGTTCCAACCAGGCCGCCCAATCTTCGTCGCACCGCAGTGTTTCAGGGTCTCCGATGACGATAAGCCCGCGCCTGGCTCGAGTCAGGGCGACATTGAGCCGACGAGAGTCTGAGAGGAAGCCGACGTTGCCCTCGCTGTTCGAGCGCACGCATGAAAACAGGACGACCTCTTTTTCCCGGCCCTGGTAACCGTCCACGGTACGGACCTCGACCCCGTCGTATCTGGGGGGAACACTATCTCGAATTGCCCTGACTTGTCCGGCGTAAGGCGTGATGATGCCGATATCGTCTTGCCCAAGTTCGCCACCGTCCATCAACCCCTCAAGCAGTTGAGCTACCCAGGAAGCCTCAGTCGGATTCTCCTTCGAGGTACCGTCAGGAGATCTGACCTCCCCTCCTTTGATTGGCAGGAAAGCTATCGGACATTCCCAGTCTGGCCACAACAGTCCTGCAGGGGTGATTCTGTCTGAGGCCTCGACGCCGTCCTCGAGCCTACCATTGTAGAAACGCTCGTTTGGAAACGCGGAGATTGCCGGGTGCATCCTATATTGAATACGCAGTAGATGGGGGCTGATTCCGACCTCCACCATGCGCTCGAATAGCGAGCGACTTAACCCACCATTTTTCGCGCGCTGAGAGATGACAGTAGGGGGGAGTTGCCGATGATCTCCAACCAGCACAATCTGACGTGCTCCGCGGACCAGCGGCACCAATGCGGCGGGTTCGGTGGCCTGCGTGGCCTCGTCTATGAGGACTCGCGAGAATCTACGACCATCAAGGAGCTCGTGACCCGAGCCGATACAGGTGCAACACAGCACCTGCGCCCGGTCTAGAATGTCGTCACGCATCTGCGACTCTATCTTGCGGACCTCCTTCCAGCCCCTGCTAATATCACGATGTGTCAACCCCTTCTCCTTACCTTTCATCCCCTTGACACGGCGAGAGAGTTTCTCATTAGACTCCAGCAAGTGATCAAGGTCCCGACGAAGCGGATGCTCCTCCATCCGAGCATCCATGGTGGCCTCGCGCAGGCTCTCCCGCACTTTGACTGGCTGTCCTAGACGAACGGCTCGTACACCGAGAGAGAGCAGCCCCTCCAGTAGATTGTCCACAGCTACGTTGGAGTCAGCAACAGCCAGAATGGTCCCGATGTCCTGCTTGGCCCATGCTTCGAGTATCCGCACTGCGGTGTGGGTCTTACCTGTCCCAGGTGGCCCCTGTATCAGAGTCATGCGACTGTCCATGGCTGCCTGAGCGGCTTCGCGTTGCACCTTGTTTAGATCGGAAGCCAGAGAGACTGGGCGCGCCCGGGCACCCCCGAGTTGAGGGGCCAGTGAGGCAGTGCCGAGTGGGTCGTGGACCCCACCGAGCAAGAGGTCTCGTAGTGGAGCACCACCGTCCTCCTCGAATAACGAGTTTAGAGCGTCGCGCATCCTGTCGTGGGCAATCCTGTTGGCCCCCCTATCTATCCTCCAGGTGTCCTTTCGCAGGTCAGTTGGGGTCTCCGGGAGGACGATGCGGATGAAGTGTCTGGAACGGTTGCTGACTATTGCGTCGACAGGCTTCTCGGAGAGTGGATTCCGACGACTTAGCATGACGATGTCACCCTGTCTGAAGCGATGCATCCCGAAGGCCTGTCGATCTCGTCGCTGCAGTTTGACGATGCGCTGACCGAACAGCCAACCATCGGTCTTCGCCACTAGGTCGAACAGGGCGATACCGTTTGCAGCGAGCCTGCCGTCAGTCCACTCTCGCAACCTCTTCTCTGTAATCGACAACTCGTCCTCCAACTCCCACCCTATCAGATTCAGATAGGCTTCATGATGGTCCTGACTACGACTGAAGCGCGCAGGCAACTCCTCGGACTCGTCTGTCACACCTCTGCGGCACACACTCCATCACATCACGATTCCCTAGATTGCCCCAACCACCATCTGTGACGGCGAGCGACCAACTTCGGGTGAAGATTATACGGAACGTTTCGGCGAGATTGGTCATCCAAGGGGCTTCAGGGTGTTCGACCGATTCAAATCATGGCGAAAGCGAGAGAACGAGGGGACCGAGTGTCCGCTTTGCCAGCAGCGCAACCATGAGGACGCTGAGTCCTGTTCACGCTGCTCCTATCAGTTGCAAAAACCCTCTCACCAACAAGATGCGTCGGTGGGTGACAAAATCACCACCGACCTCTTCGATGAGCTTCTAGAGGAAATTGAAGAAGACGATGACGCCGACATCATCGATTGGAGCAATGCGGCCTTTACCATGGATGATGTTACTATAGATGTCAAGCAATACGGTAAGGATGACTCAGTTGTCACGAAGCAGAAGCCCAGCTTCGCGCTCACCGATTTGCCGGGGCCTAGCGACGTTGTGGAGGAGGAATACGAACTCAAGCCCGAGGACGCCCCCGAATTCGTCACCAAGTTTGAGGTTCCAGAGGCTGAGGACAAACCACTTGAGGTCATCGAGGCTCAACCGATAGAGTTGATTCAGCCTACCGCAAAAGCTCCTGAGAATGTTGAGGTCATCTCCGCGAGCGAGGTGCCTGACACCAACGGAATTACAACGGAATCTGTGAGCGAGCCAGAACCAGAATCCGAGCCAGAACCGGAGAAGCCAAGCCTCTCTGATTTTACAGTCGAACAATTGAAGGCGATGGCCAGTGAGCGTGGCCTTTCAGGCTATTCAAAGCTCAAGAAATCCGAAATCATAACACTACTTGAGACCGAGCCTGAGATCGAGGAAAAGGTTGAGCCTGAGGTCGAAATCCCACCCCCTCCAACTGACTTACCTAGCCCCCCAACTCCTCCAACACTACCGCCTCCACCTGAGGTTGAGGTGGACCAAGAGCCGATGCCCATCCCACCTCCTCCTGTTATATCCACAATCCCACAAATCCCAGAGCCTACAGAGACTCCGAACTACTGGCCGTGGTCGCAGCAGGAGAAATGGTCGGATCGCAAGGTTGCCGGGCAGGTCAAGGCCGCTATGATGGTGGCCCGTTCAAGGGACATAGCACAGGCGACCGTACTCATCGACGAGGTAGGGCCACACCTCGGCGACCGCTCCAAACTGATATATCCGATCGGTGCCCTGCTGCAGCGGATAGGGCGCGGCAAAGCCGTCGATAAATTACTCGTATCCGCCCTCAAGGCATTGCCGAATGACCCCAATGTGGCCTCCGCCAAGGCGAAACTGCGACCCTGAAGCGTCCGTAGCCCTGATTGGTCATGACTCAGCCGCGGGGTGTGTGTTGAGGCGTGCGACTACAACCATCCGGGTCGATGAAAGAATGGTCCTGAGACCGGCGTCGAGCGAATTCCATTCAGATTTGGTAGAGGCATTCGAGGAAACCTGGCCCGAGGTTAGCAGGGCGATGCCATGGATTAACCCAGACCTACCCTTCGACACCCAGATTGAAGATTTCCTGGCCGAGACCGAACGAATGGGCAGATCTGGCCTACTGCACCACTGGGTGATGGTCAGACCATGGGACGGAGCCCTTCTTGGTTTGATAGGGTTTGACCGGGTGACTCGTTCGGACAAGGCTGTTTGGAATCTTGGATACTGGGTACGCAGTTCCGAGCAGCAGCATGGTTTCGCACGCCGGGCTATCGACGCAACCCTTCGCTGGCTCGGAGAGGCCGAGGAATCGTCAATAGAGCTCAAGGTTGACCCCCACAATCCCGCAGGAAGAAGCACTGTGATGCGCACTGTCAGAGAGTGGGGAGGGGAGCGATGCGTGGACGGGGACTCGGCGATAACTGTCGCTGGAGTTAGAACCTCCCACGAGTGCCACTTGGTAACCATCGGACCGGGTCTAGGACCGCAATGAGGGGCTAATTGAGTGCGACCCATTGAAAAAACCCCTGCGGCTCCGAATTCTGCCCCAACGGGGCAGGTAGAGTGAGAATGTCCCCCTCTGAACCGCGCCAGCGCCTGCCGGACAGCGATCCGGAGGAGACCGACGAGTGGATGGAGGCCCTGCGCTCGGTTGTAGCCTCACAGGGCGTCGAAAGAGCACGCATACTGCTACACGAACTAATGGCTGAGGCGAACGCCTTGTCCATCCCAATCCGGCCGTCTTCGCAGACGCCGTATGTCAATTCAATCTCGCTTGAGCAGCAGCCGCCCTATCCGGGCAACCTCACACTCGAGTCTTCTATCCAGAACACAATCCTTTGGAACGCAGCGGTGACGGTTTCCGACGCCAACCGCCGACTCGATGGAATCGGTGGCCACATCTCCACCTACGCCTCAAGTTCGACGCTCTATGAGGTAGGCTTCAATCATGTATTCAGGGGCAAGCAGCACAACGGTATCGGCGATGCCATCTATGTCCAGGGCCATGCCAGTCCGGGAATCTACGCTAGGGCCTTCCTCGAGGGCAGACTGAGCGAGGAGCAGTTACGCAACTTCAGACAGGAGGCCTATGGAGTCGGATTGTCTTCATACCCTCACCCTAGGTTGATGCCAGAGTTCTGGGAGTATCCAACCGTCTCAATGGGTCTTGGCCCGCTCGGCGCAGTCATGCATGCCAGATTCTGGAAGTACCTGCATCAGCGCGGACTCGCCGACACCTCAGAGAGCCGTGTCTTCGCCTTCCTCGGAGACGGCGAAATGGACGAGCCCGAATCTATTGCCTCGATTGCTGTGGCAGGCCGCGAGCAACTTGACAATCTCATCGTCGTGGTGAACTGCAACCTGCAGCGACTCGACGGCCCTGTCAGGGGCAACGCCAAGATTATCCAGGAGCTCGAAGGTCTCTATCGGGGTGCCGGATGGACCGTCATCAAGGTGCTGTGGGGCTCCAGTTGGGACCGTGTGTTGCAAGGGGGCCAGAATGGAGAGTTGTTGACTAGGTTCGAGGAGATTACAGACGGCGACTGGCAACGGATGAGCACGCTTACTTCCGCTGAGTTCCGTGCCGAGTTGTTTTCGGGCAGCCCGAGTCTTGAGGCCTTGGGTACTTCACTATCTGATGAGGACATTGAGGGACTTACTCGCGGAGGCCACGACCCACTCAAGGTCTACGCCGCCTACGAGGCAGCTCTGGCAGCCGACGGCCCGGCAGTGATTCTCGCCCACACCGTCAAGGGCTGGGGGATCGACTCCTTCGAGGGAAGGAACACAACTCACCAGAAGAAGAAGTTGGAGCTCAATGACCTGATTGCCTACAGGGACGCGCTCGGCCTAACGATAGCGAACTCAGACCTTGAGGACAATCCATTCTACAGCCTCGACGATGAGTCTGATGAGGCGGAATATCTGATGCAGCGGAGGTCCGCACTAGGCGGCCCACTGCCATCTCGAAACTCCCCCAAGATCGACTTTGATCTCCCCGGTCAGGAAGTCTACGCCGCCTTCGATGAAGGCACTCCAGAGGGTCAGGAGGTATCCACTACCATGGCGTTTGTCAGACTGCTACGCAATCTGATGAAGTCAGACATCGGTGAGAGGATTGTACCAATCATTCCCGATGAGGGCAGGACGTTTGGGATGGACCCGCTGTTCAGCGAGTTCGGAATCTTCGCATCACAGGGGCAAAAGTACACCCCAGTAGATCATACGATGCTGCTGAATTACAGGGAGTCCGAGTCTGGCCAAGTCCTCCAAGAGGGAATCTCAGAGGCCGGAGCCATCGCATCGTGGATTGCAAGCGCCACCTCATACTCCAACGCTGACTCGCCCACACTCCCGTTCTACACCTTCTACTCGATGTTCGGCTTCCAGCGCGTCGGTGACCAGATCTGGAGCGCTGCCGACGCAAGATCTCGAGGATTCCTGATGGGAGCGACTGCCGGGCGCACCACGCTCAACGGTGAGGGCCTGCAGCACCAAGACGGCCACAGTCTGCTGATGGCCTCAGCGGTGCCGTACTGCAGGGCTTGGGACCCGGCCTACGCCTACGAGGTCGCGACCATCATTCGACACGGCATAGATGAGATGTGGGGCCAGAACCTTGACGTCTTCCACTATGTGATGCTCTATAATGAGAATCAGCAGCAGGTGCCCAAGCCGGAGGGTGCGGACGAAGGCATAGTGCGCGGCGCCTACCTACTCGACGATGCCAAGGGCAAGGGAACTAGAATACGACTCCTCGGCTCGGGACCAATCCTGAAGCACGTCAGGGAGGCAGCAGACATCCTCAGTTCCGATTATGAGATATCTCCGGAGGTCTGGTCTGTCACATCCTACGGCGAGATGCGCCAAGACGGCCTAGCCGCGGAGCGCCACGCCCGTCTACACCCACAGGACACTCAGACGCCCTACGCCACGCAATGTTTCGGTGACGACACCCCCACTGTCGCATCTTCAGACCACATCGCAGCAATCCCTGAGATGATCCAGCGTTGGGTCGGCGGTCGCTATGTGGTACTGGGTACCGATGGCTTCGGTCGCTCGGACTCCCGCGAGGCGCTTCGCTCGTTCTTTGAGATAGACACCAACAGCATCGTGCTTGCAGCGCTCTCGGCCCTAGAACAGGACGGCGCTATGCCGGCCGGTACCGTTGACGATGCTGCAGTTAAGCTCGGTGTAGAGCGTGAGAGATACGACAAGACAAGCGGATAGATTTACTTTTCCTCGTCTGTATCTTCATCCATGCCCTGCCCTGCTTCGGCCCACTCTTCTTCGGATACGTACCCGTCTCCATCTGTATCCAAAACCACTGCCTTGCCCAGGAGCTTCCTTCTACGTGCGTGCGCCGCTGCAGCCAAGAAAAATACAAGAATCCCTATTATGATTAGAAGACCTTCAGCCTCCGAATACGACATCCCCATGGACATTAGAATTTGTATGCCTAATTCCCATAGCACAGCGATAATAATCCAGCAACATATTTCGAAGATGATTTCGAAGCAGGCGTCCTCAACCATGTTGAAATCTCCTTAGAAGCCACCGCCACCGCCACCGCCACCGCCGCCGCCGCCACCGCCGCCACCGCCGCCGCCACCGCCGCCGCCGCCACGGCCGCCGCCACTGCTCCTAATCTCACTCCTAGTACTACCAGAGCTAGATTTGAAAGAATCATTCATTCCTCCATAATTCCACACATAGTCATCATAATTATCATCTCTATGATTTATTCTTGATTCCCTTCTCATTATAGGTAATCCTAGTATCAATGCCATTTCTCTTTCCAATGGTTTTACACCAAATAAAATACCCATAAAACTCCCTCCGAACCCTCTGAACATCATCCCAAATGGTAATGCAATACCACCAATGAATACCATTACAAATATTCCTACCAGTATATCCTCAGCATTCACTCCTCGGGATTCCATAATCCATGACGATTCCGAATAACTTACTGCCAGCATAATTGCTATAGGAAACGAGATTATTATTAAGAAAATTGTCACATAATCTGATCTAGTATTTTGCAGATTATAAATTTCTTTTATCGTTTTTAATTCCATTTCATATTTTTCTAGACCAATATTTACCTGTTCAGTTTTAAGTTTTTTATCGAGTTTTCTAAAAGATTTAATTTCCGAATCCTTCATATTTCTAAATACCCCATTCCACTCTCTTCTGGTATTAGAATCTCCTGCTAAATTACTCATTATTGCCCTATTAATTATTGCAGTATTTTCGAAAGCTTCCTCTTTTCTTCTTCGAAATTTAAATTTATTAGGTAAAGAATAAACAAACAACCCAATTCCAAGAAATAAGATTGTAGAAGATAATAAAATAGGTAATAGATTAATTTTCACCCATTCCTCAACTTTGAAACCATCATCCTGAATCGCCTTTTCAGCGTATTTAGTCATATCAGTAGTTACCTGAATCAAACTTTTTCCTCCCCATGAAGAACCATATTGACCGTAATACAAACTATCTTGCATTTGCCAAATTTGATCCTGAAGATATCTGTCCCAGTCTCCATTGTATTGTTCTCCTGATGATACAGTAATTTGATACCAATATTCATCCGACCATGGATCCTTTTCCCTCATTATACCCCATATTATGCCACAGTCAGGCATCTCATATTCATCAAACACCTTGTCTATATACGAATCAAATGATAGCGTAGAAGCATTTTTTCCTCCAAGACTATTTATTGTAAGGATGATAATTGGGCAACTAGTTTCTAACTCAATTTCATTGATTATTGAGTTAAGTTGTGGCTCATCAAAACTGGATAATATATTTCCATCATCAACTATCCAATTCTTATCGCTCCAAACAAAATCTGGAATGATTATTTCGCCTTCTACGAGAATAGGTATCATTCCTTCAACTGCTGCATTCAATCCATCAAACCATCGGTCTTCTCCCAAAAAAGGCCTTACCTCATTATCGAAGACAGACTGGACGTAATCATCCCTATTCTCACCGGCATAGCCTCCTCCCAGCTCCGTCCAGAAACGCCGATCATCTTCAGACATGAACACCAGGATGGCTTTGTCCTGGCCTGCATCGTCTATTATTCCGTATTCATCGAACGCGAAATTAGCATATTCTTCCTCACCCCAGCCATCTGCATACTGGCTCGCGAACGATTCTATCGTCAGCACTAAGATTGGCCTGCCCGTTTCAAGATACAGGTCGTTACAGAGGGCATTCAACGAGTCGAACTCCGAGGAGGACAGGACGTTAGCCGCGTCGATGACCCAGACCCCATCGTCTTCGGATGCCGGAGGCACGCTCGCAGCCTGTACCGACATAGGAGCAAGAACGAAGAGGAGTAATACAACTAAGGCCATGCCACGGAGATTCATATCCGAGGGTCAGACATTCAACTAATCAATTCTGCTACGGCATTGTGATATGCGCTAAGAAATAGTTGTGTTGCAAGGCATCCTCTAGGCTAATCCAATCAGGAATCTCACCCCTGAAGTTGTCGTACCTGTGTCCTGGAATAAGCCTCCAATCAGCAGGTAACTGACTCAAAATCTCCTTGGCTCTGATTAGGCTTCTCTGCTGCGCTTGCGGATCCCCTCCTGGCAGGTCGACCCTCCCCGCACTCCTGACGAAAAGCAGGTCCCCCGCGTGGTAGACCCCATGTCCGTGGATGGTGACATGGCCCGGCGCGTGTCCGGGAGAGTGAGTCATAATCAGGCTTATCGAACCGGCTGACCACTCAACTGAATCTCCCGGTTCGCAGTTCCAAGTATTGGTGAAGTCTACCTTCTTGAAAACGACATTACCAAGCAAACTGGGAACTCTCGCTTCTTCGTGACCCCAGACCTCCAGATTGGGGAATCTCTTCATCATCCCCGGATAGCCGGCGGTGTGGTCTCTGTGAGTGTGCGTGTAGAGCAGGTGCGTGGGCTGCAACCCCTCCTTCTCTAGAGCATCAGTCCAACGACCTGCATCGTAAGGGTCGATTATCGCGACTACTCCGTTCTCCCTGTCGATGAATGCTGTGTTCATGTTCATCAGGGTGCCCATCTGGGTGACCCAGACCTCTATCCCATCATCCCAGACTGATACATGGAACTCCCCGTCCTCGAGCATTGTTGCCCGCACCCTGACCTGCCGCATAGGTGTGGCGGCAGCGCTGTCTCAGGGTAGGCTTCAAAGCGTGGCCTCCGAGTCGCGGGGCGTGGCACGAAAGCCTGCTTCCAACACCCTGCTAGGCGGGCTCGCGCCCGGTCTACTGCTTCTACAGGGAGTCTAACGACTCCCTCCGAAGCCCGTTGGGAGTGAAGAAATGGCATACGACGCTCAAGAAGTGGAGACGCGCTGGCAGAAGGCGTGGGCTGAAGCAGGCGCCTTCGAAGTCGAAGTCGACCACTCTAAGCCGAAGTTCTACTGCCTCGAAATGTTTCCTTATCCATCCGGCAGCATGCACATGGGGCACGTCCGCAACTACTCGATCGGCGACGCCATGGCCCGTTTCCACCGACTGATGGGCAGCAACGTGCTCTACCCGATGGGCTACGACTCGTTCGGGATGCCCGCTGAGAATGCCGCCAAGAAGGAGGACGGACACCCGCACACCGTAACTCACCGAAACATCGCTAGCATCCGCGCCGACCAGGAGCGGATGGGGTACTCGTACGACTGGCGGCGCTTCCTTGCGACCTCTGATGTCGATTACTACCACTGGAACCAGGAGATGTTCCTGATGCTGAATGAGCGCGGGCTGGTCGAGCGCCGCATGGCACCGGTCAACTGGTGCGTGGACTGTGACACCGTTCTGGCCAACGAGCAGGTCAAGAACAACCGCTGCTGGCGCTGCGGCCTCGAGGTCGTGCAGCGCGATATGGAGCAGTGGTTCGTACGCATGACGGAGTACTCCGACGAACTACTCGACGAGATTGACAACATCGCCTTCCCGGAGAACGTCAAGGCGATGCAGCGCAATTGGATAGGGCGCTCCCACGGCGCACACATCGACTTCCCCGTGGTCGGCTCCGACGCGGTCATAGGCGCTTTCACCACGAGACCTGACACCATCTTTGGCGTGACCTTCGTCACCCTGTCTCCCGAGCACCCGCTGTGCGAGGAGTTGTGCGCAGGCACCGAGTGGGAGGCCGACTGGCGCGAGCTGCGCGACGAGTGCTCGCGAATGTCCGAATTTGAGCGAATCAACATGCTGAAGGAGAAGAAAGGCGTTTTCCTCGGGCGCCACGCGATCAATCCTCTGAATGGAGAGGAGGTACCGATCTACGCGGGCAATTTCGTGGTTGCTTCCTACGGTACCGGTGCTGTGATGGCGGTACCTGGTCACGACCAACGCGATTACGACTTCGCAGAGAGATACGGCATAGAGATTCGAAGGGTCCTCATTGAGAGGGAGGGCGACGACCCCTCAGCACCACTGAGTGCAGCCTTCGAGGGCTACGGCCCCATGGTCAACTCGGGCATAGGCGACTTCGACGGCTTCGCCGGTGAATCCGCCAAGGACGCGGTCATCGCCTCGCTTGAGGCCGCTGGAGCCGGCCATGGAACCGTCGAGTACAGACTGAAGGATTGGCTGCTCAGTCGCCAGCGCTTCTGGGGTACACCGATCCCGATGATTCACTGCGAGGTCTGCGGCGTCGTCCCAGTCCCCTCCTCTGACCTGCCTGTCGAACTGCCTCTCGATGTCACCTTCAACGAGGACCAGAGTGGAAACCCGTTGGCCGCCCACGACGCCTTCGTCAACACCTCCTGCCCATCCTGCGGAGAAGCAGCCAAGCGCGAGACCGACACCATGGACACCTTCTACGACTCATCGTGGTACTTCATGCGCTTCTGCGACGCCAA